>JAABUW010000289.1_pt1 | contig 105256 bp, 100 predicted proteins | sample 5560081 | NCBI WGS metagenome assembly JAABUW01 (sample SAMN10711882, study PRJNA513363) | rock metagenome | isolation source: Antarctica rocks | place: Antarctica: Victoria Land, Knobhead sud
AATGCATGCACTTAATGAATAAAAAAAAAAAAAAAAAAGATACAGACATTTTATATGTAAGTGATACATTGATGAGAAAACTTCATTAAGAAAAGAGAAACACAAGCGAATTAATAAAGAATGATCAAACTATGCTGTCTGATTAAAAGTGTAACATATGAACATCTTTGCAAAACATGATCAATTTGCATAAGAAAGATCTTTACAAATAATGTGAAACAGATGAGTTGCATGTTTTACAAGCAAAGTGAGTGTCTGCAAAATGTGATATACAATGATGATGATTATTGATTTTAAGAATCTTATTTCTTCACTGAGTTTTGACTTTCAAATGTTTTCATGATAAAATCAATCTCTAGTCAAAAACATCATTTGTATAGTTCAAGAAAACAGTAATGTGTGTTGATGTGATTAAAGAAGAAATCAACTGCAATATGCATGTGTATTGCAGATGAAACGTCTGCAACTCATGTTTAAGAAGTAAACTGTCAAAATCTAAGCAATGAGAGATTTTATTCATCTTGAACTGTGAATCTGTCATAAGAAAACTCTCTGAGTAATTTCTCAAGTTTAAGGGAAAAATTAGCATAAAGATTGTGCTTTATGTATATTGCATGCAACGTATACAACATATTTTTGATAAATAACAGCAAGAATGATGATGAAAATAAAGCTGCTGAAGCAGTTTAAAATGACAAGAACATTCATTCTTTAACATGTGATTATCATGAACAAATTTGATACATAGTTTCAGTTTTATCATCTTGACTGCATGTAGCAATTGTATAAACAGCGAGCGATTTTCTATCTCAGAGAATTTTGTTCACTTGATACACATAGCATAGATTTTTCTCATGAGTCAGTCTAATCAATATCACAAAAGTGTATGAATTATTATTATTATCATAAAAATGATGAAATGATAGTTGATTGATCATTACTCAATCAAAAATGTTTAAATAGTCATGATACTTGAAGAGAAGCTTGACTTTGATTTGCTCAAAAGTTTCAGCGTAAGAAAGTTCATGCAAATTCATACTCTTAAGTTTATTCTCAGCTGTACTTATAAATCAATCAATTTTCAAGATGATAATGACAAAGATGTTTACATCTGATCATTTAATCAGAGTTTTATAAGTCATGATCTTTATCATTGCAATGTTCATTGAATTTGAGAATTGTTCAAAATCTTTAATGTTAGTTAAAGTTATATTACATGATTTTAACTGTTTAACTGATCTTAATGACTTCTCAATCTTATTGAATGAAAATAACTTCTCATTGAGTTGAGTGATAACAGAAGAAAAAGATCTTTTTAATATATGAGTAAAAGTCAAACTTTTCTGTTTTATCATTGTTTTCTCGCTTAAAAGAAGAACAGAAAATTGAAGAAAGTCAATTTACATATTTATGACTAAATTAATTTTGTTCATTCATATTTTTTCTAAAATCATTTGATGTTGTTTTAATTGAGTAATCAACATAAAAGCAATGTTTACTGTATGATTTTGAATCATTAAATTCAAATAAATAACATAAGTAATGAGTTTTTTTGCATAATAATCATTGAATTCTTGTATTAACTTTGCTTTGATCAAAGTCAAAAACTTGATTTGCAACTGATCATAAACAATTTGCGTGATCACTTCATTAATGAATGAATAGTCAGCAGCTTTAATGTCAATCAATAATTTTAATGAGTAACTAATTTTATTGTTAGAAAGTACACATTCAATAGTCAAAGATTCAGAAGTCAAAAAATCATTTAACATGCTCATCATTGAAGAAATTAATACATCTTTCATCACGTCTTTGATAAAAGTCACTAGTTTTTTGTCTCATCATTTTTAATAAACATTTTCTCATTCTTTTTATTCTTAAGAATGACAATTTCATGTAAATGAGAAGTAAAAGTATGAGATGTTAAAGTGCTGATTTTGTTTAACTGAAAGCAATTCTTGAATAAGTGACTCAAGATCTTGCATGTATAGCAGATGATGAGCATTCTTGCTTAATCAGATTCAAAGATAGAAAAGATGATGAGTTTAACATAGTTAATTATCAAGATTAACAATGTTGATGAAAGCATAACATGTTTGTCAGATACTGCAGTAAGTTTAATGATTCATTGCTCACTGTGTAGCTGATAGTTGACTCACTGTTTATTATTTACATCTTGAAGAAAGTTCTTTAAATGAGTGAGTAAGACAAAATTCTTAAGACAAATTAATAAAGCATTCTGCAAGCAATTATTGATTTTATTCTGAAGATTGTTCATCAAAGTGCAATCATTATAGTTGAGATAGCTGAATAGCTTTATGAACTCAAAGTAAAAGATATTGAAAGACTTGTTGATTTGTCTCAAAGCATTATACTTGCAACGACACTTTTGATTTTTATTCAGATTATTATATATTTTCTTCAGATGTTTGAATAACTTGTAAGTTAATATATATGAGTAAAAGATGTCATGATGATGTTTAATAAAGATGTGCTTAGCAGCATCATCTTTTAGTCTAAATATCATATAAACAATATGAATATTCTCAATATTAAAATGATCAACATTTGTTTGAAGCTTATCATCAATCTTAATTCTTCAGCTGTCTTATGTTGATTCATCTTCATCAATGAATATAAAGAGATTTAAAAACTTAAAGAACTTATGATGATTATTTTCATTAAATAAAGTGAACATTTCTTGTCAAGTTTAATTCTCAATAAAGACTTGTGACTCAATATCTTGTTAATCTCTTAACTAATCAGCTTGAGATTATTTCTCTTTGAGAATCAAAATCTCTTCTCATAATTAAGTGTTAATTTTTTCAAGAATGTTAATTGATGCATAATTAATCTTTAACTGATTTAATCTTTTGTTATGCTCAATCTGCATGATGATTCAGTGCTTAATGCATTTCAAAATCATGTTTCATTGAACTTTAAAATTATTTAACATCTTGATAACATTATCAAGCTGACTTTTGACTCATTGATGTTGTTAGAGATCGATCTAGAGTGAGTCATAGAAGTGTCATTTAACTAATAAATAAATGCTAAGAAAGAAAAGTATCTACAGAAAAGAACTCGATTTTTATATGTGTGTTTCTCAGCCCTGTGCTAGGCTCGATTGGGTTGACGCCTTACACATATGATGCAGAGACTCAATGACATCATCTCTAGATCAGATTCTCGCTAGGCTCGATTAGAATGAAACCAGACGAAGACTAGTTGAAGAATAGACGAAGACTAGAATCGTAACATTACTTTCTCTTCTTGACTATTCATGTTCGCATGAATGTTGTTTCTTAGTGCGCTTTTCTTGAATATTTGATATGAAAGTCGTCAATCATCTCTTGAGCGTTCATAAATTCGTCATCGTCAGCGTTATATCAATTGAGATCGTTGTCATAGCTCTTTCATTTGACTTGATATTGAAGTCGTCTTCTATAGCGTCGAGAGTTCAGTATATCATTGATTTTTCATTCATCTTCATCGTTTATCACTATTGATCTCGAAGATTCATTCTTTTGATCAGACAGAGAGTCATTGACAACAGAACGAAGAAGTTTTGAATGAAAAACGTCATGTATACGTATAGTCTCTGATAGTTTCAACTTATAGAATGAGTCAACAGACTCAGTGATCTGAAATGAATCAAGCATCTTGTCATTAAATTTTTTGAAAGATCTCGCTGTAAAGATGTTTCGTTCGTTCAGAAACATCTTTGATTCAATCTCATAATTGATCTTCTTTCTATGCTTATTAGCTTGATTCATCATTTGTTCTCGTGTTTTGATCAGAGCTTCACGAGCGAAGATCAATGTCTTGTTCATTTGTTCAGATATATTCTTGACTCGATCAATCTGCAAGCGTTCGCGAGTGCTTTCATACTCGATGATGTCAGAGTTGAAGCTCATACAAGAATGAAAGTTCTTGTTCATGAAGAAGAAGATCAAGAAGATGACTGATGACAAGACGTTATTGTCAGCAAACTCGATCATGAATAGTCACTTAGATCAGTCGTTCTGCATATACAAACAGAAGAATCGAAGATATTGCTTGATGTTCTGATTGACTCGTTCGCTTTGATTGTTGATCTGAAAATAATAGGCGATGAACAATTGAAGAGAAATGCTCAGTTGTTTGCAAAGAAACTTTCAAAGAATGAAGGTGAACTGAGAATCTCAATCAAATACAATGAAGCTTGATAAATCATGAGTTCAATATACTCATTGAAGCAACATTTCAGCTGTCTTTTCGACTGTGATATCTTCATCATCAGTGATGCAAGAAATATAATGCCTTTCTTTCAACAATCTGCAGATGACAGTCAGAATAGCGTTATAGTTGTACGAATTAAATAGATCAATAATGAAGTTCATGACTATGTTTTGTCATCGCTGTTCAGATATAGATAGAGATTGAAGCAAGTTGTTTGATTTATTTCTTGATGTCTTTGAACGTTGACATACGTAGCAGTTTCAAATATATCGATCTATTGTTTTTCGCATAGAAGATCAATAGTAATTTCGCTTTATGATCTTCACTGTTCTAAGAATTTCAGAATGGTCAATCGACGACTGATCATGTACTTCACGAATCAGATTCATTTGTAGAAGTTCATTGAACGAGACTTATAGCTGACTATCATGAAACAAGATTTCATTCTGAGTTCAACAATTCTTCAATTTGATACCTTCATATTGTGCTTCGTCTCTTGCTATTGCTTTGCGAAGTAATGTACAATTCTCATCAATTTCATTTGCGTCAAGAACTTGTCTATAAATTGATTGATCATTATTCTTCTCTAAGTCAGCGATCTTCATTTAATTCAATGTCAAAATAGTAGTTCTTTGATATTGAATGCGTTCATCGTCGAGATCTCTAGACACGAAGTCAGCTCAACGAGTTAATGCATCGATCTTAATGTTCTGTTTGTCAAATCAATACATTATCTTGAAGTTGAAGTCAGCTAACTTCTGAACTCAGCGCATCTGTTGTTGACTCAGCTTCTTGTCTTTCATCAATGAGATGAGCGCTTGACGATCAATGAACATCTTGATAAAAATGTTGATCAGCTTCAGTTTGAATTGTCATTGTTCAAAAGCTCAAATTATGATCAGCAGTTTCTTATCATATATCTTGTAGTTGCATTCAGCAGAAGACATGTTCTTGCTATAAAAGACAATTGAATGTAAAACATCTTCGTCATCATATTAAGACAGAACTTCATCATTGACGTAGTTGAATGAGTTAATTTCAAGAATGAAATCGCGAGTCTGATCAAAGTGACGAAGTATAGAAGTCTCAGTCATACGTCTCTTCATGTGATTGAATGCAGTTTGACAGACTTCATTTCATTCAAATATGATCTTCTTTTGAGTGAGTTGAATCATTGAACGAACAATCTTCGAAAAGTTCTTGATAAAGCGTCGATAGAAATTGCAGAAGTCAATAAAAAACTGCATCTGAGTGAGATTATTGAGTGTAGATCAATCAACTACTGCTTGTACCTTTCGTGAATTCATCTTAAGTCTCTCGATTGACATCAAAAGTTCTAAAAAGATGGTTTTCTGAACATAAAACTTGCATTTATCAATGTTTATCTGTAGATCAGCTTCTCGTAGTCTATTTAAGATCAATCGTACATGTCGCTTGTGTTTCTTCAAGATCTTGCTGTAGATAATAATGTCATCTAGATAGATCTGACAAAACTGATGAAGATATTTAAACAGCACATCGTTCATATAGTGTTGATAGAACGTTGATTCGTTGATTAATTTGAAGAGCATTACATGATATTTGTATGAGTTGAAGAAGATGATAAAGATAGTCAGATCTTCGCTACCTAAGTGCATTCGCAGTTTATTGAACGCGACAATAATGTTCAATCAAGTCAGATATTTGCTTTCTTGTATACGAGCGAAAGTCTCGTCTATCAAGGGCAAAGAATAGCGATCTCGTTTGATCAAAGCATTGAGCTTTCTGTAGTTGACGCAGAAACGCAGACTTTCGTCTTTCTTTTCAGCGAACAAGATGAGCGAGACGTATGATGCGAAGCTGAAGAAAATGAATTCTTTGTTCAGATGTTCAATCAGATACTTCTTTATCTTCTGAAGCTTGTGATTGAACATCTGATATAGTCTGCTTCAAGAGAGTGTTTCTTCATCGATCAAATTAATTTTGTGATCGTAGAAACGATGCAATGATAGTTGATCGATCATTACTCGATCGAAGACGTCTAAATAGTCGTGATATTCAGAGAAAAGCTTGATCTTGACTTGCTTAAGAGTTTCGACATGTGAAAGCTCATGTAGATTCACTTCTTCGAGCTTATTCTCAGCTGTAGTTATGAGTCGATCGATTTTCAAGATGATAACAGCAAAGATCTTGATGTCTGATCATTTGACTAACATTCTATATGTTGCTGTCTTTATCATTGCTATGTTCATTGAATCTGACGTTGATTTAAAGATTTTGACGTTAGTTAAAGTCGCGTCACGCGATTTTAACTGTTTAATTAGTTTAACTGACTTCTTATTGAACTGACTGAAAGAGAGTGATTTCAGACTGAATTGAAAGATAGTGAAAGATCTCTTCAATATATGAGTAGAAGTCAAACTCTTTTGCTTCTTGATTGTCTTGTTGCTTGTGAGTAGAACAATTGATTTCAAATTGAGAATGAAATTCGAAAATCAAAGAGAATTGATTCGCATATCAATTACTAGGTCGATTTTGTTCATTCATGTTTTTTTGAGAATCATTTGATGTTGATCTAATTGAGTGATCAACATAAAGACTGTGTCAATTGTATAATCTTGAACCGTCAGATTCAAATAAATGACATGAATAATGAGTTTCTTAGCATAATGATCGTCAAATTCTCGAATTGACTTTGCTTTGATCAAAGTCAGAGACTCAATTTGCAACTGATCACAAACAATCTGCGCAATCACTTCATCAATGAATGAATAGTCAGCAGCTTCGATGTTAATCAATAACTTCAATGAGTAACTAATTTCATTGCTAGAAAGTACACATTCAGTAGTCAAAGATTCAGAAGCAAAAGAGTCATTTGACATGCTTGTTGTTGAAGAAATTAACATCTCTTTCATTGCGTCTTTGATGAAAGTCTCTAGTTTTTTGCCTCGTTATTCTCGAAAAACATTTTCTCATTCTCTTTATTCTTCGAAATTACGATTTCATGTAGGCGAAAGATGAATGCACAAGATGTCGAGATGTTGATCTTGTTCTAAGAACAGTTCTTGAATAAGTGATCTGAGATCTTGCAGATATAGCAGACGATAGACAATCTGACTGACTCAGAGGTAGAAAAGATAGTTGACTTGACATATTCAATTATCGAAGTTGTCACTGCTGACAATGAAGTAGCAGCATGTTTATCAGGTACGACAGTGACTTTGACGATGACAGTGCGAAGCTGACTGCGTAGCTGATAGTTGACTCGCTGTTTATTATTCACATCTTGAAGAAAGATTCTTAAGCGAGTAAGCGAAGTAAAATTCTCTGAACAGACTGATAAAGCATTCTGCAATTGATTATTGATTTTATTCTGAAGATCGTTCATCAGAGTGTGATCGTCGTATTCGAGATAGCTAAATAGCTTCATAAAGTTGAAGTAGAAAACATTGAAAGACTTGTCTGCTTGTCTCAGAGCGTTGTACTTGCAACGACACTTTCAATTTCTATTCAGTTCATCGTATATTTCTTTCAGATGCTTAAATAGCTTGTCGATCGAGATGTATAAATGCGAAGCATCATGTTGACGTCAAGCGAAGATGTGCTCAGCAGCATCACCTTCTAGTCTAGATATCACATAAACAATACAGATATGCTCATTATCAAAGTGATCAACATTTATCTGAAGCTTATTGTCTATCTTGACTCTTCAGCTGTCTCATGTTGATTCATCTTCATCAGTGAATATAAATGAGTTCAAAAACTTGAAGAACTTGTGATGATCATTGTTGAATAAAGTAGACGACTCTCGTTGAGTATAGTTCTCGATAGAAGCTTGAGATTTCGTAGACTGTTGAGATCGAGACTGATTCGCTGAATGCAATACTTTCTTGAGTTTATTCTTGAGATTCAACATCTTCTTTTGATAACATTTGTTTGTCTCTTTTAGAGTGTCTATGATCATCTGTTTGATCTCTAGTTGATTCAATCTCTTGTCATGTTCGACTTGAACAACGATTCATTGCTCATTGAGTTTCAAAGTCATGTCTCATTGAGATCTAAGCTCGTTCAACATCTTGATGATCTCGTTTGACTGATCATGAGCTCATTGACGAAGCTGTTCTTCTGTCTTGATGTTTCACAAAGTATCAGCGTTCTTGACGTTGACTGAAGCATCGAAAGAAATAAGAGAAACTCGTCTACTAGCAGTGCTTCTAAGCAGATGAGCTGTTTGTGACTCAACTAATTCAGAGTCGCGTGTCATTGTGAGAAAGATAAGAGTAGGTTTGATTGTAGTAAGATTGAGTGATTGGTTTGATAAATTTGAGTAAATTTGCAGATGTGTTTTGATGAAAGTAATTCAAAGAATTTCTTGCGAATTTTCTGAATAGAAGTAGATTATTTCGTATTGTCTACACGTTGATAGCAGAGTAGTTGACTAGCATTTATCTACTGTTAGAGATTGGTCTAGAGCGAGTTATAAAGATGTCATTTAACTAATAAATAAATGCTAAGAAAGAAAAGTATTTACAGAAAAGAACTCGATTCTTATATGTGTGTTTCTCAGCTCTGTGCTAAACTCGATTGAGTTGACGTCTTACACATATGATGCAGAAACTCAATGACATCATCTCTAGATCAGATTCTCGCTAGATTCAATTAGAATGAAATCAGGCGAAGACTAGTTGAAGAATAGACAAAGACTAGAATTGTAACAGATGTAATTAATTCTTATTCATTATGTTTCATAAAATCTCAACTTTCTTGACTTCATTTGAAACATTGATAAATAGCATAAAAACTCATTTATTTGCAGTGCTTTTAAGCAATTAAGCTGATCATGATTCAACTAACTTAAAGTTGCATGTCATAATATCTGTATGTGTAAAGATAAATGTAAAGATAAATGTAAATTCAAAAAAGTTCTTGTAAATTTTCTGATAAATAAATGAGTGCAAATTCAAAGAATTTCTTGTGAATTAAAAGTGATATAAATTTAAAGAATTTCTTGCGAATTTTCTAAATAAAAGAAGTAAATTATTTCGTATTATTTACACATCAATAGCAGAGTAGTTGATTAAGCATTTATTTAATGTTAAAGATCAGCATAAAGTGAGTCATATAAATGTCATTTAACTAGTAAATAAATGTTAAGAAAGAAAAGTATTTATAAAGAAGAACTTGCAGCTTATATATGTGTTTCTGATCTTTGTGCTAAACTCAAAAGAGTTGACATCTTACACAGATGATGCAGAGACTCAATGACATTATCTTTAACTTAAATGTTCACTAAACTTAATTAAAGATAGTCAAGATTAAGAATAAAGTTGAGAATAAATCAAGAATCATAACAATGCTCATTGAAATAAAACTTCAGCAATCAATGAAAATTCTTTTCAAGCAAAAATCACTCATTAATATGAAATATCAACTAGTACTCTTTAAAATCAAATCAATGATCAAAAGATTGCTGCTGCATGTAATTAACAATTTCAAAAACTTAGTCTTGAAGAAGAAAAAACTATATGTGACTGAATTTTACATCTTCAGACTTGAGACTGATCTTCTCATGTAAAGCAAGTATGTTCAATAGTTAAAGAACTATTAATAAAAAAGAATGATGATAAGTCAGTTGAAATCAAAACAGCATATGTTTCTTCATTTAACAAAGAGCATGTCAAGATATGATAAAAGAAGATTAATTCTTTACTACATTTAAATTCTGAACTCTTTACTTTGAAATCTTCTTTTATTTGAAAACAAGCTGTCATAATTTCAGCTCAATAAACAAAGATGTAAAATAAAGAAATTAATAATTTACTATGTTTAAATCTTAAGCTCTTCACTTTGATATCAATGACAGCAAGCTTTAGACAAAAGAAGAAGAAGTAATTGATAGTTAAGTTATGAGTCAAACAGCTGAAGCAGAAGCAGAAGCAGAAGCAAAGAAGTAACGTGATATCTACAACTGATTAATCAGAGCGAGGCATGTGTATCAAAAGAGTCTCAAAGAAATCATATTAGCTACGTAGTTCATTGTTTGAAGCAATAAAAAATCAAATGTGAATTTTCAGCTTTATAGAAATGTTTGACTGCTAGATTTAGTCGAGTGCTAGATGAATTCTTCTAGGTAAATATTTTAGCTGAATTAGCTGAGTTAGTTGAATTTAGTTCAGCGCATATGAACAAATGCAAATTATATCGACAAAAGCAGAACTCAATTCAGCGAGATCAGCTAAAATCTCGATTTTATTCAGCTTTAAGCAACAAATGTCACTTTAGCTAAACTTTAAAATTTAGTTCACTTTACAAACTGTTGATGAAGAAATAACGTGATATCTACAACTGATCAATCAAAGTGAGACATGTGTATCAGAAGAGTCTCAAAGAGGTTCTATTAGCTACGTAGTTCACCTGAAATGAATTGTTGAAGCAATAAAAAATGAAATGTGAATTTTCAGCCCTATAGGGCTGTCCGACTGCTAGGTTTAGCCGAGTGCTAGGTGAACTCTTCTAAATGCAACTAAGACCCTTCAAGGCTAGTTGCTACATCCTTTCGAGTAAGCGGCGACAGGTTGAAAGATCATCGTAAGGTAGGTAGTAATGATCACTTTGATCGTCTATCAAAGGCTGATAGACCTACAGAATTTCACGACTAGCACGTTATTCTCTACCATCAGATTTGAGCAACTATTTGCAGTCTTATGAGCTTCAACTCAAGTTCTTGAAAGTGAATCTAGAAGAGTGCTATTGTCAAAGGGAATGTTGAAGAGCTTTCTACTCTGCCTGTCAGAATCTGAAACCCTTAGTTCAAGAATTTCTGGAAAGGTTTCAAATAATTGGCATGACGAGAAAGAAGAGATGAAGAAAGCGAAGACGACTGTCACTGCTCTTGATCATGCGAGCAAGGACAGAATCATTTGAATGATGGTGTGACAGAGTTGCAGACTGCTTGATAGCATTCTGCAGAAAGATGGCAAAAGACAACATCTTCATTCGACACTAGTAGTCAGATTGACAACTCAAAACTTCACGGAAGCTTTCAGTCTTCAACCAGAACAACAATGAACAGTGTGAGCGAAATCAGCACCATGATTGCTCACACGGTCAACATGTTCAGACCAGCGCAGATGGTCTTTCCCTTGTTCATGTGTTCTTGCTGTCTGAAGAATCGAAAACATTCAACCATAGCCACAATTATTCCTTCACCAGACAGTGTGACTTCTAGAACAACTCCTGTGGTTTTGCTTACATTCTTTAGAATAAAGAGCTGAACAATGACGACTTCAAGCGAGACAATAGCGCTGGATGTGCGGATGTAAGCCAGATAGGTACGCTCAAGGACCAGGTAGTCCCGAGGGTTGCCGTTACCGAAAGGATACTTGATCGTGAGGCGGACGCTATGTGACCACCACATCTTTGCTTTCGGGAATCTTGCTTTCAAGTTCAGCGTATAGCTAACAATTCATAGGATTAGTAAAGACCGTACAGATAGCGTATGCTCAGATTCGATGGTCTACGTGTGATGTTTGGCGCAGGACCTGCCTGCAAAGAAGTTTCCTGGTGCGAATCTCTTGGAAGGCTTTGCTGAACACACGTTCTCGATCGGCTTTGAAGCTCTATGCTTGACTCTGCTTCAGCCCCGCCACAATCTTCAGTGACATTCATGCCGGGAAGCTGTGTGAAGCTACTCTAGAGTTAAAAGTTGCTGCTGGTCGCAATCCGAGGTATAGCCGTCCTGACGACGAGAACGTGCCTCCTACGAGACAAGTCATTTATATGAGCAGTATGTGTAGCGTTCTTGGTCATAGCTGTTGTTGATTCATTCTAGGATTCTAGAAGAGAGTGACAATCCCCGAGGGGGCCGGCGGTCGCCGGGTCGCCGACCTCGATAATGCCGGCACGCGCTACAGTAACAAACACCCTTACCCCTAGAAGGGTTCACCTAGCACTGGGCTAAACCTAGCAGTGGGACAGCCCTATAGGGCTGAAAATCCACATTTCATTTTTTATTGCTTCAACGATTCGTTTTAGGTAAACTACGTAGCTAATAGAATCTCTTTGAGACTCTTCTGATACGCATGCCTCGTTCTGATTGATCATTTGTAGATATCTCGTTATTTCTTTGCTTCTGCTTCTGATTCTGCTTCTGTTTCTGCTTCTGCTTCAGCTGTCTGACTCGTAACTTAACTATCAGCTGCTTCTGCTTCTGCTTCTGCTTCTGCTTCTGCTTCTGCTTCAGCTGTCTGACTCGTAGCTTAACTATCAGCTGCTTCTTCTTCTTTTGACTAAAGCTTGCTGTCATTGAGGTCAAAGTGAAGAGCTCAGAGTCTAGACGTAGTAAATCATTGATTTTTCTATTTCACAGCTTTGTTTGTTGAGCTGAGGTTACGACAGCTCATTTTCAAGTAGAAGAAGATTTTGAAGTAAAGAGTTCAGAATCTAGACATAGTAGAAAATGAATCTTCTTTTGTCATATCTTTGCTTGTTGATTCTCTCTTCTTTCATTAACAATCTCTTGATTCATGATTCTTGCAGTATCATAATTATTCTCAATTCAACTGATCTTTTGCTTCTTTTTTCTATTTAACTCAAGAAGTTTCTGATTAATAACATTCTGAATAGTAGATTTCATCATTGCTTATATTGCTGCTTTACTCATCTTTTGAAGAATTTAATCAGAAGTTGATTCTTCTATTGCTTGTTTAATAAGCTGCTGTACTTGAAAGATATTTGCAAATGTTAAAACAACTTCTAAATCTTTGTCAGAATCAATGTATGTGATTGTAACTTTAAAAGACGTAGTTGAACGTATAACAATGTTGTACTGTTGTGATTGCTTTAGTTTCTTAACAGAAGAAAAGTGCTGAAGTACTAAGATTGAGCTGAATAATAGAAGTTTTGTAGCTGTTCATGACTTTCTAATATTCAATGATGTAATTGTCTCATGTCGAGTCAGTTGATAAAGCTTCAGAAAGTTCGTTTTATTGATTGAGTAGTTGATTTCAAGTTGAGTAACTCGCTGAACATGAGTCTTGTACGCAGTAGCTAATGAAGCAAAGACTTCAACATCAAGTGATTGAAGCAGATGAGTAGTGTGAGTCAAAAGACACAGTAGAATAATTTTCTGACTGATGCAATAGTCAATCATTTGAGTAGTGATATAAGAAGCATGATCATTGATTAATAATATTCAATATTCATCTTTCTGACAGATTTTAATTTCTGAATCAAAGCATTTCTGTATTCAGACTAAATTCAATTCATTGTTGATTCAGTCATTTCTGCTTACAGCAATATAATCTTCTTTGAGTACTTCGTATCAGATCTTCTGCTGTACTTTTTCTTTGAAGATAATTCACAACTTCAAGACTCTTTCATTCATAAATATGCACTCAATCAATGAGACTCACTCTCGATTGTCACATTGAGTCATATGAGTCTTCTTTTCATACTTGAAAATCATGACTTGAAGCTTAGTAATAATTCTCTGCATGAATCTCTTTTCGTTCATGTTGTAGATATCTTCTATCTTTATTTCATGCTCTTCTTTCAAACTCTGAAATAGATTGAATCAGTTAGCTAAAATATCGTGATTTTGAGTCATAGCACGCTCTTTGTCAAGCGAAGAAATATATACTGTTTTGATTTGCGAATGACGTTTCAAAAACTTCTGAGGTCAATTGACTTCGACTGACTTGTCATCACTCTTTTTTATTAGTAGTTCTTTAGCTATTGAACGTACTTGCTTCACATGAGAAGATCAGTCTTAGGCCTGAAGACGTAGAATTCAGTCACGTATAGCTGCTTCTTCTTCGAGGCTAAGTCTTTGAAATTGCTGATTGCATGCAGCAGCAGTCATTTGATTATTGATTCGATTTCAAAAAGTGCTACTTGATATTTCATATTGACGAGCGAGTTTTGCTTGGGAAGAATTTTCGTTGACTGCTGAAGCCTTGTTTCAACGAGCGTGAGCAAGCGTTATGCGCTCTTTCTGTGAAAGTTCTATATCTTCAGAAGGTATGAAGGATATAGGGGGGGTGAGGGGGGTGGCTGCCATCGTTTTGCTGATATGTTGAAGAATTACACGTTGGCAGCAATAAAATATGAAATGTAGATTTTCAGCCCCACTGCTAGGTTTAGCCCAGTGCTAGGTGAACCCTTCTACTACCTAAACAACCTTACAGTAAACACGTTTTCCGAAGCTGAGATACTAAGTCTGGACACATCTGACGGCGCAGAGATGAAGAAAGGTTTTCGGGTGGCTCTAGGAGAGGTTGTCAGGCCCAGCAGCTTCTTTCGCATTCATGTTCGCGCATGCCGCAGATTTCAATCACCTTTCACTCCCGCAAAGCATGCATTGTTTGCGTATTCAACAGTCTCAAAATCCCGGCATTCCGCCTCTGTGGCGAGCAGGCTTCTAGGTGTCACTCTAGTGGTAGCATGCGGCATTACGACTTTAGTCCTCTACCCTCCTGTAGTCCACGCCGATGCACCCATCCAAAGTGAAGGTCCACTAGGTCGAAAGATTCGCCTTCATGAAGTTAAGAAACATGGCCAGAGTGCCGAGACGAAATGGATCACAAAAGGGACCCGGGTCTATGATATAACAGAGTGGATCCCTGGCCATCCTGGTGGCGAGGTAATTCTGCGAGGTGTTGGCGGTGCAGTGGATCAATATTGGAACATCTTTACGATTCATAAGAAGCAAGAGGTATATGACATTCTTGAATCGTATTATATTGGGGACATAGATCTTCGAGATCTGGTGAATGGCCAGGTGCCCGCAGAAAACGTTGACGATCCGTTCAAAAGCGATCCGAAAAGACACGGTGACTTGACAGTACACAGTGAACGTCCTTTCAATGCGGAGACCTCAACTGAGGAACTAAATAAATTTTTGACTTCTCTTGACGCTTTCTACGTGCGGAATCATTTGTGGGTACCTCGATTGGATGAATTCAAGCACAGCTTGATCGTAGAAATGCCTAATGGAGAGGAGAAAGTGTATATGCTCAAAGACCTCAAGGAGAAATTTGAAGCTTTGAAAATTACTGCTACGTTGCAATGCTCAGGCAACAGGAGAAGGCATATGACCAGCGAAGCGCGGTCAACCAATGGCCTTCCATGGAACGTTGGGGGTATATCGACCGCAACATGGACCGGAGTCCGCCTTCGAGACGTCCTGGCTGATGCTGGGTTCCCTGTAGATGATTGGCCGGATGATGTTAAACATGCTCAATTCATAGGGGCTGAAGCGTACGGTGCTTCAATTCCCATCGACAAAGCCACGGACAAGCGTGGCGACGTTATTCTAGCCTACGAGATGAACGGAAAGCCGCTACCGCCAGACCATGGATATCCCATTCGAGTACTGGTTCCTGGTAACGTGGCAGCGCGAAGCGTCAAATGGATTAACAAAATCGTTCTGTCGGACGAAGAATCGAATTCCCAATGGCAGCGCCGAGATTACAAATGCTTTGGTCCTAATGTGGGTGGGAATCCAGATTGGGATTCTGCGCCTGCCATCCAGGAAATGCCCGTTCAAAGCGCCATTACCTCCCTTCGCGACATCTTCCCAAACTCGCAACAAGACAACAAGCTTCTTCAAGTCTATGGGCTTGAAGAGGATTCCATCGTTGTCGAAGGGTACGCCTATTCTGGGGGTGGTCGGAGAATTGTGCGAGTGGATGTCAGCTCAGATGGTGGACGATCCTGGCAGCAAGCCGAGCTTCTACCAAATGAAGCCAAGGGAGCAAAGTCTTGGGCTTGGGAGAGGTGGAGATGGGTGTTGCCCAGACAGTCAGCGGGTCGATGCTTTGTTGTCAAGGCAGTTGACGAGGCTTACAATTCGCAGCCTGATAACTATGAGCCGACGTACAATGTTCGAGGAAACCTGACCAGTGCGTGGCATCGTGTGGGATACAGACCTGAATGAACACAAATGCTTTGCATGTTCATTTCAGTCGTGGTGTATATATAGCTCTTTGCTATGGCGTTTTCTTCTGGTGTTTTTGCTTACGTTGTATGATATTGCAATTGACCTTACAACGATGAAGCTAAGATTTTAAACGGCACTGGTGAGTGACAAGGGACCTACTGAATGTTGAAACAGCGATAGATGTAGGTAAGTATGTAGATTCTATGAAGGTAAAGGTTCAGCTAACTAAACCAACAGATACCCATGACTACCCCGATTAGGATAGGCCCTGAGCATCACGTGCATCAACACTGAACAGAATTTACCAGGGCATTAGAGAGAAGGACCAGCACTTCAAGGAAAGCCGCTGCTGAGTAGGTAGAGATCAAATTACTACCTACCTTACCGTGCAACACTGTTGCTTAGTTATTCCTGCTATGAGTCTTCCATCGCCGATTCCAGCCCAGATTTTCGAAGCAACAGCATGTTGACTGACACCTTCAAGGCATGTCAAGACTATCTGAACCCGGGATACTGGTAACGACTGAATTTCATGGTTAAGCTCATGAAAAGTCGATTCTTGCGGCTTTATTGAGAAAGATCTCGAATGTGTTGATTATCGATTTAATAGACTCCGTATATATTATAGAGGTACTGTGACGGCAAAATAGTATTTCAGATCTTTTTCACTGGGCTAAAGACTTTACATGCTTATAATTATTACTGAATCAACAGATAAGCGAACGCTTTCTGAGATGACTCTCTCTCAGGAAATGCCAAGGGAAATCAGGATTTCATTAGCAAGCTAGTGCAGCTAGATTCAGAATATCACTGATTAGAATGTCGTTGCCTGTCTGCAGTGAGCTAGACTTTTGATTCTATAGCGCTTGAAAATGAATATAGTCGCGCTATTTTCAAACGTGAGAAATAGAGCTTTGACATGAATTAGACTAAACTCTTTGTGTTGTAACTACGATCTGCACATTGACTTAGTTTTAGAAGACTACAGGTCGACAGATCAACACTAAAGCTTGATGAATCATGCAAAATGTTTAAGCATGATCAGGTAATCATGCGCATAATTTCGCTTTTCTGCGCTACTGATAATGTAATCTAAAATCACAGAAAACAGCATCTAATCTTCTAAAATATATCACATCAACTTTATTATTCTATTGATAATTAATTCATAAACTTTCTTATGATATCTTCACATATGTTGCTTTTATCATTGACATATCAAAATTTTTCCTAAAATATAATTTTATTTTATCAATTTATTATTAATCAGTGATTAATATAACATTGATCAACAAATAAATATTTAAAACTTGAAAACTTATTAAGATAAAATGACTGATTAATGTTATGAATGTGTCAAAGATCAAACTCTAATCAATTCACAATGAACATTAGCGAGTTCACTGCATATTGATTAGAGCTAGTTAATGATCTAGTCGAGAGCTGATCTAGATCTGACTCAGATTTGACTCAGATATGACTCAGCATCTTTTTTCTTTTCTAGCATCTTCTAAATCAGCTTCTATTGTCTTTTAAACAAACACACTTCTTTGTGTTACAAGTAGTTAACAGATGTCTATGATAAACACATTTCTTTGTGTTGCAAACATCTTTTAAATAAACATCTTTCTTGTGTTTCAACACGTTTTCTTTGAGACTAGCGTTGAATCTGAGTAACTACTATATAGAGCGTGTTCTTCTTGTCTTTTGTATCTTCTTTCTTCTGTATTCTTAAAGTCTTAGTTATAACTATCTCTATAAATCAAACATTCTAGTCACGCACGCACTCTGATTAGTTTTTAGACATGATCTCAACATTACTTTAAGAATTTGTTAATCACACAATACTGATCTCATTATTCATTCAAGTTCACTCAACTGACAATAAGATGAGTATAAAGAAATTTGTGTATCTGATAATCAACGACATCGAAAGACAGAACAACATCAAGAAATCAATAAAATCAACGAAAACATACAATTGTTGAATTGTTAAAGAATTTATCGCTCAGTCAGTAGCATCAGTTCAAATCAATTAATAGAATCAACAATAAAGAATCTTCATTGATTGCTTGAGAATCACAAAAAATCTCTTCAAATCAGCAACACTCTTCTTTGAAGATTAAACACTTTAACAAACAATCTCACTATCTACTGTCAAGCATCATCATTCACTTGATCATCAAAATCTTTATCATGATTCAATCATCTGTGAATATTCAACTCGATTTCTTCAAGAGTAATCAAAGTCTCGATTTAGTCATCTATCTTGAGTTATCTTCTCATCTATTGAAATTTCTTAGAACTGACTTCGTATGAAAACATTGTCAATTCTTGCCTCATTCTCAGACATTTGATGAATCTCTGAAAGTCTCTACTCTCTGAAATATCAAAAATGTAAAGCAGCTACAACATTGAATTAAACAAGATTCAGAAGTTTTTCTAGAAGATTTAAACAATCTTCAAACTCAATGAGATCTAAATGTAGAAGCTTGTGAGTTATTTGATAAAATACTCAGCGAACAGATATGAAAGACTCGTTTCGAAGAAATTGATCAAGCAAAAGAATGATCGAATTTAAATCTTAAAAAGCTTCAAGATCAGATGATGAAACTACAACATTGACTGCGATTGACTAAAGAAGATACTTCTACTTCTTTCATCATGTTCAATTCATTCAAGCGATTTCAAAAGCTTTCAAATTCATCTCTATTTACTGATGAAACAGAATCTTTCTGAGATGATTAACAAGAAAAGATTCGTGACAAGCTAGAGATTAATGTCGATCATTTTAATACTGATAGAGTCATACTGATCTATATTCACTTTAAAATTGACGAAAACGCAGTCAAAGCTACTTTAACTTGACATCAACAAGATTCATTGAATCTTTATAAAATGATCAATGATTTGTTAGATGAACTTGCTCAGCTATATGATGATTTTGACAAAGAGACAAACTTTCGAAGAAAATATGCTAATCTCATTCAAGAAAAGAGCAAATTTAGTGATTTCTATTCAATGTTTCAACGTCTGTTCTTCTATTTAGAATATCACGAAAAACAGTTGATAGTTGATCTACGAGACAAGATAATTTATCGTCTTCATGCAGCTTGAAGTAATCAATTGATTCAGTCAAAATCTCTGAACGAAATTCGTGATTATTTGATTCATTTGAATAATGAGCAACGAGTCATGAATGACATCAAGAAAAAGAAATTTCTGAACAAAGTCAGAAAGCAGATCATCTTTGCTGATGAACATTCAAGATTCTTTTATAGAAAGATTGAAGTCATCATATCAGTGAATCAGTTAAAATCGTGTGATGCAACTTTGACTAACGTCAAAGACTTGAACGTACAAGCTGAAATCTGTTTTATCTGTCACAAATTGAGTCATATTTCTAAAGAGTGCTCTGATCAACTCTCTAAAGTCAATGCATTAAATGATGAGAATGAATTTGATTGTTCAAGCTCTGACTCAAATTCAAATTCAAAAAACTAGCTATTTCTTTCAAAGTCATTGAAGAAATAGAGATCATATCTTTGTGCAATCAAGTCGAAGTTCTATCAGAAGAAAACTACTTTGAAAAATCATTTCTGATCAATGTTTTTCTCATTGCTCAGAACAATTCTTTTAGTCTTTGATCTTTGATAGACAGTAATTTCGTCATCTACACGCTGATACATGATAAACTAGTCAATAAAGTATGCAAGAAACTCGAAATACAATCAATATTGCTGACAAAAGAGAAGTTAATATGAGATTATGATGAAAAGCTATTTAAGAAAGTTATTACTCATAAGATTTTACTCAATCTGATCATTGAAAGTCATAAGAAATTGACTGTATCAATGCTCATAGCTGATATCAATCATCATGAAGCTATATTGAGCAAATTCTGAATGAACAAAAACGAAATATTATTGAATATGCATCATGATACTATCATATTTTCTGATCAATTAGATACTTCTATTTCGATTTTTTCAGTTCTTTCAATTATGAAACACTTAAGTTGATCGCGATCAACTTTGATTTCTTCAGTTGCTCACAAGATTTTAAAGCATTCAGCTTTTATCATTTCAAAAGAATTCTTCTCAATTCAAAACATAAATGTCGCTTTCTTTCAAACATTGATGAATTGATCAAAATAAAATCACATCGAGATTTTTGCTATGTTCATCAAAGATATTGATAGAAAAATTGTCTATAACACTTAATGCAATCTAGATGTTCTAAATGTGTTCTTTACTGATGAAACAGCTCAGAATCTAGAAGACATTAAAGTCAAGCTCTCATCAGAATATCAGAAGTTTCTAGACGTCTTTGATCAAGCTCAAGCAGACAAGCTATCGTCTCATCGTTCGTATGATCATAAGATAGAGCTTACTAGTGACGAAATGTCATCTCGCTGTCGAGTATATTGAATGTTTCTCTACAAGCTTCAGAAAGTTAAGAAATATTTAAACGAGAATCTTTTCAAAGAATTTATAACTTCTAGCAAAGCTTCATATTTCTCACTCATTCTGTTCATCTTGAAAGCAAATGAAGATCTACAATTCTGCGTTGACTATCGAAAGCTCAATGCTATTATCAAAAGAAATCACTATTCTTTATCGCTCATAAATGAAGTAATTGACAAAATAGTTGATTGCAAACATCTAACTCAATTGAATATCATTTCAACGTTCAACAAACTACGAATGCATTCTGATAGTGAGAACTACACTATCTTTATTATCGCGTTAGAAGCGTATAAGTCAAAAGTGCTACTCTTCAAACTTATCAATGATTCTGTCTTGTTTCAGCAGTATATGAATAATGTTCTATGAAACTTTCTAAATGACTTTTGTCAAGTCTATCTAAACGACATTCTAATCTATAGCAAAACTCAATGAGAACATAGACAACATGTCAAGATGATATTAAGCAGACTAAGAGAAGCTGATCTACAAATAAATATTCGAAAGTGCGAATTTGATGTAGAAGAAATCATCTTCTTAGAAGTCATAGTGTCAGAACAAGATCTTTGTATGAACTTTATTAAAGTGAAAGTCATAGTTAACTGAGTCACGTTGATCAATCTAAAAGAAGTACAGAGTTTCGTGAAATTTGTTAACTTCTATCGTTGTTTCATTAAGAACTTCTCGAAGTTAGTCAAATTGTTCACTCAGCTGACGAGAAAAGACACGTCTTTTGTTTGAAATGAAGTCTGTATTCAAGCTTTCAATGATCTAAAGAAACAAGTCAGCTCAATCTCAGTTCTACGACATTTTGATTCAAAACGACAGACTATTCTAGAAATCAATGCATTGAACTACGTCAAAGAAAGTATTCTATCTCAGTACAATGACAAAGATGTTCTTCACTCGATAGTCTTCTACAGCAAGAGCATGATTCTTGCTGAATGCAACTATCACATCTACGACAAGAAATTACTGACTATTATTCAATGTTTCAAACACTGAAGACTTAAGCTTGAATGTACTGAACTACTCATTCAGATATTCATTGATCATCAGACTTTGAAGATCTTCATGAAAAACAAACAGTTAACTCAATGTCAAGTCAACTATCTAAACATTTTATCAGAGTTCAACTTTCAAATCATATTTTGATCAGGTAAAACAAACATTAAAGTCAATGCTTTAATCAAAATGTCAATAGCAGATATCTTTGAATCAGCTCAACGTACTAAAGATTGCTATCAAACTATTTTAACTTCTGATAAAGTAAATGTTCTAGCTATTGAATCAGAAGCTAATCTTTATCAATGAATATACATTGTCAATCAAATGAATGAGTTCTGCAATGAGTATAAACAAGCTATAAGCGAAAACAAGCTCAAACTTCATAGCACTAAACTGAAGAACTGCAAGATCGTTGATGACATTCTATTTAAAAAAGACTTACTATGAGTCTCTGAGAATATGCATACGAAATTGCTGCAGAAAATTTATGATCAATCATTCATTTCTCACTTCAACAATAAAAGAACTGTTGATTTAGTTCAACGCTTCTACTATTAATCAAATCATCAAGCAACAATTAAATGTTACATTCGAAACTGTCATATCTATTAATGAAGCAAGACATCTAGAAATAGCATCAATGAACTTCTTCATTCTCTCTTGATTTCATAGAAACGCTGAAAAGACATAGTTATGAACTTCATTACTGAGCTATTTCTATCAGAAGATTATAACGTCATTTGTACAATCATATGTTGACTCATCAAGAAACATCATTATGTTCTCTGTTATTAAGAAGACGAAAGCATCTCAGTCAAAGAAACAATTTGAATCATGCTATGAAACATTTATTGACTTCATGATTTATTCAGTTTCATTGTTTCAAACAGAGATTCTCACATGATGCTGATTACGAATCTACTGTCTAGTTATAGTAAAGTCTAGAGATTATCAAAAGTTTGAATGACATTGAAATGCTGCGTGATGATGAAGCGCTGTGCATTAATCGCGTGCAGAGTTTTCGCGATCGCGCAGACTTTAATAATCTCAATGCGCATGCTACAAGCAATCTGCACGCAGATGAGAAAGTCAAATAAAACGCAGAACTACGAGAAAAATCACTTATGAAAATCATTCAATTCAGTATCTTGTCATCATGATGACAAGAACTGAAACAGAACACTCTCATGTTTGATCTGTTAAGAATGATTAGCAGAAAGAACTTGAATCATGAACATTCTTTAAATCTACATGCTAACTATGTATAAATCTTGTTAAGACTGCGTGTCTGTTACTACAACATAAGCAACTCACAAGACTTGTTAAGTTCAACATGAATAAACTTGAGAGTCTCATTAATATCATTTAACAAATGTTCAGACATAAACATTCTATATATGAGCAATATGCTGATGAGAAGACTTTGTTAAAAGAAGAGAAACACAAGCGAATTAATAAAGAATGATTGAATTACGCTGTCTGATTAAAAGTGTAGCATATGAACATCTTTGCAAAACATAGTCGATCTGCATGAGAAAGATCTTTACAGATAACATGAAACAGATAAGTTACACATCTTACAAGCGAAGTGAGCATCTGCAAAGCATGATATACAATGACAACAACTGTCAATCTTAAGAATCTCATTTCTTCACTGAGTTCTGACTCTTGAATGTCTTAATGATAAAATCAATCTCTAGTCAAAGACATCATCTGTATAACTCAAGAAAACAGTAGCGTATGTTAATGTGATTAAAGAAGAAATCGACTGCGATACACATATGTATCGCTGATGAAACGTCTGCAACTCATGCTTAAGAAGTAAACTGTCAAAATTTAAGTAGTGAGAGATTTCACTCATCTTGAACTGTGAATTTGCTGCAAGAGAAAAAACTATCTCTCGCTAAGAAGAAAATCAGCATAGAGATCATGTTTTATGTATGTTGCATGCAACGTATACAACATATTTTCAATAAACGAAACAGATGAGTTGCACGTCTTACAAGCGAAGCGAGCGTCTGCAAGACGTGATATACAATGATGATGACTGTTGATCTTGAGAATCTCATTTCTTCACTGAACTCTGACTCTTGAATGTTTTGATGATAGAATCAATCTCTAGTCAAAGACATCATCTGTATAGCTTGAGAAAACAGTAGTGTATGTCAATATGATTAAAGAAGAAATTGACTGCAATACACATGCATATCGCTAACAAAACATCTGTGACTCATGCTTAAGAAGTAAACTGTTGAAATCTGAGCAGTAAGAAATTTCACTCGTCTTGAACTGTAAATCTGCTGCGAGAGAAAAGACTATTTCTCGCTAAGGAAAAAATCAGCATAAAGATTGTGTCTTATGTATGTTGCATGCAACATATGCAACATATTTTCAATAGATGAAAAGAGCGAACGAAAAGTCAACAACATCATTTGAAAGTTATCTTGTTCTCAGCGTCAATGTTGTGTCATCAGTGTGAAATCATTGCAAGAAATTCAAGGTTAAGATTTTCGTTAAAGAGAAAAAGAAAATCAAGAGAATCATGATGATAACAACAGAGAACATAGTGAGATGAGTGAAAGAAATTGACGTCGACGAGACGTTATCAACACGCAAGAATATAAAGACTATGAAGAGATGATCAAATCTACTGATATTTCAAGTCAAGATTAAAGACAGCAAGAGAATATTGAAGAAAAACGATTTTTGAATCAAAGAGATTTCATCAAATGCAAGTTTGCGCGAAGTCAGATTCAAGATAGTGATACATGAAATTAAAATCAAAGAAATGTCTAAAGACATAGAGAAGAAGAGAGCGAAAGCGCTCATCAAGATCAACAAAGACATACATTCAAAGATGATGATTGAGAAAGTCAAGTAACTCACAAAGAATAGTGAACAGAAGAGATACATCTTGCTGATGATATGCGTAGTCAGCGCTGAGATGATAAACAAGCTAATTGACGAGAGAATATATCATGAGATTGACATAAAAATCACGCAGTTCTATGATTCAAGTTGTAGAACACATCAGTGTTTAAAGTGTTAAGACTATGATCATAAGACATATGAATGCAGAAACAAGCAAAGATGTGTTTACTGCGCGCTAGATTATCGCTCAAAGCACTATTCTCATAAACAGACTTAAGATATATGAAAATGTGAAACATGTTGAAATACACACAGAGTCTTTGACTCTCAATGTCATAAACAACAGATTGAAAAAGAGAGAATAAAGAGAGTCATGAAACACAGATCTCTATATCACGTTGTACAAAAGCAGAAAGAACTCAAAGCGATGATGTTAAAGATGTTCACAGAAACATTTATCAGTCTGAAATCACTGATAAACAATGACTTGAAGAGAAAACAGAAACGCTCAACAAATGAAAGTCATCTGCTCAATGTAATCATCACATTCAAAAACACTATATTGAATCATTTAGTCAAGAAGTCAAAAACAAATAAGTTGAAGTCAACATCAATCACATCAATTTCAATATCATCTTCTTTTGAAGATTTTACAAGAAAAGCAAGCACATTGCAGATGCTTAAGAGAATATCAAACAGCTTTGAATGTGAACTTTAATGTTTCAGCAAAAGAAGCTTTGAATATTACAGTATAACATTCACAAGTTCAGAGAAAAGATGATGATAGTGTTACTACATGAGAAAAAGATAAAGAATTATGACATTTTGATTCTTCAAGAACTCTGATGATTTGATGAGAATTTCAGAGCGTACTGCTCAGCAACTGTCAACTTCATGCTGAAGAATAATGAAGATAAAATCTGTTTCTACATAAACAAGAGAATTGACAGCAACATCTGACACTCAACATGATACTTCAAAGATGTAAACATAATTACGTTATAAACATTAACAGATGACACACAGATGACTCAAAAAACTATATACGTTCATGAAGCATACAATTTGTCACTCAAAGATCATGAAGTCATTCATGAAAAAGAAAGTCTTTCAGACATTGAAAAGATGTTACACATATCAAAAGAATGCGTTCTTGTAAAAGACTTTAATCTGCATCATTTCACATGAGAAAAATCATTCTATTTAAGACAGCATCTATTGTCAAATGATTTAATTGAAATGACTACAAATGTTGATGCATCGTTGATGCTATTTCAAGACATGATTACGAGAGATTATCAGAGATTTCAAACGACAATAAATTTGATCTTCACGATAAACAATATTATGAATCAATTAATATGATGTGAAATCAATGAAAAAATGAAAAACTTCTCAGATCATCTGTTGATACAGACAATTATAGATTTCAGAGTCTGCAAAGAATCAGCGTGAAAATCGCGTTGCAACTGAAAGACAATGAATGAAGAGAAGTTCATCAATATTCTGAAAGAACAAATGTCAAAATCACTGTTGAATCATGAGATGAAACATCAATGCATAAATGAGTACACTAAGCAACTGTTGAATGCACTGAAGAAGATCATCAAGATTTTCACTTTCTGAGCGAGATCACATAAAATGATCAAAGCAGAATGAACGAAGAAGTGTACAAAGATCATCAAGAGTATAAGATGAATGAGAAGAAGCTGTTGAATCATCAACAACTGAACAAAGTACATTCAAGCATGTGACAAGAAGAGTAAGATCATCAGAAAACAGAAATGCAGTGAATATTAAGAAATCATGCAGAATGTCAAACAATTCTCAAGAAGACTGTTTAAAACTGCGAAATAAGCAAGAAATGCAGTTGCAAATACATTGACTCAAGCGACAATTTCTCTTCTGATCAAGTCAGAATGCTTTGACATTGCTACAACAGTGCAAAATAAAATGAAGATGATGTTTCAAACTCACTTTTCATCATCTTCAGAGATTTTCATGCTGAACACAGAAGACTTCAAGTATTCATTCTCGATTAAGAATGATGCTTCGCTGATGCATTGCAAGATTAAGAGAGTCATCTACAAGATGATGCTCAACAAGACTTTGAAACACACAGAATACATAAATAGAATAATGCGCAGACTCGTTGAAGATGCATCAGAACAAATACGCTCTCTTTTTGAAAAATGTTTGCAGAAGAAAATACAGTCAACTCAGTTCAAGAACATGATTACAATAGTGATGCAAAAGTCAGACAAGAAGAATTACTTTAATGCAAAAATATATAGATCAATTGCATTACTCAACATGTTGAGCAAGATACTGAAGTTCATCATATTTGAACATTTGTGAAATGTTATAAAAGTGTGCAACTCATTATTGAACACTCAGATGAGAACTTGCAAACACAGATCAACAGATATAATTTTGCAACTGATTACAGAAAAGATACACATTGTATGAAGTGACACAAGAAGAAGAGTAGTTTCACTGCTGAGTCTGAATGAGAAGAGTGCATTCAACAATGTAGCACATAGCAGACTCTTGCATGACATGAAAAAAAGAAGAGTTCTCAGACTGCTTCTTGAATTTGTGAAGAACTTTCTGAGAAATTGACGCATCACAATCATAATCAATGATTACATGATGATGAAATGCAGCGTGAATGTCAACATATCACAAGACTCTTTGCTATCATCAATATTATATTTGTTTTACAACGTGAACTTGCTAAAAGCATGTGATGACATCAGTCTGAGAACAAGCTTCACAGATTTCATAAACAACATCAATATCTTAACATATGAAGAGTTCATAAAGTGCAATTGCAAAGTTCTTAGCGAGATCTATGATAGATGCGAACAGTGATCAAAAATGCATGACATCAAGTTTTTAAAAACAAAGCATGAGTTGATTCACTTTACAAGAATCTCTAAGTGATTCAATATGAACGTTGACGTAAAGTTGATGAAACATCAGATTAACTCAAAATCAAATATCAGAATTTTGAGAGTTCAACTGAACTTCAAGCTGAAATAAGCGACTTACATGCATCATGTCAAAGCAAAACTAGTGTTTAGACAAAAGATCATGCAGACAATCATTGAGTTTATTTGAGACTCATTAATGACGACGAAAAAGCAAATATACTTCGTGATGAAACGCTCTCTGCTTAGTCACGAAGTCATCATATGATACATGTCACAGAGAGTGAAGAGTCATTGAAAAGATCTGAACATCAAGCTGAAATCAGTATAAGAAAGAGCATTGCAACAAATCATCAATGTTTATCATGTGACATCAATAGAAATTCTACAGATAGAAATAAACACAGCGTCGATAGATATTCATCTATGAAAGCTGATATAAAAGTTGATAATAAACATGAACTTTCAAAAATCAGATGAAGTTATTGAGATGATGATGCATCAAATTTGCAACAATTTGATACTCAAAAGAGATTGAAAATCAAAGCTGTGCAAAATGTCTTTGCAGCTGAAACAAAAGTGAATGAAAGAAACACTTGAATAAATGAAGATGAAGTGAAGTCATCTTTACATGATGACTTTTTGATCAGAGTCATCAAGAATAGTTATAGTTGCAAACAAGAAAATATCAATAAATCAACATCATTTTGATACATTCACGTCAAAGCAAAGAATTTACTTAAATGATAGTGACAGTAAAGAGAATGTTACAACGATTGCAATGAGAATTAACTGAGAGTTAAATAAGAGACTGAAGAAATTGACTTTAATCATCATTCATCATGAAGAACTGAAAGAATTGATCGTGAAGATGAAATATTTCACAAACATAGTGACAGAGAATTGAAAGTGTCATGAAAAGATATACAAAGTATACAGTGATAGTCAGACTTCTCTGAAAACAGTGAAAGCTATGATATCAACAAAAGATCAGACACGTTTGCAATGAGTTCAAATTGCACATGAGAACATTCAATCTTAAAAAGTTACGTTGAAGCTACATTAAGTGATGAGACATGCAGAAGTACTTGAAAATGAAGCAATGAACAAGATGATTGATGATGCACACAATTTATCTTTATTGCTGACTGAGTATTAACACACTGAAGTGATGACGAGACTGATGCTCAAACAGAAACAAATCAGATAAACATGAAGAATAGTCTGAAAAAAGAGATTCAACGCAGCTCATTTTCAATATCTGACATCAAAGATAACACATCAACATCTGTGACTGCACAAGAATCATGCAAAGTCTCACAGTGCATTATTGACGCAGCTACGCATGAGAAAAATTGACTTCAATCAATTTCTACATGAGAGATGAGTACTTGATGTCGCTATGATGATGTGCAAGTGTAACAGAGATTGAATGTTAATTAAGCACATTTTATTAACATGTTTCAGATGAAAAGTAGAATGAAAAGCAATGCAATGAGAAGAGAACATCACGAACTTGAGAAAGCTCTTAGAAATTATGAGCGCAGCAATGATGATTATTCAAATAATATTTTCAATGAGCATATTGAATCAATTTCAAGCTGTGATGTCATCAAAGAATCAGATAAAAGAGAGAAAAAATAGAAAAGAAATAAACTTATAAAGTTTTCGCATTAAAAACAGTTATAGTATAAAGTGCAGAAAGAAGCGATTTTTTGATGCAAAAAGAACGCTGCGCTAGCGCAACGCTCAATACAGTATATAAAATCTTGCATAGACTCATAATGAATGTTGAATTGAGTAAGAATTAAAAAAAAAAAAGATTCTCAGTTCATATCAACAATGTGACAAAGTCTTTGCAAGTGACTAAGAATCACGACTAGTTTATCAACAGTTTATCATTCTGAGATCAATGATCAATCAGAGTGAGTCAATCAAGACGTTGAACATGAACTTAGAATCTACTGTAATTACATGCAGAATGACTGAGCAAAATGATTATCAATGATGAAATTCAGCGAAAATTTCAATATCTTCTTCATCATCTCAATGATTTCGTTCTACTTTAATAAAAACTTTCACTCACGAATGAGTTTCAATTCAGATACGACTGACTACGAGATTATTCATGAGCATCTTGAAGCTAGAAAAGTCAACGATATTATCATTTAAATGAAGAAACTTCTTATCTTTGATCATTAACAATTGAAAAAGACGAAGCAGATCACTGAAGATCAAATCAATAAACATAAATGAGATGTCATCTATGAGATAAATGATTGAGTTTGATTATCTTTCAGAAACTTCAAAACAACGAGATCATGCAAAGATTTGAAAGACAAACAACTAGAACTTTATCAAATCACAATCAAAGTTGAAATCTTTTACTATCTTCATCTATCAATAAGCATGAAGCAGCTGCATTCAATGTTCAGCTTAAAGTTATTATATTCTTGTTTCAACAATCTTTTATCAGAACAGCATTCAGAATCTTTCAGATTACTCACTATTGAGAATGATGAACATTGAGAGATAGATAACATTTTGAACTTCAGATGCTATTGAGATCGAATACAATACAAGATCAAATGAATGAAACTAAATCAAGATAATGAATGATACTATGTCGATAAAGAAGAATTCAAGAGCTTGAAAGAAGTTCTAGTTGAATTTTATAAGTTCTATTCAGACAAGTCACACTAAATTAAAAAACAGTGAAAATTTTTGCGTTTCATTTGTTCTATTCATGTGAACATGAATTTTCAAAGAGAGAAGTAATGTTACAAATGTGTCAAAGATCAAATTCTAATCAATTCATAATGAACGCTAGCGAGTTCACTGCATATTAATTAGAGCTAGTCAATGATTTAGTTGAGAGCTGATTTAGATTTGACTCAAATTTGACTCAAATATGATTCAACATCTTTTTTCTTTTTTAGCATCTTTTAAATCAGCTTCTATTGTCTTCTAAATAAACACACTTCTTTGTATTACGAGTAATTAACAGATGTTTATGATAAACACATTTCTTTGTGTTGCAAACATCTTTCAAATAAACATCTTTCTTGTGTTTTAACACATTTTCTTTGAAACTAGCGTTGAATTTGAGTAACTACTATATAAAGTGTGTTTTTCTTGTCTTTTGTATCTTTTTTCTTCTGTATTCTTAAGAATTGATAATGAGATTCATCTGTACATGATGTTGATTACAAATTTTTTGATTCTATTCTGTGTTTGAATAAAAGTCAGAAGAGTTAAAAGATTTCAATTCAATGCAGTTTGAATGATGTTAAAACATTGCATGATCAAGAAAGTTGTTGTGCAAAGTTTTCATTCATGTGACAGCATTTCTTTCTAACAGTCACAATCAATCTATGAAGAAGATTAATGACATGTCAATGTCAGTAAGAGATGAAAAGATACTACTAGTAGAATAGTCAACTCAAATGAAGAGTTTGAGAATCATGATTACAAGTGATTGAAGAATTTGCAATTCATTGACTGCGTCAATATTGAAATGTCTTCATCACATTGACAGTGTCATTGAGTAATTGATGAAAAGATATCAGATAAAATAAATGAATCAAATAATGAGTCTTGAGTTTGTGACTACATGTGCTTGAAGAAGTAGTGACTTGTTGATCATGCTGATATACTGAAAAGACTTGAACTCATCTTCTTTACTTGATGTCAAGTCATACATCTATCTACATGAAAAATTGAGAGTGCATGAAAGCAATCAGAACACATCTTTACTATTAATCAGCTAAGCATTGAATGATTGCAATTGCACGTTTATACTAACAATTTATTCAACGTTTACATGACATAAGTCAAATCAAGAGAAGAAAAGAATTATTCAGTACAATCACACTCTATCTTCTCATCATGTGCATCTCTCTTTCATCACACATTTCTCTACTCAATGAATGATAATCATTAAGCAAGAGAACACAGTTTCTGCGTTACAATCATGAGCATTATGAATGCAAAGAAACATCTTTCATCTTCGAATCAAGAATTGAATCGAAACATTGTTGTATAGAATATCATCAATGAAGAGCAGAGCAAAGACAATGCGTTACAATAAACAATATAGACACTCATAAAAGTTTACTCAAGCATCACATGCTGAATAGAAGCTATAGATTCATTATTGATAACACAGTGTCAGTTTTATTGTTTTGACGACGTGAAGTTGTTGTGTAGTTGACGAGCGATTTTCTTTCTCAGAGAGTTTTGTTCATTCAATACACATAGCATAGTTTCTCTCATGAGTTGAATTTAAATCGATGTCACAAGAATGTATGAATTTAAATTAAATTAAATTAAATTAAATCTGTATTCTTAAAGTCTTAGTTATAACTATCTTTATAGATCAAACATTCTAGTTACACACGCACTCTGATTAGTTTCTAGACATGATCTCAACAATTAATTATTGATTGATGAATTATTGATAAACAATCAATAAGTTTTATAAAAAGAAAACTCAATGAATCAATGATGTAAATAATTATTAATCAATAAATAATACTAGATCAATCAACAATTGATCACATAATTTACATTTGAGATTGACAAGCTGTGTAACTTGTCTGTCAATTGAAATTTCAGAATTATTAATTCAAGATCAATCTAGTATTGATTATGTATTAGTGATTGATGGTTGAATGGGAAAGAGTTCAACGAACCATGAAAATTTTGAAATGGCTCGGCGATGCGACGGGAAGCCTAGCGCAAAACGTTAGCGTTGATATCTCAACCGTTAGTGTTGATCTGTCGACCTGCGTTCTCTAGTTTTAGCACTACCTCGTAGCGCATCTTACGTGATTAGATAATCATTTATTCAAGCTTACTAATTTATTCTCAGTTGAAGAGTATTGAAGTTACTGTGAGTTTGAATCAGTTAGAATATCTACTCTGTTCTACTCTTGTGCGAATATCAGATTGAGCGTTCGCTTCTTTTGATTAGGTTGAGAAGCTTTCTCACTCTACAAACACTTCTTTCCCGCCACAATCGGTCCTTGCCTTGTGCCGAATACAACCGGCTTTTCCTTGAACTCATACGACTGAGCAGAATCAAAGTGCTCGAGCTTGAGATATCGAGAAGGACTACTATTGACTGGCTTGGTCCGGTTGCCTCGAGATGCAGCCAACTCTAGCACCACATCCAATGCGGTCAGCTCCGGTAAGCTGCGATCATAGCAAATGCTGGTGTGCGCCCGCTGACTCTCAGGTACAGGAGAATGCCGCAGATCAATGTGAGTAATCAATCCGGAGTCGTATCACCAAGTACGGTACGGCGCTGACACTTGCCTTTTGTCAGCTCTCCGCGAACATCTACTTGCCCAAGTGCAAAATCCTCATGCCACTCATAAAATCGAGAACCTCCATGCGCCAGGTCCCACGAGCCCACACGGCCCACACGATCACAACATCGATCCTGCCATTGCAGGAACTGGGATGATGAGTGCAAGTGCTGGCGAGAGTGGAGGTGACGACAATAGTGACGGGAAGAAAGGTGGTGGCAAGCGGGAGCTGTCGACCTCGAAACGCGCTGCACAAAATCGAGCTGCTCAGGTATGTTGCTTGATCCGTTTCGATTTCGATGCGATGAAGTGGTTCTTGAGGTTCAAAGAAGAATCAACCTTTGCGGTTTGGCGAATTTGGGTGACAAATGCATTACTAACGCCACCTATAGCGGGCTTTCAGACAAAGAAAGGAAGGACACATCAAGCAATTAGAGGCACAAGTCAAAGACTACAACCAGCTTGACCAAAGCTTCAAGGCGCTTCAGGCGGAGAATTACCAGTTACGGGACTATATCATCAGCCTGCAGTCTCGCCTCATTGAATCGCAAGGCGATTATCCTCAACCACCATCGAACATTGAGCTCCCTAATCCACGATCGTCAGGTCCTCCCCCTCAGCACATCCCGGCACCTACGGCTCCAATGGGATCATCAACTGTTAGCCAGCTACAGGCCTCTGCTGCCCAAGCTGTCGCTGATTTGGGTGGTAATAAACACCAACACGAGGAAGGCCCCTACATGGCCGGTAATCCCCCAATGAAGCGACCCAGGATGAACGAGCCTGCAGATATGCGTTCCAACATTGGTTCCCAGCTTCGGGGACCTAATACTGATCCTGCTAATCGATCCATTGCAACCTAAAGGTGTGCGTTTCCAATGGCCAATTGGCCTTAGCCCTCGTGAACAGTTTGCATATTTGTGTTATTCAGGACCAGCACCCTGGATAGCTAGAACGGTTCCTTTGTTGCTCGGAACCTGACTCGCCCATTATTCTCAATTACGGGTCACTAAGGTTGGGTAAGACATGGCAGTACTCGGAGAAACTCCTGCTTGCAACCTGCTGCTGCTTCTGAGCTTGTATTATTTCTTGATTCTTGACGATAATGGCATGGCGTTGAGAGAGCGATGGGTCTGCATTCAATCGTTTGGGCTTGCTTCGAGAATTGCTAGCCATACCCTCCCTGCGCTAGGGTATCAGTCCCGTCAGATACGTAGGAGCTGATAGCATGTGTAAAAATATCAGATAACCTTGTGTCAGTAGACAGGTTTCCTGCTGCTTGAGGCCTGTCAGTGATCAAAGTGAGGTTATGACTTATGCTACTTTCATGTATGATGCTACCGGCTGCCCGTCGGTATCTCTTTACAACCCGGGCAAGCCATTGCGGCCTCGTACCTAAAACCTGAGTTTTTTGTGTCTTGCTACTGCCACCGTCTGGGTCGTATAAAGGCCATGTTTGTAGATTATGTCAGGGATGGAAATTTATGCGCTGTTCCAATACACTCAGTGTAGCTTCGTCGCCCAACTCCTTCTCCGTTGTAAACTATCGAAAGCACTACTACTTCGGCTGACATCGATGATTTGCTGTCCTGCGGACATGGTTCGAGGTCGATATGAGTTTTAGCTCAGGTTTGTCACGTTACCGAGATTGTGTTCCTGCCGTGTAAGGTCAACTATACTGGACATATGAATCTATCCAGCCATATAGCGGACGACGACGTACCTTGATATAGTCCACGCCCTTCTCGTAATACTCATCCCTCGTCACAAGATTGTTCTTGAAGTCAGGTTCCCTGGACCACTGAGCCGCACCCTTCCAAGCATCCAGCAAAGGATCTTTAGCCCGACGGACGCAAATCTCGGCCTCAACAGAAAGTGACGCGCGCAATTCTTTGCGTAGGCGTTCATCAAATCCAGCAAACAAAGTATTGCCTCCAGTCAGGAATACATCCTTTAAGATTTCGTCACGATTCCCCACTTTCGTCAGACCATGATTCATTATATCAGCCACGATTTCAACGATACCCGCCTGATCCAAACCCGCAATAGCAGGCTGAAACACAACCTCGGGCACGCGAATCCTCTCCACATTTAGATGGATCTGATGGGTCTCCTGCTGACTCTCAGCGTCAAAAGGTCGAGGACCACGCAAGAAAGCATGAACGAGGCTCTTTGTCCAATCCGACTGAGCATCCATGGTGCTGGCCTCGGTGAAGGCAGGATCGTATCTCAAAAGCTGTGCTTCTATACCTTTGAGCCCTGCACCGAAATCTTCCTCCTCGTCGTCATCGCTTTGTTCACCCGTTGCGACGGTTCTGTAGACTCCCCAATCGTCGTCATTGGCGCCGAAGTTATCATCATCGCCGCCTCGGCGCCGTTTTCTCCCTGGTGCGTCTGAAGCCAGGGTCGCTAGTGTTTTCATCCGGATCTGACTGGCGAGAGATTTACGGTTCCCGAGGTCGGCCTTTAGTCGATCTCGGTCTTTTATTTTCTGAAGTAAAGCCTATCGGGTGAACAGTTTGTCAAGTAGCCTAATAATCGCATGAGATGCAATGGACTTACTGTTCTGGCCGCTCTTCGATCATCTAGCCAGCCCTCGAGGTCGGTCTCACGCCGCTCGTCATCGCGTCGTTCTTCATCCGCAATGCGAGCTTTTTCTTGTACTTTCTCAATCTTCGCTCTTGCCCGAGCATCGACGTTGGATTTCATTAACCGCTGGTGCCTTTTCTGCCTCAAACCTGCTTCATCGAGCTCCTCATCAGGCAGATCCAGTAGTGGGAAACTTTGCGGTTCATCCTCCTCAGGGTTCTCAGGGCCACCTACATCTTTGTTCCTCGCTTTGCGTACGGACTTTTCAAGCTCTTTGATGGTCTTATCCAATTGAGCTTCATCCTTGAGTTCATCCTCATCTAGCAGGCGCTTCTGTTCCTTTTTGGTTTGATATTGCAAGCGCTGCTGAAGGTCTTTGAAGTATTCGAGCTCTTGCTCTTTTCGTACCAATTTTTCCAACCTCATTTTTGCGGCTTGCTCTTGTAATCGCCGACCACCTTCCCGCTTCCTCTCGGCAATACGAGCTAACTCTTCTCCAGTCTTTTCAATGACGGTTTGCTCAGTGAAGGGATACTGTATTACATGATCTCTATCTTCTAGACCAGACCAGTCCAGATAATTTGTGAGCTCTGTTCCATACTGCCTGGAGACGTAGCAATGTTCGCGGACCATTGTCTCGGCTTGATAGTCCATAAGCTTTCCAGGAAAGTTGGGATACTTCAGCTTTAGTAGCTTGAGCAAATACTCTGCACCCTGAAAACCTCCCCAATTCAGTCGAGTGGTATTAGACATGATAGCCTTGGAATTCACGATAGGTATAAGGTGAGTAGAAGTGTGAGATGATGATATGATGAGCCCGTCGCTTCCTTTATTGTATTTGTAAGAGAATAACGAGTCGATGCCATAAGCCAGCGAAGGCGCAGAGTAGCACTCAAACAGTAGTTCCGTCATAGCTGTTCGTCGTCAGCAGCGTTTATTCAACATTCCAGCTGGGAGACTGACTCTTCCGTGAATATCCTAGATTTGCAATGGGCTCGGTCATGAGGACGGTCCTGCCTGTTCCTCCATCTCTACCGTCGATACCAAGGCTAACGAATGTGTGATCCAGAATACCTTCCATGACGTCCCAATTTCCTACAACGCTGCTTCCTGGCTCGAAAGCATTCCTTATCTGGCCTCGTGTGGTAGCGTCGGCATAGGCATCATATCCGACGTACGAGCATGTTCTATTAAGCTTGCGGTCCCTATAACGGGCCACGTTGGCTGGAAACGACAATCGAGGGGCTTTATCGAATGACCAGCCAGCTCGGACAAGACTGGCGCCTGGATGATAGGTAAGCTAGAATTTACCCCAACTGGGTTTGATTGTGGGTTCAAAGCTACCATTGTCGATTACTATAGCACTTTCGCTTGAGCTTTGGTAATAGCCTTCCATAGGAGGCGGTTGGTATCCCTTGAACGGAGGCTCGACAGCGTGCCAGATTTGTGCAGGCGGCTTTGGCTCATGTTTGTCAATCCCGGTATTGGATGAGTTGGCCGGGTCCAAGTATCGTACAGAATTGATGGTCATCCTGTGGCCGTTGCCTAAACTCTGCAAAGCGTAGGATTGAATGATCTTAAGTGACGGAAATGGTGGTCCTAACGGACTGTGCAGAAAATGCTCGGATTCTGATTGTCGCAGATTCATGCGGCATCACTCCCCGGATCATAACCTTCCCTCTAGGACCACTTAGACTCAAAAAGACCTTGGAAGACATCGTCACATATCGCAACAAGTCAGGAAATACTAGCGCCTCTATCACAAGGCTCCATCTACCTACTACTCGTACTATGTGGAAAGAACTCATAGCCCATCTTAGTCATCACACATGACTGGTAAGCTATCTGCCATTATGATATCATACCACGCATACCAACCCTTCTCTACTCGTAAGCTACACCAAAAGCCACGTCCCTCTTTGGCTCCATTCAAAACGGATCTTGCAGGCTGTTGGTTGCTAGAAGAATTACAGCCAGCCGTCAGTGCCAAAGCAACCTCCAATTTTGTCAACATAAGTAGCTGACCTTCGAGGTGGAAGAGAATATTGGATCGATAGTTTTTGAACATTTGAGCGACAAGCTCAACATTCATATTCCGGATGTTAATCTCCTAGCCAAATAGTACCTGCATTAGTTGCAGGTTTGGTTGTTAAACTCTAAGACGTACCTGAAGATTCTTGTTGAGTACCATTACTGCTTCATTCAGCTTCTCCTATGGAATTATCAACCAACGAAGCACGCGCCCAATGCTAGCTATGATAACTCACGACATTGGTGACAACACGCGACAGGAGCAGGCTTTGCTGTTGCTCATGAGGGCTTTCCTGTAGACGGCCTAATCAACGTAATCCAAATACCTTCGGAGACAGGTCAACTCACCATCCTTAAATTGTGTGCCTGGTAAGGTAATGTTCTCGAAAATTCGGCTCGTATACAAAGTACCCGATGCAGATTAGCCTAGCTTATCGATGGTTAAACTTACGCTAACAGCCTTACTACAAGTTTTCCTCCCAGACTGCCATGTAGAAGTACTTATTCGAATTTCTGGTAGATCCACTCAAGGTTACGCTCATCTCTCACCTTCTTCGAGCGATTTGGAACACAGTGTGACTGGCTACAAGGTAAAATGGCTCCTACAACGCCTTCGGCGGATGATTCGCATCAGATACTGCTTGATTCCCTCGATCTAACTCTGAAATCTCGACCTTTCCGAAATCCTACTTGGAAGCCATCACAGCGTCGGAATAAAAACATCAAGCAGATTATAGCAGAAGCGTCCCGTAAAGAGGCTTCTGTGCTTGCAACACAAGATAATAGTGGCTCTTCAACTCCACGAGTGCAAAGCTCCGCCATGGACACTGGTGCCGTCACACCGCTGCCGGTTAACGGGACGATCGTACACACAAACATCACACAAGCAGCTCAGAATCTGTCCACGCTCGTCCTCGAGAAAAACCTACAAGCCTCCATATCATCCGGTCCGATAGCCACATACACTAATATCGAGTCGGCGCCATCACTCCATCCGGGGCACCAGAAATATTACTGTGATATCACCGGCCTGCCCGCTCCCTACACAGATCCGAAGACCAGACTCAGATATCACAACAAGGAAGTCTATGAGGTGGTCCGGACCCTACCGCAAGGAGTGGCTGAGAAGTACTTAGAAGCTCGGGGAGCTCACGTTGTCCTCAAATGAGTTGCGTTCGGAGAGACTGCTCTTTGAAACTGTTCCACAATCCGACATGACATATTCCTGTGTGGGGTAATCAAAGATACTAAAATATCGGACAGCGAATGCGTTGTACGGCCATCAAAGTCAAGCCCATTCCATCCGGCTTGCCCTTTCGGTGCAAGTCTCAGGAAGGCGCTCCGGCTTAATCGTGACATCGATCAATCTTCGCCTGTTGACATTTTACCGATGAAACCATTGGGAAGCGATGGGAATCAGTTACAACGTCTTTCGATCGCTGTTGTCATGGCGCTCATGAATCAGGGACCGTAAACCGCTCGTGCTTCAGCTTTCCTGCAAACCTTGAGATCAGTCATAGCTTAGCAATAGCGCTATCGCTGGACCGTGGAGTACGGGTAATTGCAACAGTTCAAGTACGTTGCCTAGCATGTTCTATAGTTCAAGGAGAGTAGTCACTCAATTTCTAGAGTAGAAAGATTTGGGAACTTCATACGTCATTGGCTTCAATAGAGAATGCCAGTGAAAGGAAATATTGATATATCTTTTCTGATGTGTGAGTCCACATTTGTGAGACCTCTGTTGCGAGACTTAACAGATTAAGTCAAAGTAGGTGAGTAAGGTAGGTTTCATAGATTTAGGATACCGCGATAGGCGGCCATTGTTACCGCGCTACTGCAAGCGTAACAATCTTCTGTAACGGAATACGTACACATGTCTAGGTACTCTCTAGATACCAGAAGAATTACATTAAAACTTTCGAATTTTTCTCCTACATCTAGCTCGCTGAGAGCGTTGGCCTTGTCTTTCTTAGACATACGTTGTACCAAGATGCCGAGCATGTGGCTCTCGGATACGCAGAGTAAGCTCTATGAACAAGCTCATTAAACAGCGAGGGATTGCTAATCTTTGCTACGATTCTAGAAATTGGAGTGGCTTTTTGTTCAGGCGGTGGGTACGATCATCATCTATGCCACGGTCCTGCGCACCGAGTAACACTGGGATAGGGGGTTTGTTCTTGTCCGGGGGAGTGATCTTGTTTTTTGACAGGGCCATGTATACCCCTGGATTTCCTTCAATGGTGCGCACACATGCTGAAAAATTCTTAGGCTAGCTATGGGCAATGTATGATAGCCCCATAGAGCCTCCTCCACGAGCATCCGCTGACGTACCGCGACTGTATAGATCCTGTTTCTTCTAGGTCTCACCCTGGTCATCGGCCCTCAAAAGACCGTTTTATTCTTCACCAGACGACAGAAGCTTAAGGGAACTGCAGCATTCGTTGCTGGGATAGTCCTTATACTGGCACGCTGGCCTCTGATAGGCTTCCTGGTAGAGCTTTATGGGATCTTCGTATTATTTGGCGACTTTTTTTCGACCATTGGCGGATTCGCAGGGAATATACCCCTTGTGGGGCCTTACATACAGCAAGCGTTAGACAGGGCGGGAGGAGGGCGGAGGAATGCAGAGCTACCTGTATGAGTAGAGAAAGAGATGGAGCTACAGAGCTAGGAGAACGTGCCACTACCATCGTTGGGCTGTTGCTACTCGCTACTGGAGAGTAGCGAGAAGATCTCCCTAGGAAAGGCAGGCCATACGCGTTATGGCCCACCGTGGCTCGAAGCGTACCACTGAGTGCAAGGGAGCTGAGTTCGGGCTTAGGGGAACAAGATGGAAACATTGTCTGGTATTGACCCCATCTATTTGCCGAACCGTCCTCAGGGAAGTATGCAGGTAGAGTACAGCATCATAATCGCATTAAAAACAACCGTGAAAACGCTCAGTAACCCACACTGATCAGATAGTCGCCAAGTTGCTCGACGGTGTTGGCCGCAGCGCCTGACTGGACATTTTCCGGATGATGAGCGACCAGGATCGCTAACGTGGTCTTGACAATGACAATGCCATGTTTCCCCTAGAGCACAAAATGAATCAGCATTTCTAGTTTTGGCTTTCGGCTCAACTATGAGAGTGAGATACCTTCTTTCCATACAGACTTCTACCGTCAGCTTTTATGCATACGTAGCGCTCGCCTGCAATGTGGAAGCCGCTTTCCTGGACCTTTTTCACCTCCCCTGTATCCGCATAGGCAGCAATAACTTCTTTTATTTCGGCGGGAGCAACCTATATGGTTCATGTCAATGGCAGATACTGATTACGTTTCGGCCAGTATCTTTCGAATAATCGACCAAGGCTGTTAGAGCAGCGAGATCGAGCTATCTCTGACTCCTGACTTCTCTGTGAAGAATTGGAACGCTTACTGTGAAGCCGGTGGTGTTTGCCCAAACGCTTGTGCCTTCTACATTGAAGATAGCAGCTTTGTCGATGTTGCCGCTTCCCACCAAACTGTATATTGTGGTTAGCCCTCAGCCCAAAGATGTGCTCCATGAGTTCCAGCGTACCTAGTGTCAACATATGCTTTGGTTTCCGGTCAGCGGGAGGCACAAAAGCAGGTGATCATGAGCCGCTTACCTTGCCACGACATGGCGGAACAGCGGAAAAAGGTAGTGGCACAGAGGGACGTGTATACAGTGATATTCGATACTAGGGATACAATTTTGTGGGTATGAATGTGGGAACGAACCCGTAGTTGCGTTTGTTTTCTGTTCTGGATACCCAGATAACTCAGCAGGGTATGACGAGGGCTGTCGGGACCCCTCAGGCATGCCCACTAGGAACGATACCGAGCAAGCATTGGTAAATAACAGGCCCTAGTATCGAATACAGTACTTGTACGTTCATTATCACAACGACCTTACAACACAACTCGGTGATAATCAGGACTTTCTTGCAAGTTCGTCACCAGTAGTACCATTGAATGGAAAGCGCCAACGAAATGGACAGGACGTCGGCAATGGAGACGATTGTACCATCGATATTCGATTGGAAAACAAGATATCATCCAATCACGATTCACGAAGTATTGCTGCTATTTCACCGCACTTTCTTAATTTCATCTCTCCTGCCGCCACTACTCACCCGAATGCGCAATCAAATGCGCCTCATCCTCGCCTTGGAGTAATATTAACATCTAACAACCATTCATCGTGGAGACTTCGATCTTTTGTCGCTTTTGATCCATCACCCGATAACCGCTTGTCCTGGTGGCTGGTGCAATCTCCTCTCGCTCATCTCAGGGACAAGCCCGGCAAATGTCGTTTCAAGCAGGCTCCCCAGCGCAGGCAAGACTTCACCATTCACGCATCCACCCCCCCCTCTTACAGATCATCCCGCCGTGTTTGAACTACAGTAGCTACAACATGCCCAAACAGCCAATCATATTGTCATCCGGCCCGACTAGAAGAATATCAGTTAATATTACTTGTGTACTCTTTATTACCGATCAAGTGACTTGCGACCTGACCGTCACCATGTCTCAACCTTTTCCATCTTTCATCGCCGTCTATTGACTAGACCACTATTTCCTTCACGTCTATCCATTTTCTCACCCCTCCCAGTCCTTGGAACTTCTAGATCCGATACCTACCATGTCCTGACTTTCGAGAAATACCCCCATTCTTTCCACCATTTTACGTATGGTAGAAGCTCGAGTGACAAAGCTTCGGTTGTTGCTGGGCTACACTGACCGTTTAGCATTGGTTGTCCTCAGAGTGACCGAGTGAATGATCTCTGAAGCTTGTTTCTACGACTTAAACAGCTTGCAAAACCGGGGGATTTGCAGGTTCCAAGGTCAGAAGACAAAACTGGCCTAGTCTTTCGTCACCATTGGTCAAGGGCACGGACGAGTCGCTGACGACTGTGTCTAGCAAGCTTCTGTTCTCTGGGAGACGTTACAGCAGGTACAATCCGCGACATTACGGCAACGACCAGATTCCTTTTCGCAATCGGTTCTCTGAAGAGTCTATATGCCGAACTATATAGGCCGTGGGCAATCAGCGCTGGATCTACGAGAGTCTCGGCGGAGCCCTGTTGATATAAGCAACACACCTTCCAGTCGTGGCGTGTTTCCTGGGGAAGCGTTGATCGGGATCGCCCTAGGCAGCCCCCGTGATTGTCCTCTACCGTTTTTGCCTCCAGGGGACTCTGAAAGATATGTCCCTCAAAAGCCGAAGGTCAGCAAGTGGAAGGCGTTTGGTGGTTTATTCGGTAGGAAAGGGTTGACGAGATCGGCTTCAACTTTACCCGACTCGCAGTATTCCCCCTTTCGAGAAATGACGCCCAGCCTCACCTGCGAAGAGCGAAATATGGAGCCTGGCGGCGTCACCCATTGTTATGCATCTCGCGCGGAGTCACCACAAGATTCTTGGCGACCGACACTTTCACCGTCACCCAAGAGGACGCCTACCGTAGGGAGCAAGAATTTACGAAGGAAGATGAGTTTCAAAAGGAGCAAGTCTCAAGGAAAAGGCATTCAGTGTGGAAGCCAGCCCAACAGGAAACGTTCACATACTGCCCCAATGCCGCGGCCTGAAGAAGATGGTCCGAATTTCCGGCTCAATGGCGAATCACTGCTGCAGGTCGAAATTCCTAACGTGGAAATGGAGCGGTATAGCGTAATGTTTAGCAATCTTCTTGAACCTCCAACAACTTCCTCCCTATTGGCTCGAAGGCAGGCGCATCTGGACGAGCTGTATACTGGGGCTCCTGCCAAAGAAGTTGTTGGTACGGTAAGTAATTCAATTTCCTATGCTTGGGGCTTTTCTGTGGAAGAACATCTAGCAGACACTGCCGACAGTAGCTATTTCGGAGTCAAAATTGGTTACGTCTAGCTTATCTTGAACGAGCCAACCATAGTGAATGACGTTCGTTGGCTTTTGTCATCCTAATTCCGGGATAGAAATATCCGTGTTCATCTTGAAGTTGAAGTTGTAGAGTATGATTGTTTACTTACACATTGAAAAGTCCCAGCAAGATCTCGAGCGTCCCAAATTCGAACGACGGACCCCCTCAACCTCTTCAACCAAATCCTCGACGTTCTCTCTCTTTCCTACCACGCAAAACGCCTCAAACCGCAGTTCGGCGAGAAAGGTCACACTCGAGCGAAGTCCTTTATCCCGCTCCGTGACCGGCCTCGGCGCAATATCCCCAGGACGTGCTAAGAAGGAGCTCTCTGAGCCACAGGAGCAAAACCACGTCATCGTGATTCTCCACAGTCCTGCTCGGACGTCATCGACAGCCCCTTTGAAAAGCTCTCATCGTGGGAACCCATCTTCCGATACTTCCCACCGCTCTCAGTCATCGACAGATGCTAGTTTCGTGGAAGCGCCCGAATCGCCTATCTTAAGATCACCCATGAAGAAGGAAGACTTGCCGTTAAGAAAGTCCAGCATGAGGGCCCCGCAAAAGCCTCCAAACACTGCAGAGCCAGCGCCACTTCTTTCAGTGCCTACGAACACATCCGCGAGTACACCCACCGAGCCAGATGCCCCAGATCAAAAGTTAAGAGCTGCCGCTGAAATATCCATTGCACGGCAGATATCAGTATCAAGGCGGCAACGCCATTTACTGGTTCCTATTGTGCCAAAGACGGCAAGGCAACCGATGCAGCCTACGGTCGTGGATATGAGAGAGCCTTCACCGTGCAGGAAGTCCCATCATTTGGTGTTGGAAAGTTCTTAGGACGGTGAAAGCATGTATCAGGGCACAGCAGTCTCTATAGCATTAAGCCGGCTTAGATTGGGCGAAAAGCCCTAGAGGCTTGGAGATTCTTTCTCGTTCTTGCTCTCAAGGATGATTCAAGACGGGTGTTGGACAATTCTTGCGCGGACATCAGACATAGTTATTTGTGTTTAGCGGCTAGGTGACGGCTCAGATGGAGCTTCCGGGCCAATGGCTCACCTCGACGGGTGATTCGGGATTCTTGGTCATTGCTTTGCATTTTCCTGGATGAAGATTTTCGGAGCCAATTTTCACGACGAGACTTTGATAGTTGTAACGTTCGTTGTACAGGTTTACGACCTGGGAACATTAGACCATAGAACAACTTCTGGACCCGGCGTCTGAGCTGGACCCAGCGTTTCCATTTGGTAGTCACTGTTCTTAGCGACGAACCTTTCATTTAGGGCTATGGATCTCTTGCTCCATATCGAGCCTTAGCTCCATTTACTCAAACGCAAGGCATGCACTGAGAACTGATCAATGCTATAAATGATATTCTTCAATCGTGTTTCCAAAATATCTTTATAATCTACTCTGTCCTTGGTGCCAAGCATTTCCATCTGGCCTCAGAATGCTATATTAGCATGAACTTGGGAGAATTGCCGTTTCATCCTACCCTTAAACATGATGTGTCTTACGATAATAGATAGATCTGATTTAAAACGCCGTCGGCCATGCTTCTAAAATCCCCACTGATGCTCTATGAATCCAAAAGACCTTTCACTATCCACTATATGCTCGTTCTTTCTTGCCCCCATCGTCCTCGACCACCGGCACCCCGGGTACTTCCACCCCTTCCAACTTCCACACCATCCCCACATACGCATCACTGATGGCCAACACATCCACCCTTCTCTCCATCCCCTCTGGCATCAACTTAACCGACGTCCTCGAAATTACTTTCCCGCACCTAGCACCGTTCTCACGCTGGGGCCAGCTAACCCTCTTTAACGCCAAAACCTCGTCCTTAGCTGGGTCGGCAACGACAAGAAAATAGCTTTCGGACTGCGGCTTTGGGAATTTTGGGGCGTAGATACGGTAGTCGGGTTGGGTAGATGGGTTGAGGCGGGAGATCGTAGCGGTAAGGCCGAGCGCGTTGATGTCTGTAACGTTGAGACTGAGATTGGGGAGGATAGCAGCAGCTTTGTGGGCTTGCTCTTGGAAGCTACGGGGAACGGATAGGGTGTTGAGAAGCGAGGTCAAAGCGGTTTTGGGGAGCATAGGGAGCTCGGACATGGCGTGCGGGTGTGACTTCCCAACTGTGATACGCTGGCGTTCTTTATCTACATCCACGCCTGGGAGAATGGACAGTGGTCCATCGTCAGGCCAACGGGCGGATTTGATGCATTGGAGTAGCGTCATCATCACGGTGCAGCTTGATAAGTAGCCAAGCTCTGTTAGAACATCGATGGAAGCCTGGATAATACGGATGCTCTGATCAAGTACCGAGTTCTGGTCGCCCACGTAATCAGAAATTGGAAGATCGATGCGGGACATGTACGCCTGAAGAAGCAAGAAAGCCTTGACGTGAGGGTCCCACATGGGTAGACCCAGAGCGTCGGCAGACAATGGGAGGTTCTTGGAAAGTTCGGCATTAATGAGGTCTTCGTTGTGGCGGACTGGGAGTTCATCGAATTCAGTAGCTGAGCACATCCAGGAAAGGACGTCTTGGAAGGTTGCGTTGCGCTTTGCGTGAAAAGTAAGCTGGCGGATGGTTTTGTGGGAGAGGTAATAGTAGGACATGATCTTTCCGAGGGGTGTGGAGTCGACGTCACCATTTGGATGGAGCTCGATACAGCGAGACTCTGCGAGTTCGCCGAGGGCTTTGTCGACTATTCCAATCATGTAGTGGTTGGCGAGCTGTTGCGCGGCCATTGTGTTGTGCTCTTCAGCGGAAATCTCAAGACCATAGTAGGATGGGTTTTTGTGCAATCGCCGGAAAAAGAATGTCCACGTCAAGTAATCTAGGGCATCTTGTTTGGTACCGATTGTACCACCCGAAACTTCGGCGCCAAGATGGTTGCCAAGTACATGGTGCAAAGAGGACTCGACTGGGAAGCCAGTGTGCAAAAAATGCTTATAGAAGGCCTTCTTGGCGTCCTGTGTAAAGATTCGGGCAATACCAGAAGTGTCGAATTGAGGACGTCCGGCTCTACCAAGCATTTGCAGCACATCCGTCAAGTCCATGTCTTTGTAGCCTTCAATCTTGGCATCGAAATACTGAGTACCTTTGACCACCACTAGATGGGCAGGCAGGTTCACACCCCATGCAAGCGTACTTGTGGCGACAAGGATCTGGATTTGATTGTTGGCGAACAACTCTTCTGCTAGCTGCCGGTCAGCCTCTACTAGACCTGCGTGATGTAAGCCGATTCCAAAGCTCAACGCCTCCCGCAGAGCCTCGTCTTTGACTCGAGATAGGTGCAGCTGAAGGTCATCTTCTGACATCCGTACAAATCTACGAGGATTATCTTCCATCCCGCAGAGGTTGATTAGGTCCCTAGCAGTCAAGCGGGTTTGCCTCCGTGAAGCAACAAAGACGATTACAGGCTTATCTGGCGAATGCGTCTTGATAGCTAAGAAAGTTGGTCGGTTCATTGACTGCATGAGTGGACAGAATCCTCGCTGTTCCGGGAAACCATCGATAAAGATCTCCAAAGGTACAGGACGAACGGAATGCCGGAAATTAAAAAGCCCTTCCTTTACGCGTAGCCAATTACCAAGGTCCATTGCATTTGCACATGCAGTAGACATTCCGACTAACCGCACAGAGCCTTGCGACTGAGAGGCTATGTAATTCATTCTAGAGACAATTATCTCCAGGATAGGGCCTCGATCACCTCCAAGAAGATGGATTTCGTCTATGATCACCAGGCTGACCTGGCGCACATACCCTCGGGTCTGCCAGCTACGACTGATGCCGTCCCACTTCTCCGGAGTAGTAATGATGATATCGGCGTTTCTGATAGTACGAGTGTCCGGCGTATTATCACCAGTCAGCTCTACTAGCTTGAGTCCCATTTGCTGAGTGAGGCGCTTCCTCCAGTCTTGGACTCGCTCTCGTACAAGCGCTTTCATTGGAGCGATGTAAACGACTTTCGAGCCAGGTTTTTCTCGGAAAGCCCACCACATTGCTAGTTCCGCTGCTACCGTCTTACCACTACCAGTCGGTGAACCGAGCAAGACGTTGGCTGAAGTGTGGTACAGAGTATGGAAGATTTGAGTCTGCATGGGGTTGAAGAAAGGGAATCTTTTTCCATAGATCTCCTCGAGTAAAGGGTTTTTCAAGGCAGCTATTGGAAGAGGTTGGAGGTCAAGCAAATCAGTATAGACACTCTCAGTGTCTGGCCTAATCAGGTGCTGGAACGAGACTGGTGTCACAGTCTCAGCACCCAGCCATCGGTCTGAAATCGCTCTTACGTAGATCTGCGTTGGCAGAGGATCAGATAATGGGATCGTGAAGTTAAGCTCATGATCATTGTAAAGCTTCTTTCTTGTAAGGATGAAATACTCATGATGATAGATCTCGGAGGTTTCAGAATTCTCCACCCAGATCCAATATGATTCCGAGATCCCGTTATGTCTATCATTCCAGCGGAAGTCAGCAGTAAGATATAGATGAATCCGGAGGACGTCGCGGTTTAGCGGAGCAATTTCAGCCTCAATTGTCAAAGTAGGGAAATTGTCGACTAGCTTCGAGATCGTGCGTCCCATGCCGTTGTTATGGACCAGCTGACCAATTTCTGCAGGCTCCATATCTCTTAGTGATTCCATGGAAGAGACGGCTGCTTTTCCGTCAAGGTTCCTCAAGATAGGCTGAGGAAGATCAAATTGGTGGAAAGGATGCTGGAAGGGCCAGATCTGCTTCTCGATCGATTTGCAAAGAGAGAGCAACACTAGGCACTGGTGCCCCCATCTCCGATTCAGAGCTATCATGAAAAGCGCACGACAGATCCTCACTGCAATTTGTGCCACATAAGCAGAGTCAGAGACTAGTGCAAAGTCCTCCAGGCGAGCTCGAGAAATGTATGACTGAAGAAGGATATTCGTCTTAGCATAAGCGACATCGTTGCCCCCTTCTACTTCGCATTTCACAGCCTCTTCTCTCAGCCTTGAAAGTTCCTTGGATTCATTCTCGCGAGATTGTATATTGTCAAACTCCCCACTCATACTGATCATCTTCAGCACATCAGCTTCGGTAGCCATTGGTTGCATCATAGTGTTGAATATCTCAATGCTGGTCTGCAAGACATAGTACTGACTGGCAATACGGCCGACATCTTTCGCTCTCAATTCTTCTGTGGACTCGTTGAAGATGATCATCTGGCTCTGTTGCAGAACGCGGGCGGCCTCAATAGTTAGCTTTCGTCGCCTTTGGACCAGTTGAGGGTCATCACGGATCTCTGCCCAGCCAATCCCATAAGTCAGTGGGTTCCGTTGCATACGCACAAACAGATAGGAATAGCCAAGCCATTGCACAGCTTCGGGAATGGACGTAACAGTGCCTAGAGCGATCTCTGCATTTAGATTATCAACCAATTTTCTTGAGAACTTTGATTCAATGGGTTGCTGTTGAGTGACAGCGGATAGATAGTGATCAAGCTTGTCATGTGTGGTGCATATGAAACCGATGCCAGTAGCCTGGAATTGAGGTCGACCTGCACGTCCAAATATCTGCAGAACGTCTAATATGCCTAGATCGACAAACTTCCCTTCCTGTGAGCTATAAAGCTGTGTACCCTTGATGATGACTGCTGCGGCTGGAAGGTTGACGCCCCAAGCAAGTGTTGCTGTACAGCAAAGTATATTGATATGCCCCTGGGCGAAAAGCGCCTCGATTCTATTCCGATCTGACCGTGGCATTCCGGCATGATGAGTCCCAAAACCTTTCGGTACCAGTTCTCTCAGCTCCCTCCCTCTTGTATTTTTTAGGTCACGTATTGCGTTGGCATAGCCCTCGGTCTCATGGCGATCGAACAGATCGAGGCATCCTTGATCCGCGGCCATTTCAATAAAAGTACGCGCAGTATTAACGGTGTCTTTCCGGGAATGGACAAAGACCATAACCTGATGTCCTTGCTCTAACATTTCTTTTACCTTCTCAAATGCCGTTTGGTCGATACTATCACGGGATGCTTTGGTTCCCGCTTTCCCCTTTACACCAATGAAGTGCTGCTCAAGGGGGACAGGACGGAAGGAAGCATCAAAGTAGAACAGCCCTGCCATACGATTTACTTTAAGGAAATCGGCGACGTCAACGTAATTTGGCAGAGTCGCAGAGAGTCCGACTATCCTGATCAAAGACTGGGTACTCTCAACTTGTCTCTCCGTTCGAGCGACAAGAGACTCTATGACAGCACCGCGCTCATCATGCAGCATGTGGACTTCATCGATAATGAGCAAGCGGACCTTTTGCACAAGTTCAGTGTCCCCAGTACTTTTGCGAGTGACAACATCCCACTTTTCTGGCGTTGTTACAATAATCTGGGTTTGGACAATCTCCTTCTTCGTTAAGTGCATATCGCCAGTGAACTCGCGGACTTGGATACCTAGCCATGCAAGGCGTTTTCCAAGCTTTTCAGTGATTTCAGCAGCCAAAGCTTTCATCGGGGCAACATAGATGATCTTGAAGTCCTCCGAATTAACAGTAAACTCATTGGCATCTGGCTTATCTGTCGGATTAGGCGTGAGGTTGTGGCCAATTGCGTTCAAAATGGCCAGCATAGCAGCGTCAGTTTTACCAGCACCTGTGGGAGCGCAGATCAACATATTCTCATTTGTTTTGTACGCAACTGGGTATACAAGGCTTTGCATTCGGTTCATATATGTGTAGCCCTTGAAGGTTCTCTTGCAAAGTCCGTCCATTTCAGAAATTTCGATAAGTTTTCTTCCCGCGCCCAACGTTCCAACCTTTGTTGCCGGAATGGAGTATTCTTCGTATTTCTCGTGTTCAATCCTTTGGCTGCCCATCGGCAAACCATACTTTCGGCCTTTCACGTCAAGAGTATTTCCAGTAGAATGAGCCTTGTACACATGTGGATATTGAGGGCCGTCACGGTCAAGTGCTGATCCCAGAGCTGCAGTCTTGTGCTCGAAGTCTTGCCGTCGGATAGCTGCCTCTCGCTCCTCCTTTGTCTGAAGTCGACCTAAAATGCCAGTTGCGTGTGCTAAATCTTCTGGCCCTCGTGCTAGTATCTCCTTGCGGTGCTCTATAAGCTCTATGACTAGGTCTAGATCATCGTACCCTATAATATTAGCAAGGGACATTTGCAGCTCATCGTCTGGCAGAACAGTCAGTCTGTGTACGCTAGACCATCAAGGTAAGCATACCTTGCATGTCCGATACTAGCAGAGCTAACAGCTGCTCATGTAGCTCACGTGCATCAAACCCTGACTTTCCGCTCGTGAATACCACACACTTGTTCCTAAGCCAGTCCTGGCCATTTTTGTCACCAAATGTTTCTTCCTCGAGCAAAGTTCCATCCTCTTCATCTAAGAGGTCACTGCTGTATTCGCAACCTTCATCTTCGCTGAATACGTCCCAGATATCGTCATTGCCACTTTCGCCAGTGAGATCTTCATCCTCAACTAATAGATCATGGCCATATTCTTGCACATTGCCATTAGACTGAATTAAGTTGAGACCTGCGATTGCTTCTCGCATAGCCGCAAGCTGAACAAGCCATTGAGACTCGGTAGACTCTGCTGCAGGAGACATGTTCCAATCGAAACCAGATTACATGTTTGAGGAAAGAAATGTAAGAAAACAGATAAATTACGCAGGAATCTACCTACTGGGTTAGCAAGTCAGGTCTTCTGTACGGTGAAAGTGGTGATAGGTTTTAATGTTGAAGGCATTTCCATTATGATGACTCTTCGGAGTTAACGATGAAGTCTTGGCATGCAGACGGCTAATTTCCATAACTTTAAATTTACTGCCTGTTTCAATACCGTAATTTACGCGTGGAGATCAGGTAGGGAGCATAAGCTACTCTCTAGTGTATTATCAAGTCATTTGACATTACAGTCACAAAGATTACCTACACTCATTGTTCTTGCACGTTGCATGACCTATACCTAAGACACCTTCGTCTTCGATACTTGATTCTGTCTTTATCTTTTGGTCTCCAATATGAAGCTGTACTATATAGGAGTGAGCACCATCAGCCCCGGTTCTTCACTAGCGGAAGCGCTCGTGCTGATGCCTGAGATAGATTTTGAAGAACGAGGAGAAGCCAGCACACGAGCTATGCGTGGAGAAAGATCTTAGCAGCTACTCCAGATTTACGAGAGACAAGTACGCCCTCAGATACAAAGTAATACACCCCCTGCCTGCAATTAACATTTGCACTCTAGCTATGGCCAATTCATGAGCCTCTTCAGCAAAACCGTTGCCGAAAGAACAAAACCTGGCCAACGACAAGATGTCGAAGAGAAATGTACCCTCCATCTCTCATCTCCAACCACGTCCACACTAATCTGCTGATCAAGCGTACACATTCCATGCCTATGGTCGCACCGAAGGCGTCGCCGGCATCATCATCTCCGACCCCGATTACCCAGCCCTCGTCGCGCATCAACTCCTCTCCAAAGTCATGGATGAATTCCTCAACAAGTACCCACGGACTGCCTTTGCCAACAGCACTCCCACCCTTTCTTTTCCGCAATTAAAGGAGTATATAGTCAAGTACCAAGATCCGCAGCAGGCGGATAGTATCATGAAGATTCAGAAAGAGTTGGATGAAACAAAGATTGTGTTGCATAAGACTATTGAGAGCGTGTTAGAGAGAGGCGAGAAGATTGATAGTTTGGTGGAGAAGAGTGATGGGTTGAGTGCCCAGAGTAAGATGTTTTATAAACAGGTGAGGCGCTTTTCTACTCTGTCGCTTGCGCCCCCTTGACTGATAGAGATCTCCCATTACAGGCAAAGCAGCAAAATTCGTGCTGTATCATCATGTGATTTTGTACAGGTACTTGGTGTTATGGAGTTTGCCGCCATATCTTTCGGTAGTCACAATATGCGATGCATCAAGATTGGAATTCCTATGATGCATCGACTTATGGTTGGTTCATTGCTAAATATCCGTAGTACCTTCATATACGTCACAGATTCCCTAATTGCGAAAGGGGATAATAAAACGCCTGAACTCCCTTAACGTTAGACAAAACGAGATGCAGCCAACTGCGCCGTCGACCGTCTCGGCGGCCGAAAGGTATGCCAGAAACCCTATGTTCACGACGTGGAATCGAACAGTCAGATATTTTTCTTGGCGGTAGCTTCGGTTCACTCTTGCTCCGGATTTCGGTGGTGTCCAAAGCCTTCATTTTGACTGGAAGCTTGTTCCAGGTTTGCAGGCGCAATGTCCCCAATACCTACGCTGCAGGTTGGCTCTGTGGAAGGAGGGATCAACCTCGAGAGGACTCAGAGATGCGCTGCGGCCCACGTCCGCGTTCTCCTATGATTCTGTTTCTTAATTTGGAGTCGGAGCTGGGAGTGATTCCTGTCAACGATGCAAACCGCTCAGAAATCTTCAACGATCCTGGTCATCAAGTTGATGTCAAAGTCCTCGTTGAGCTCCGCCCGCCGTCCGATTATGCAGTTCATCCTATAAAGGACCTCTCCGCCTGGTTGCCGATCTCGGTGCTCTTGAAGGTGATTCATGAAAGTCTGGACGCCACCGAAAGTCGGCGTACCTCTACCTTCAGCACAGCAGAATACGCAGCCGAAGTTGGCTTGTGATGGATCAGGCGAAAGATCCTTTGTTTCCATGTGACTTTTGAAGAGGAATTGCCAGCGGAATTGAATGCCCTCACTGAAGACCAAGACTCTTCTGTCGTAACCTTTCTTCTTATTTTCATCGATAACCATGCGGCCCTGGAAAGTACACTTCTTGCATTGCCAATAACCATTGGCGCTGTACATGCCACCAGGCCGCTGTCGTTCTTCCAAGGCCTTTTTGAAGTCGCCAATTTGAAGTCGCCATGCACCTTTGCAAAAGCCGGCGAACTTATTGCCCTCCCCAGGTAGAAGATCCTTTGGATTCATTGCCATGTTCGCCATGACGACCTCCAAATTGCTCGTAGGTACTCGCCGTTGTGAGCTGAATGACTTCGAGTTACGGTGAATACTAATAGGACTCTGTGTTAGGGGTGGTGCAAAGGGACTTCGTGTAGAGGACTGTCGCGTTGGCAAAGATTTCGTTGGTGAAGAACCCCAAGGGTTGTATTGTGGATCGTCAGGCTCAACGATCGAGCTTTTCCCCGTGCCGATCGATCCAACTGTAGATACCGTATCTGAGAACTCTTTATCCGGAAAGTCTCTTAAGGTCGCCCCACTCTGCGCATGATGGTCTGCCGGCGCCGGTTGTAGATATCTTGCGACGACGGAAGTGTCCGGGGCTTTCGCAACAGGTTCAATCCTTGAGCGCCTGCGGAATATGGCTCCGAAGCGGCCTGGCTCCTTCTCCGGAATTGAACTCACTGACACTGGGCTTGATTTGATAGCTGTCGGTGATGGAGGAAGTGTTGACCATGTTTTGTAAGCCGGCGGTGGAGGAGGCGAACCATTCGATGTAGTAGGGGAGGCTGGGGGTGAATTGGTTATTTGGTGTACCGGAAGAGGTTGAGGGTAGCCATTGGAAGATTCTGGGTAAGAAAAGAGAGGGGAAGGCTTCAAGTTTTCGATAGGCCCAGCGGTGATTATTCGCTGTTGAAGTTGCATCAAAATTAAGATAGCCTGATTTTGACTTTCGTCTGATACATCTTGCAAAGTAGAGATATCCGGAAAGGTGTCTTGCTGCCATTGGACCTTGAGATTTGATATTAGTTGACCTTGGAGATATATAATGATATCTTTCAAGCCATCCCTCGCGATTTCTGGAACGTAGTTAGCGTCCATCACCCATGAGCCAGATGTCGCAGGCACTCACGGTCGCCTTTTTCGAAAGCGGGCCCAAACCGCCGAAATTGGAAGTCGTACTGATCCTGAACTACACCTTGCCCACGTTGCAGAGATCTCTCGAGCTCCAGTGTATGTGCATCTTGTAACGACGTATCTTGTTCGTATTGAACGGCTCCGAGGGCTTTTCTGGCCTTCCTCTTGGCCTTGATCTGCTGGACAAGCGCGCTGCCTTGCTGGTAAGCCGAGCAAATGGACGAAATGCAAGAAACGACAGCAAGTAATTCTACTCCTGACATGTCGTTGTCATCCAAGCAATGGTCTTGCGATATTTTCCTACTTTGTCTGATATTGTAAGAGAAGATTGAGATGTTCGGCGAGGGTGGCCCTGGATCCAACATCGTGTGATTCATGCAGCCTCAGCCAACGAGGCACAGCCCGCCAAAAGCCCAGTTGTTGATGAGTGTGTTGCCTCAAGTAAACGTGTGAGGTGAGTAGGGCTTTCGGGTGGATGCCGGTATCTGAAGTTCAAGACTTTCTATCTAGTATTTCATTTTTGGGCCAAGCACGTTGCTTATAGTTTACAATTCAGTCCGTGTATGTTTCGGAGTACAGTCCATATCATCTGATGAACGCGACCTTCAAGCAACCTCGGATCACGAGCGAATAATCGTCCTGCTCAATCTGGCAGCTACTCGGAGGTGACAGCTTGTCTTCGGCTAGAACCCCTAGCTTCTGCGACAGTTTGTCCGTAAGGCTGCAGTACGAATGCCATATTGGTGTGGCTTCGGCCGAGTGGCCCTGCTAGACGGCTGGAGCTTAGAATCCCCAAATCTTCACCACTCTATTCGATAAGATGGCCGATAAGGATAAGCAAGGTCTTGATGTCAAAGGGTTATCGGTTTAGAATTATGTATTCCGGCCTTCAGCTCTAAATGCAGTCAAAGTACGTCAGACCTAGACGGACATGCAAGATATCCGCCTCCCTCAGTCACATGCAAAAGTACAGGAGAATACATCGTCAGCAGCATTTCCCTCGTTTTCCTTTGACGCCGCTCTCGTCATCAGCAGGTCCCTCATCTCCAATACCAAAGCTCGGTGTAGGAAGACCAAGCCAGCTTCTCCGTTTGTCGCCGTGTCCCAATCTGAAGCTCCCTTGACCATCCAAGCCAGGGCCATCAAAATACTGACCTCTCTCAGTAGCAGGTGTGCCCCCGGCTTCCAGGGCTTGTTCTTGCTCCAACCTCTTGCTCTTCTGTTCGACGAGTTTTCTTGTTAGAACAAGGAAAACTTCGTCAATCCCCTCTCCGTCCTTGGCACTGATCTCGTGGCAGCAGTCCCAGCCTATGTCTTGTCCCCAGAAACCGCTACTGCGTTTGCTGTCAAGACTGTGTACCATGCTCGCAGCGCCAGCCGCGATAGGCGGAGTAGTAACTTGTTCCGGGTAAAAGTGCTTTGCTACATAATGTATACACCTCTCAAAGGGCACTTCTCTTAGACTTGGATCCTGCGCAACCACATCGCTCTTGGTACCGACAACGTGTACTACGACTTCGTCGCCCAGATTGTCCTTTAGTTCCGTCAACCACCGGCCCATCTCGGTAAAGCTCTGTTCATCAATAATACTGTAGACGAGCAAGACAGCCGATGCGCCTCGATAGTAGAGCTTCGAAATACCGCGGAATCGTTCTTGTCCTGCTGTATCCCACAACTGAAGGCGTACTGTTGTCCCGCTGTCGGTGTCAAGGACTCGCTTTGTGAGGAACGAGGCGCCAATGGTGGACGTTGTGGTCGGAGGGCTGAAAGTGCCTTTTACGTATCGATTGACTAAGGAAGTTTTCCCGACGCCTTGCGCAAGTCAGCCGCTCCAGCACTTGGATGACGATGCAGCAGTTTATTCCTCACCTTGAGCGCCCAGGACACATATCTTGGCTTCTAGGCTGTTCGACATTGCTATCGGCTTGAGAAAGCGACATACAATACGTGTTCCATTATGAGCGACTTTCGCTTGTGGAGGCTGGGAAAGCTGTAAAGGCTGAAGATTATATTTCTTGATGAAGAAGATTTTAGGTTCACTCGAAAGCCTTGAAGTAGGTATCTTACCTCCACCTAAGTCCCTGTAACCGAAAAGAAGCCTTTGGAAAAACTCGAAACGAGCTTTGCGTTCTTATGATTGATAGATGGAAACAATGTTGACGCGAAGAGAAATGAGGGCGTTCGGTTCCAACGCTGCCCCGCCGTCAACGCTGCCCCGCCGTTGTGATCTTCGAATGCGGCTGAAACGCTATCAGATAGATTCCACACGGCCATTCCAATTTCACATTTCATTCAAATCGAGGTTTCGAAGTAGACGAATAGATTCTGTGAGTTTCAAGTCAATTACGGAGTAGAGAAACAAGCCGCAAGAACAGCAGGCCGAATGGTGTTTTTGTACGCTATGGACCGAAGTGTAATCCATATCCGACATCTTGGAACAAAGTTGAGGGCATTCCAAGTCTCAAACTCTTCCAATCTCTTTAGCAACCCGCCCACTCGTTCTTCGTTAACGAGCTCGGCTGCCTTTGTGAAGCAGTGCACCTTGTAGAAAAGGATTAACACTGCCAGAGATCTGGAGCAAATCTAGAACCCCCACGCGGCCCACGATCTTCTCCGCGCTGCCCCGCAATCTGGTACTCGTACTAATGCCCCACGGCAGCCGTTTCGGTCAACTTTGCTTTCCTTTTTCTAGTCATGATGGTCCAGCTATTGATTCTCTGCTGAAGGCAATCTACTTTACTCTCGCTTCAATTCCTCTGTCCACTCTCTTAAAGTCTTTGTCCTGCTTGTGGCGACCTTCCTGCAAGTCTCCCGCTCTCTTCTAGTCCCAAGTAGCTTGACGTCTACATTACTACCATCCATCGAAACAGTATGAATCAAGAGCCTCAGCGGGCGCCGAAGGAGCAAAAGCTCCACGGCGATGAAGTTGCAAAACATAACAATGACAAAGATTGCTGGGTCATTATACATGGAAGGGCGTACGATGTCACTGATTTCAAGGAAGAGCATCCTGGTGGCAAGCAGATTATCCTCAAGTGGGCTGGTAAAGATGCGACAGAAACATACGAACCCATACATCCGCCAGACACCCTCGACAAGTACCTCGACCAGTCAATGCATATGGGTGAGGTTGACATGAGCACACTTGAGCAGGAGCAAGTAGAGGAAGACCCTGACGAGAAGGAGAGGCAAGAAAGAATAAAGCGGATGCCAATATTGGAGCAATGCTACAATCTCATGGATTTCGAAGCCGTTGCAAGGCGAGTAATGAAAAAGACTGCCTGGGCATACTATTCAAGTGGCGCAGACGACGAGATTGTTGGTTGCCCTAGGTTAATCCCTCAAGGGCTTGACTGACCTTGTATTACTAGACAATGCGTGAGAACCACTCTGCATATCACAAGATCTGGTTCCGACCGAGGATACTAGTAGACGTGGAGAACATTGACCTCTCCACAACAATGCTAGGTACTAAAGTCGACATTCCTTTCTACGTAACCGCAACGGCACTGGGAAAATTAGGAAACCCCGAAGGCGAGGTCATCCTGACGAGAGGCGCAAAGAAGCACAATGTTGTCCAAATGATCCCGACTCTTGCCAGCTGCTCCTTCGATGAGATAATAGACGCAAAGCAGGGCGATCAAACCCAATGGCTCCAGCTTTACGTCAACAAAGACCGAGCAATTACCAAGCGCATCGTCGAGCACGCAGAGAAACGTGGATGTAAGGGGCTCTTCATTACCGTCGACGCGCCTCAACTCGGCCGCCGCGAGAAGGATATGCGCAGTAAATTCTCCGATGTCGGCTCAAACGTACAAGACACTGGCGGCGACAACGTGGACCGCTCTCAAGGTGCTGCCCGCGCAATCTCCTCCTTTATCGACCCCGGTCTTAGCTGGAAAGATATTCCATGGTTCCTTAGTATCACGAAAATGCCCATAATTCTCAAGGGTGTCCAGAGGGTCGAAGACGTCATCCGAGCCATCGAAGCCGGCGTTCAAGGTGTCGTCCTTTCCAACCACGGAGGCCGCCAGCTTGACTTCGCCCGTTCCGGCATTGAGGTCCTGTCGGAGGTAATGCCTGTCCTGCGCGAGCGCGGCTGGGAAAACCGAATCGAAATTTACGTAGATGGTGGCATCCGGCGCGCCACGGATATCATCAAAGCCCTCTGTCTCGGTGCCAAGGGCGTGGGTATCGGTAGGCCGTTCTTGTATGCTATGAGTGCTTATGGATTGCCCGGGGTGGATCGAGCCATGCAATTGCTGAAGGATGAGATGGAGATGAACATGAGGCTGATTGGGTGTTCGAATGTGGATCAATTGAATCCGACGTTGGTAGATACAAGAGGGTTGAGTTTGCATTCGACCACGGTGCCAGCGGATACGCTGGGGATGGGCGTGTATGACCCGCTTGTGACGCCGGCAGAGAAGGCGAGGTTGTAAAGGAATCTTATCGTCACTGTATATGCATTAAGTTAAAGCTTTTCCTTGGTTGTCATGTACTTATTTTGGCTAGATCACGTACATATCGCTATTCTCACATCTCGACTACTTGTGGCTTGTTCCCAAGTCTTCCCGTATTCCTGTACATCAATGATGCATTGACCATCAATCCTCCTGTTCCGTCGCCGCGCCAGAGTCTACTCCATAGAATTCCTAAAATTCCATACCATATGACTCTGGCGAAATCTACCCATGCCGCGAGATCTATCATGTCATTGACGATTCCGGTATCCGGCCTCGCGCATACCCTTTCATAAGCATTCTGGCCCTCGTCCCAAAACACGTTCTCTCGTCCATATCCAGCATGGACGTGCCCGAAAATGTGGACTTTGGGACGGACTCGCCAGACTTCTTTAAGGAGGTGCGCGCAGCCAAGGCCGGTGGGAAGGTCAAGGTGGTGTCGTGGGGGTGTGTGGGTGATTAGGATATCAGTGGATTGGGGGATGGCAGAGAACCAGATATCCTCATGCCGCTCATACTGGAACGCAAAGTCATCTCCGCCGCAAGCGGGAATCTGCGGTGCGCCATAGAATTCCAATTGCCGATTTCCATGTTTGGGAAATCTAAGCGTGATGCTTGAGTGCTGTAGATATTGTAAATTGCCCCAATTCACCTCCTTCCCATCGTCTTCCTTCCGTCTTGACCTTGGATCGCACCAACTGTCATGATTTCCCGCAATCACTATCTTCTCTTCATGTTCGAAGGAGTTCAGCCAGTCCACGTGTTCCTGTATTTCATCCACAGTGCCCAGATTTGTGAGGTCGCCAGCATGAACAAGAACATCACCAGGAGGGATGGAGAAAGGTTTGTGGTTGTGAGTGTCAGCGATGCAGACAAGGCGGATGCGTTGTGGGCGAGGTGAAAGTTGGAACGAAGGGCCACGGAGGAGGAGGACAAGGTGGTAGATATGAGAAACAGTGAACTTCAGAGGAGAAGAGAGAATGGAATAGATAATGGTGGGTGGATCAAAAGGGGAGGAGGGGGAAAAGGGGGAGAGGAAGGAGAGCATGGAGGAACGGAAAAGCAGAAATGCGACAGTTGAGAGTAGCCTAGGGCAGTGAAATAGTCATAGGATTAGCTGTCTCTTGAGTGTCTCGAAGTAGGGCCTGGATGTTCTCAATGAAATAGGTATCTGGTGTTTACGGAGCCAGTTTGGTGGAAAGATCTGTAGCTTGAACCCTGCTCCCCAACCATGCACAGTGACGTCCCGCTTTTGCGTGTGTGCCTGCTACAAGGTTGCCGACTCCCACCGCCAGTTTTGTCCAGATAGGTAGTCCTCTCTTGTTCTTTGGACACTGTATCGTTCGTGGAAGGACACGTATCTGTACACTGCAGCTGCTACTTGATGGGCCATGGCTCCTCACGATGACCGCCTTGCGAACCTCGACGTCGACTACGTAATTAGTTACAGGTTTGCAGACACAAGTATGCATAGCTCCACATTTTAGCTTAAAAGCAATGCTGATGTCAAGGACCATTGCAGATAAAGCAGAAGCGCAAGATGCATTTGAAAAGCTTTTACAAGCATTGGCATGTGTCGGGTTGGCAATCGAGATCAGAAATGGCGACAATTGCTCTCTACTGGTTTTCGTCAAGGTTGCTTCAGACAAGCAGTTGAGCCGAGCGGTCTACAAATCAAGGTGAGTGCTAAGACCGTCAATAGTTGAGAGCACGATGCTGACTCCCAATGGCAGAGTCAAGGACTGGCTATATGGCGTCCGCGCAGCCCAGCCCGATAAAGAGGCCCAAAATTCCATGACAAGCCAACCATTGACTGAAGCCGAACGGTACCGTATTATCTATCATATGATAACGGATCCGACAGAGGAGGGTGGTGCGGGTATCACTCCAAAGCAAGGGCAATGGAAAAATGTCGAGTCGATTTTCCCCCTCCATGACCAGCAGTTCAATAAAGAATGGATCAGGAAATGGAGCACCTTGACCATTTTGAAAGCTGAAGATTTGGATGCTATCAGGGATCATCTGGGCGAGAAGGTGCGTCACAATTCCATTTCCCATGAAATGCTACTAATAGGCATTGAAGGTCGCCTTTTACTTTGCGTTTACCCAGTCGTATTTCGCTTTCTTGATGCTCCCAGCTGGCTTCGGACTTGCTGCGTGGGCTCTGCTAGGTAACTTCTCGCCAACTTACGCCGTTTTTAACGGTCTTTGGTGCGTAACGTTTATCGAGTACTGGAAACGCCAGGAATTAGACCTAGGCGTGCGTTGGGGCGTAAGGGGTGTTTCCGCTATACAGAAGAAACGACGAGATTTCACTTACGAGAAAGAGGTCAAAGACCCAGTGACTGGCGAGACAGTGCAGGTTTTCCCGGCAACCAAAAGGCTAAGTAGACAACTGCTGTCTATACCGTTTGCCCTTTTAGCGATCTTAGCTTTGGGGACTCTGATTGCTACTTGCTTCGGAATTGAAATTTTCTTGTCTGAGGTGTATAATGGTCCTTTCAAGAGCGTCTTGGTTAGTCACGTAATGTCTGCTCACAAGGATTTGACTGAAACGTTGTCAGGTATATCTGCCTACAGGACTGCTGACCACGCTCGTGCCTACTTTATCAACTTTGTTGACCAGCGTCGCCACTCGCCTCAACGAATACGAGAATTGGGAGACCCAAGAGAGCTACGAGTCTGCCATGATTCAGAAAATTTTCGTCCTTAATTTCATAACTTCCTACCTTGCCATCTTCCTCACCGCCTTCGTCTACGTTCCCTTTGGAAGCCTCATCGTCCCTTACCTCGATATTTTCAGCCTTACCGCCCGACCATTCGCCGAAAACGAAAAACAGCTTACAGCCCTCGAAACCCCTTTCGTCATTAACCCAGCCCGTCTACGCCAACAAGTCATTTACTTTACCTTGACGGCCCAAATCATAAACTTCGCTATGGAAACCATTGTTCCTTACATGAAGCGCCAAGGCTTCCACAAATACCAAGAGATCAAGTCCGAGCGTGCCGCTAGAAAGGGGGGCGCGGGCCCAGGAGCCGCTATTAACGATTTACCAGAGGAAGCTGAGTTCCTGCGCCGTGTCCGCCATGAAGCTGAGTTAGACGTCTACGACGTAGCCGTCGATCTGAGAGAGATGGTCGTGCAATACGGCTACCTGTCGCTCTTCTCCGTCGTCTGGCCTCTTACCCCCGTTTCTTTCTTTGTCAATAACTGGATTGAACTGCGCTCTGATGCCGTAAAGATCTGCATCGGCATGCAACGGCCTACGCCTTTCCGTGCCGACAGTATCGGCCCTTGGCTTGACAGTCTGGGATTCTTAACTTGGTTGGGAAGTATCACAAGTGCGGCACTTGTCTACCTTTTCAGTAACGATGGCTTGGGCCCTGATGGCACGCCAGCTATGATCAAGGGGTGGGCGCTGCTGCTCACAATTTTTTTCTCGGAGCATATCTACCTCCTCGTTGGGCAAGCTATCCGCATCGCGATCTCGAAGATGGATTCGCCTGGGATGCAGAAGGAGAGGGCGGAGCGGCTCATGGTGCGGAAGCGATACTTGCAAGAAACCCTTGGCGAGGACGTCATGGAGCTTCCGCCGAGGAATGCGGAGAACATTATGAGAGCGTCGCTGGAAGAGGACGCAAGACTGTCTAGTCTGAGGAGCACGGGCCCGCAGGATGCGTTTTGGGCAAGGCAGAGGAGTTGGGAGGAGTCGTTCAAGGTTGGGGCGGCTCTGATCGAGAGGATGGCGCCGGGAGAGAGCAAGAAGGTGCAGTGATGGGAACCTCTGTCGGAAGGGGCCCTTCGAGACGTGGGAAAGGAGGGATGAAGTGTTTGGGAAGGAGATGACCACTATGTTATATTCTGCACGAGGAATATTGTTTAAGCGGAAGCTTAGAAAGTCTGGGGTAGTTCTGAAGCGTATATATTTGTGCGGAGACCATACCCGAGAAAGTGCGTATAGACTTTTGAACGTTAATATTTGATATGCACGAAGTACCATGGTCAATCATTCCCGGTAAAGCATCATAATACCTCCATTGATAAGGAACTTGGTCCGAACTTAAGGCTTCGGGTGATATTTCTCCTCAAACCCTTTCGTGAGTCAGTGCTGTCTTCGTCGATGCCGTCCCCCTGGCGCACACTATTCGTTCCTCCAGCTGTATGTTTTCTCCAAACATTCAACCGTCTCCTTAAAAGCTATCACTTCCCATGGTCTATAGCAGTTAGGCACTACGGCTCTTCTATTCGGGCCACGGAGACGGTACCCAAGGCGAGTGTTTGTAAGAGCAGCCACTGTGGCTGCTTCTCCAAATTCAGAATGTGGCACGCGGTTAGGTATAGAGATTTACTAGAATAGGTTCTGAACGTTGTAGTGCACAGCAAGGTTCCATGGATAGGAGAGGTATCTTTGTTCAGTCCCCGTGCGCAGTGAGTCCCAGCCCACTACTTATCGATCTGCGTTGCGTAGTCCGGCCCCTTAAGATTTGGTAGGTAGGTGGCAGGATTGTGTTTTCCAAGACCGTGGTGGCACAGTACCCGTAGCAGGTAAAAGCGATGACTTTTTGCAGCCCGTCCCATTGCCGCGTGCTCACCTGTAGAAGTCCAATCACTCATCCATTTGCCACGCATAATCCAACTCCTTCAACCTGCCCACCCGATTCTTCGCCGCAAACCATTCCTTCTCGGACCCATTGCCCCTATCCACCCCATCCCACCTGTATCCCGGCCTAATGCCATACCGATTCGGCATGGCGGGACCTTGATATAGCGGTTTCCCACTAACACTCTTCCCTTCCTTTTTCTTACTCAGGAAATGCGCCGCAGGATCGTTCCATCTTTCCTTCTCTTTGAGTTCTTCATTGAGCTCGGTATCATCCGCGTAGCGAGAAACGGGCATGAACTTTGCTTCTTTGAGTTGTTCTTTTCGATTTTGGGCTTGGGCGCGTTGAACGTCACCTTTTTGGGCTTCGAGTCCCGCGGCCGCTTTTAAGGCTTCTTCTTCGGCCATTTTGCGGGCTTCGGCGCGCTTCATTGCAACGTTGATGATCCGCCCGCTCGCATCTCTATATATTGTTTCTTTTCCCTCTCCACTCTTTTCATCTCCATCGTCCAAGAACCGCTGCCGCTCCAAGGCTTCCTTTCGCTTAAGCTGTGCCGTCACTTGCTCAGCGGTCTGGAGGCCAGCATGAGCGCCTGATTCCATTTTCGCGGTAGATTCATCCATGACGGGAGCATCTTCGTCTGCGACGTTGCGGGCTTGGGATTCGGCGGCGGCGCTGGCGATAATGGCGTCTGCAGCTGCCTGGTCTGTTGAAGAAGGGGCCGGCGTCCCAATCGTCTGCCAATTGTTCCGGCGGGCTTTTCGAAACTCAGCGCTGTTGGCGTTGACTGTCAGAGGGCCGTCTTCAACTTCGCCGGTGGTGTTCCTGGTGTCCCACCCAAGGGCGTCGTCGTCTGCGATGATGAGGCCGCTCTCGCCATTTTTTCGTTTGCGTTTCTTGGACTTCTTCTCTGGCTTTGAGTCTGCTGTGAGGTAATTCTTGGCTAAGTAAACGGCAAGTGACATGTTGGTGAGTAATTGTAAGTTTGAAGGGTGGAAACCTTGAGCTTTAGATGTTCAACTTCAGTTCACGCGCTAATATGGTAACCGTATTGAAATCTATTAGACTCGAGTCACTTCATCTGCAATTAATGACTAGACTTACGACTTCTTACCGCAAAGGACATGGCACGATCTGATGAGGCGGAGTGGTGGTTTAATGCTGTTTACAGCGCGGTGCAAGAAATACCTCTTGGCCAAGTAACGAGTTATGGGCATATTGCTCGTCTCTTGGGTCGACGTAAGATATTTGATTACCTGCAGCTCTCCCCCCTGAAACTCCAATCCTCTACTTGTTGGGAGGGACACAAGACTGAACAAACTTCTCGCTCTGGTGTAGCTGAATGTCCTCGGTCCGTGGCTCTGAAACTGCATTTTCCCCAGAAACAGCCTTTTGAGATAACTGGAAGCCGAAACTAATGTCCATGACGATTTTAGCCAGGTTGGAATATGTTTGAAGCATGTACCAGCAGCCAGTACCGGCCAGCATTTTCACGGTGACAACGTTCCCTGGCAACGAGTAATCAATTCGAAAGGAATTATATCGGTGAGGTGCGTCATACCTACCTTCATCAACATTGCTACTATGCCTAAATACAGCAACAGAGGGCCAGGTGGTGCTGCGAGACAAGCTACTGCACTGCGTAGAGAGGGTGTCACTGTTCGGACAGGCCATCTCGGTGAATTGACTATTGATTTCGGCACATTCGGATGGTTCCCAACCAGTCTTCCTAGCGAAGGGGCCGACGACAGCGAGTCAGAGGATCAGACTGAAGCTTGAAGATTCTATCTAGCCTTTTGAAGAATCAATTTCCAATTGGCAAACCCATCACACCAGTGTTTCGAATTAATGAATGATATCCTGCTGTAGAGTAGTCGTCTGTATGTCGCAACGGCCATGACTTGGAAACAAAGTCATCAAAAGTTCTTCCACTTTCCAACCCGATAGCTCATGGGGCGGAGATCAAGACAAGGGTGGGAGTTCGCATTTTGGTCTGAGCCCAATTTGATATGAATGGCAAGGGGGAAGGAGTGGTAACTTTGCCTGATGATCGGGGCATCTACGGAGCAGATAACAAGTACTTTGTCCGAAAGACTTCGAAGGCTACGAGCTGGCGAAGCGAATAAGGTAGATACTTACTACGGAGTACTGATGTACGGAGTACGGATACCTCCGTATCAAGACCGCAGTCTGCAGTCCGTTATCATCCGAGTGTCCTTGAAGTGTGCAAGCGCGCACTTCTCATACAAGTACATCCGTAGGCGCAGTCAGTCAATAATCATCAAGCAGGGCAACAACCCATGTTTCCCCATAGAGACATTTATTGGCTACTGCGCAACGTCCATTTCAGTGCATAGGTAGCCCTTGTACAGAGTACTTATGAGGAGAATGGAATGGAATATTCCGTGCAAGCGCTCGACTGGAGGCTCATGTGGTGGCTGTGTGGTGGCTGTCTTACCTTTATCGCCCCTCTTCCTCCGTATCAATCAGGCAGTCAGTCAGTCAGTCAGTCAGTCAGTCAGTCAGTCAGTCACTACACGCTATCATCCAAGCCCTGCCCCCGCCCTCAGTTTCCAGGCTTCTACTGAATCGCTACTTACCTTACCTACTCCGTACTACGTAAGGTACTTATCTGGCCAACTTCCGAGCTCCCTTCACCTTGGCTTATCTAACCCAGTCATCCGCTCTTACGCATATAGCGCATTCCGCTATCGTCACTGCTTCCTTTGTTGTGGATGACTCAAAGTGTCTGACCAACAAAGAGTCACTTACTATTGCCATCCTCCATCCCTACTTAACTCCGTTGCCTTGCTGCACCATACACACGTGTCGAACTTGTCCCACGTTACTTCATCCGGTGTTGAATCTTAGTACCTAGACACCTTCACTTGCTGCTCTGCCTCACCTGTTTCCCTTCCTCCCTGATTGCTCTTTCTCGCATAATACTCTCCATACCTTGTTTGAGAAAAGTCTTCGCCCACATTTCCAGCTACGAAACTCTTCTAACCCCGGCATACCAACCATCTACCACCAGAAAAACCCCCCACACCAAGCTACCATGTCTGCCAGTGGTCTCAGCGATGTAGCCGTGGGGGGCAAGCTCGCCCTAGACCACAAACGTGAGCGGGACCAGAAGTACAAATGGGCTTTTGGAGAGGCCGACCCGAGACCTGGACGGCCAAGCAAGCGTCCCTTGAGGGTTGCAGGATCAGGGTGCGTGGCATGACAACTCTTGTCCGTCTCCTCTGTCTAATTAGTCGGCGTGCAGCTATGTACATACCATTGAAAAAGACCTCTGTTTCCAAGACGTCGATTTCCAAGCTTTCAAAATCGGCAAGATCCCCCGCAAGCCGAACACCCACTTCGACAACGACACATTGACGTCGGACTCCTCAGCTGAGGAAGATGTCAAAGAAGCTTCCGCTGCACCTGAGCCCGACGCAGGCATTACCTACTCCTTCGACGCCGAACGTGGCCCTGCGAAGGGTAGCCAAATCCTTAGCATGGCACTCGCAAAAGCCGTGGAGAAGTACGAAGTTCGGGCTACCGAGAAGTTAGTCAAAGAGGAATACGAAGTTGTGGGCAAGGAGAAGGAGGAGCTCCACGACGGCTACGTGGCCGACGAAGATGACTTTGAACTCGTTTGAGGTATCGGAGCGCTGAGTCTGTGGAAATTCATTGAATAACCCATGGGCCATAGCGACATTGTATCGCTCTTCACTTTCTTTCAGCGTATTACGGTTTATCTGATGAGCCTGGGTAGCGATTATCGGCCAGGCGCAATACAGGCGGACCAGCAATGGATGGTTATTGTTTCAGTAGACTCCTAATACAGCTACGTGCTGCTTTGTGTTGGCGGTGTGGATGGTCCGCAGTGGTGTTGATAAATTCCGAAGAGTATTTGCATTTACGGTCTCTTGACAGTGTAGTCTTCGAAGCCTTGCACTAATTTAAACAACATCCCTCGAGTTACTTGCGGTCCATCTATATGTTCACCATATAGACGTTTAATGTCACTAATGTTGAACGGCAACCTGTTGAGGAACAAGTACTACAGCACTAATGATCTTAATTCACGGTGGCTTTATGGCTCTGAACACGGCGAACAGAAGTGAAACCGTGACAGGAGAGACAACGAATTGCAGCTTCGAAGCAATATACACATACTGGCAGAAACTTCCAAAGGCGGACAATGACACAGGAACACATCAGAGAGTGTTGTAGCACTTATTGACATCCTACTTGCCTAGATTATACTTTGTATATCTACCATTTAAAGTGCTGTTTGCTCGCCCTGTCTGTTCATGAACGTCACGATCGTTACCCGGCATTGCGGAGTAGGCCGTTTGTTTACCTCAAGTGTTGGGCACAAAAATCAACACCGCAAAATATGGATGTCCGATCGAACGAAAGTCCTATGGACTTTCAGTGGCAACAAGGCTACGGTCCAGCAGGCGCAGATTCGCCATTCATGAAAGCCATGTCGAATAACCCTCAACGACAAGAGACCTTTGGCGGGCAGAAACGTCGGTCATCATACCCCTTTTATAAGCTTTAATTGATAAATGACATTCACAGGTTCCTACGACCACTTTGACTCTCCTCAGAAAACTTCATTCCCGTCTCTACGGAATCCTAGCTCAGAAAGCTCTCTTTTCCCTTCGACGCCATCCATGAAGCCTTCAGTCCAGTTCCGCAACCCTTCCTTTACCACCCCTCAGAGGCGCATAATCGACACCGATTTCTCCTCCGGTCCGGAGAATCAATCTTCTCCCGCAAACGGCGACACGGAAGACACGCCCGAACTTCCTAGACAACACATTTCCGCAAACTTCGACGGCGCTATGATCAAGTTCGAAGGCTCCAGAACCCATTCCCCAGAGAAGAAGCACCCCTCTTCGGGCATGTTCGGCAAGTTCGTCACGCCAGGCCGCGGCGAAATAGCCCGCAAGCCCCACATCGACGCCGCCATTCGCAAAGTCCACAAGAAGCGCCGCCGAGATGCTGACAGAGACGTCCGCCTCGCTCATCGCCGGGGCGGTCACGGCTACGAATCCGAAGAGCTAGAGGATCGCTCCCAATCCCGACCTCGACGGAACACCGACGATAATTCAAACAATCAGGGTTCCCCGCCCTACGAGATGGGTCTCATCCCCTCCATCTTCCACTTCATCGAGCGTCATCCCCGCCTCCCCCATATACTCTGCCACTACGCCCAGGTCCTGCTCAACTTCTTCCTCGTAACGTTCTGCATGTACATCATCTACTCCTTCTGGTCCACAATCAAGTCCGACGTTGACGAAAAGGCGCGCGAAGCGGCACACGAGATCATGGCTGAGATGGTTGGGTGTACGCGCGAGTACAAGGACAACAAGTGTGACAGCAATACGCGAGTGCCGGCGTTGGAGGTAGTGTGCAATAACTGGGAGAAATGCATGAAGCAGGACCCAAGTTTAGTGGGGAGAGCGAGTGTAAGTGCGTACACGTTCGCAGGGGTTTTGAACAGCTTTTTCGAGCCGTTGCACTGGAAGACCGTGGTAAGTTTTCTCTCCAGCTCCAGCTCCAGCTCCAGCTCCACGAAACAGAATCTTAACCTCCCATCAACAGATCCTCTCTCTCTCCCTCCTCTTCGGCACAGGCATCATCTCCAACCTCGCCCTCTCCTTCCTCAGCCGCAAAACCGACCACCACGACCCCCTTCATCCTGCCAACTACTTTCCCCAACAGACACCGCAGCAGCAAATGGGCTACGGTGGCGGAGGCGAGCCGTACTATCCCCAGTACCAAGGTCAAGCGCCTTATGGGAGGCTGGGCATGGAGGGTGGGGGTCTTGGCGTGAGGTCGGAGAGCCCGAGTAGGAGGATTGGATATGAGTATAGGAGTGAGAGTCCGGGTAAGCGACTGCAGTATCGGTGACGGATGTTTTGATAACAGCTGGATGCGTATCTATCATGAGGGGGGTTTCAAGGCGTATTGGATTCGAAAATACTGTCGTGCACAGGCTTGTTTCTCATATGGACAATGAATTTTTCCTGCTAGTCTATTTACATGATTGATACACTCTATGGTACAAAAGTGGAAAGTAGAGAAGATGCGTAAATGAGTCGCATATCTTATGAGGAGGAAAAACCCCACTCACCTTCATGGATGGTACAAAAGTAAAGAAAACAAGCTCTCCAAAGCGAGTCGTACATGTTGTGAGGTTAGAAAAAACCCTCACACAACTCCACATGTAATGAAATAAGCCCCCCGATGGCTCGACAGTCCCATATGCACAGAAGCCAGGAATCACGAGGGCCATGCCAATATCCCCTATCGCCTTTCCAGAACGCCCGAAAATCACTAGGAGAAACAGGAAAGAAAGATAAAGAAAAACATTCACCCCTTCCACCCCCTACCAATCTGATCACGTGTCCATGTCGTCCCCTTCCGCCCCGTCACCCACCCCCGACGCTCTCCACCGCGCCGCCTTTTCTACTGGCCATTGGCCCCCGAGGGACCGGCCCCCGCCTCCGCCGCCTCCCCGATGTGGGCGGAGGCCAACATGGAGAATTGGCCTCCAGCCCCCGCCCACACCAGGACCTTGTCGCGGACGGCCGTGTTCTGGATCATTGTCGGCGTCGTCACGTCGTCGTCAGTGCCAAGGCCAGTCTGGTAGTTGGCGCTGAAGCCCCAACTCCACGCCTTGCCATTTCCATCAATGGCGATGGTGTTATCGGTTCCGGCGGCAGCGCAGGTGGCGCCGACAACATTTGGAACGTCGGTCGGCCCGATCAGGATGCGCGGCACACCTTTGGCGTCTTTGATAATGTCGTTCTCAGGAAGGGTCGAAGGGTCACAGCCGGTTTGAGAGCCATCGAGGCGGCCCCAAATGAGGCAGCGGCCGGATGCGGTGACGGCGACAGAGTGGTGGGCACCACCTGTAATCTGAGTGATTGTGTCGTTGTTAGGTAGGTTCAAAGCTGGTACGACGGAAGCATTAGCAACGACGGCGCCATCGTCTCCTGCATTCTCTTCTATGGCCGTCTCCCCAAACGAATTGAGACCCCAAGCATACACTTGCTCATCTCTGCCCACGGCGAACGAGTGGTCCTGACCGCAGCCCACAGCGCGGATTTTCTTACGCAAGCGTAGGAGGCGAGGGACGAGAGCGTCTCCGCGGGTACGAAGGACAACACGATAGCCGAGTTGGTTTTGCTCGCCGGAGCCCCAGATATAGACGTTGCCTTTGGTGTCGAGCGCGAGCGCGTGGTTTGCGCCGCAAGCGATGTCAGTGACGTTGGTTAGGGCGGGGATGAGGACTGGAGTGTTCTGAATACGGGATGTTTTGGAAAAGCCCACGATGCCGTCGTTGCCCTGGTGCGATATTAGTACTTTCTTCAAGGAACGAGAGAAATTGACTTACGCGGAACGTTCCCCAACCATACACATGTCCATCATCGGTAAGTGCGAGAGAGAGACTATCCCCAGCAGCCACCTTCACAAATACCGTGCCAGCTGGAAAGCAATCGCTCGGAATTGCTGTGGGAGTACTCTCGCGGGGGTTCAAGCCACTATCACTCGCATCATCCGAATCCGAATTAGACTTGTTGTCTGCTATGTCTTCCATACCACCATCCCAAGCAGTATCTCTTCCCAAAGCGCCGTGATCGTTAACTCCCCAAGTAAGAATATGACTATCCTTCGTCAACGCCAAGACATGCATGCCCCCGGTGGCAATCTGAACAACACCCACATCTTTGGCCGAAAGCAAGGGGTTGAGACGTGGACGCTTAACATCGATGGCGGTCTTCGCAATACCAAGACCAAGCTCCCCTGACGAGCCTTCTCCGAAAACGTAGACATCCAACTTCTGTACAGGGACGTCGTTGATAACAACTTTTGCCTTGACTTTCTTGGCTGGACGAGCAGCTTTTTTCACTTCTTCCTCCTTTTCTTCATCGTCTTTATCATCATCATCTTCTTCATCATCTCTCTTACGCTTCTTCGTCGTGGTAGCGGTTGCTTTAGCAGGCGCAGCTGCTTTCTTTGCGGCCGAAGCCGTGGCTTTAGTTGGAGCCTTCTTCGTAGCCGTAGCTGTAGATGTGGTACGCGCCTTCTTTGAGGCAGTGGCAGTGGATTTAGGAGTAGCTTTCGTTGAGGCAGTGGCAGTGGCCTTAGGAGTAGCCTTATTCGAGGCAGTGGCAGGGGCTTTAGTAGGACCCTTCTTTGAGGCAACGGTGGTGGATTTAGGAGCAGCTTTCTTAACTGCAGCAGTCGAGGATTTTTTCGCGACAGGGTTCGCCTTACCTGCAGCCAATATGGCGGAACGGGCAGTGACTTTCTTCGAGGTATTCGGTGCAGCGGTTGTCTTTGCTTTCTTTGCAGCTGGTTCGGCGGCGGTGGTAGTAGCTTTACGCTTCGGCGCGGAACGAGTTCCACGAGGAGCCATGGTTGAGAGTATTGTTGTATGTCAGGTAAAGATGATGGTTGAAGCGTAAAGGTGCTGGTTGAGTCGAGCTTAGAAGTGCTGGATTGCAGGTGTGGAGTCGAGTCGAGTCGAGCTTGCAGGTGCTGAGTCGAGCTTGGAAGTGCTGGATTGCAGGTGTGGAGTCGAGTCGAGTTTGCAGGTGCTGAGTCGAGCTTGGAAGTGCTGGATTGTAGGTGTGGAGTGGAGTCGAGCTTGCGGGTGCTGAGTCGAGCTTGGAAGTGCTGGATTGCAGGTGTGGAGTCGAGCCTGCAGGTGCTGAGTCGAGCTTGGAAGTGCTAAACTGAGCTGGTATGTGCTGAATCGAGCGTAAGAAAGGCACGTCAAGTGTACAGGTGCTGTTCCAGCGTAGAGGTGGTGGATGATGTCGAAAGTTGTGGTTGTTGTGTTCGAGAGCTGTGCGAAAGAAAGCTTTTGTTTACAAAAATTTAAGGTTACAACACACCTGCATAAGTATTCTATATGTTAGCGGCATCTCCGTGAAGAAAAAGAGTTTGCGTCATCCCTGCCGTTGCAGCGTCGAGTTAGTGTCGGGCGCTAGACTTACCGGGGTGTCGATCTCGCTAAAATGCTTCGATCTGGAGGTGTCAGAAGAACGACGTCGAAGGGTTGGGAAATAGTATCGACTGCAGAAGCAGAGTGTTGAAAAGGTCTTGAGATAGAGACTCAGTCGGAGTGGAAGTGAATTCGGAGTTAGGAGTGTAGAGCTGCTGAGGAGTAATACTGCCTTCTGAGTGGCAGAGGTCTGCGAGGTGGAAGGAGGTAGGAAACGAGGCACAATGTCGATATCAACAAAACTATGTCCAGCACAGCTCTGTAGATACACTTCAAGTATGTCTCTGTAACCGCAAGCAATAGAGGTATGATGTACGAGGCCTTGGGTTTATCTGAAGTAGCAGAATAGTTCGAGTATGAGCGTCCGATCTTGATGGATTGTTTGGTTGAAGAGGAAAGAACTTAATGGACGAAAGTTTGACATTTAAGTATCTGAGCTATTCTAGCCCCTCTGATTTTCTCTACAATCTGAAACGACGTTTAGTAGCCACAAAGGCCGCATCAATAGATCAATGCTGGATGTCTATTCGCACTAAGCGGTGTACAATAGCAACGAGCCCTGTGAACAATAGCAACGAACCCCGTGATGACCCCTGCCTACTTGCATTACCTATTGAGTTTGCTATTGTGTTTGGAACTGTCAAGCTTTCACCAGGATCTGGCAGTCCTACTGGTGGACATCTATCAGCATGGTGGAAAGAGTAAGAGCTTGCGTAGTAGTAAGATTACCAAATTAATTATTTGCGTGAGAAAAAGGAGACGGAATCTTTCCAATGACTCAAAACATCGATCAAGCTGCTCTGCTGACTATGGAGCAAATGTGTCCAGGCCAGCTCACTATTATAGATAAGGTAAGCAGTAGGGTTCCATTCGACCGAGTAGAAAATTGTAGATCCTAAAGACCCCCAACAGAACCTCAATACTTTACCATTGATCTTCTGGATGTACATTCATAAGTGCATTTACAGAACATAGAACTAGGTCGATTCTGATTGGATTATGCCTGACCCAGGTCAACTACCCAAGTTTACTGATCTTCCGTTGCGGAAAGGGGATCCCCATCATTCGGCATGGGGACTTTACGGAAAGGAGGATCAATTAGGCACATTGAATCGGTTGACCGATGATGTAGTCCTGAGGGCTGCCAAGGAAGAGATTCATAGTGGAACAAGGTCAGTCTTGTGATATAATTGATTTTCTTATTCCAGGATTGTGCGATTATGATACTGCTGCCAAGATACGTATCAAACCATCAACTCCTAGTCCCAGAACAGAACAATGATCTAAGGTTTTGTTACGACTGCGTTGATGCTGGAAATACAGAATTTCCCTAAATTGGCCTTTTGACGCTCAGAGTAAGCCTTGCTTTGGGAGACAAGCATTTCATAAGAACATCATCCACAAAGGACCAAGGATCGTCAATGACGATGTTTGGACGTTCAATTCGCAGAGCAGTAGTCAATGTAAGCCCTGAAAAAGCTCATAGCGATGGCATCTTGCCAAACCGTATTTCTAGGGGACGGTCTCCGCCATTTTGCGTATCAAAAAGAAAAGATGTTCTACAATGGAGTTACACTTGATGACATTCATGGTGAGAGCCGTACGAACGTGAACGGAATTCAAGGTGCGTATTGTTTATTAGATACTTTCCCCATCTGTTAGTAGTAATGGAGGTTTGCAGTATGGGCCGAAAAAGGTATTGTCGGAAGAGGTGTCCTTTTAGATTTCCATTCTTGGCGTCTGGCCAACAACGTTGCCTATGAACCTTTCAAGACAGGCTCGATATCGTTGGAGCAACTCAAAGCTGTTGCTAAGGCACAAGGAACGGAGATCAAATTGGGAGACATTTTACTCATTCGATCTGGTATGTTGTTTCATTAGCCACATTCGAATTGCGGAGTGCGTGGCCTGAGCCGTGACAAGGGTACATGGCAGCTTTCAATGAGACGCCAAAGGTAAAGATTGAAAAGCTGGCCGCAGTCATCCCACCTACTCTTTCAGGTGTAGAACAAAGCGAGAATGTTCTAGAATGGTTCTGGAACAACTTTTCTGCAGTAGCAGGAGATCAGCCTAGTTTTGAATGTTGGCGTAAGTGTAGCTGCGCAGCAAAGCGAACCTGACTAACTTGCACAAAGCCACCCAAAAGGATTGGCTGCTCCACGAAGTTCTGCTCTCAGGGTGGGGCTGTCCGATAGGTGAGCTTTTTGACCTGGAAAAGCTTGCCGAGCATTGCAAGAGAACAAATCGCTGGTCTTTCTTCATATCGAGTGAGGTGTGCAATGTGCCTGGTGGGGTCGCTAGGTAGACCTCCATTGATTCTCCATCGTCACACAATAGGCTAATTCGATAGCCCGCCTAATATCCTTGCTATATTTTAAGCTGCGATTTGTACTTAGTAGGGCGTCGGAGTGTAGAAAAGGTGGAAACTCCGCGCTCAGGGTGAGTCCCGCAGCTCGGACCACTCCTTGTGTATCGTATAGGAAGATTCCCATTGGATTGGATTAGAATTCTCCACCTGAGGTATACACAGAAGCTCTTTCTTCTCCTATGCCAAGTGCGCATAGCATTGTATATTGATCTCTTAAGATTCTGAATTGACCGTTTGCTGCCATTGCATCTATTAGTAGGAACGCTCCTTGAAATACGTACGGTCAGGAACGTCTTACAACCAACCAATCCATGCCTTCGTCGACACCTTTCCCGTCCACAGCGGAGCAAGCAACGATACTCCAATTCCGATCTTTAAGCTCCCCTAATCGTAACGCTTCTGATATATCGCCTGCTCCCTTGGCGCCCGGCTGGTCTTGCTTGTTGGCAAAAACCAGAAGCGCTGCCTCCCTGAGCTCCTCTTCATTGAGCATGGCCGACAGTTCCTCTGACGCTGTGCCCAGTCGCTCTATGTCAGTTGAGTCGATGACGAAAATAACTGCAGCTGTGTTTGCATAATAGCAACGCCAATAAGGTCGTATCGAGGTTTGGCCACCAAGATCCTGCATGTCAAATACAGAATTAGCCTTGCAGTTGTGTATACCACTTATAGACCATATGAGGCTCTACCCAAACATTGAAATTAAGATTCTTGTACGTGACGGACTCGACATTGAAGCCAATCGTGGGTATTGTCGTTACGACTTCGCCAATCTGTATATTTTCAGCGATTATATATTGCTCCTCCCATTAAGACTGTCCTACTTTCAATCTGTATAATAGAGTAGTTTTTCCAGCATTATCCTGCGCTTATTCTTAGTAGAGGCTCCCATCCAATGAGGCTCGTAAGAGCATACGAGTCCCAGTATTAATATCCTTATTTCTTTCTTACTCCATAGCAGTCCAGACAACGAGAATAGACGCGATATTGAGCCGCCCATCTCGAGCGATCCCTCTTCGGTCCGGAAGCGGATGACCTCCTTATATGAATACAAGCCTGAAGTGGTCTCTGCCTTGGAGTCAAGAACCGAAATAGGATAGAGGTTTCATACAGTATTGCGCGTTGTGCTTCATAATACGAATAGCCACGAAGAGCAGGAGTCGAAGCCGTTGGTCAGCCATAAGGCAACGCTGAAGATCGACTTCATCTGCGACATGGATATCCCTTGCTTAAGGTAACGGCCGCTAAACTGCATGTCATCCGTTATCCCGTCCTTTAACCTCGAACGACCTTCGACCGGGTCTCGTTGTAGGAAACAGTTCAAGTACTCCGGACCTGCGAGCCATTGAGCTCCAACTGAGCGCTGTATCATAGAGTAAATAATCACCCCGTGTTCCGTACTCGTAGAGATGGTGGGCAAGAAATCTGGAAAGGCTCTCCTGCGGGAGGAAGGCATGTATTCACCAAGGCCTGATGATGGACTGCCAATTTGCGGTTTCCTCAGCTTCGATATACCCTTCCACTGACACGATCATCTTAGGTCTTGAAAGGACTGACAACAACATGGAACTCACATCATGGCCTCAGGTCACCATGATCAATCAAAAGAACTATTATACGTGCGTTACCTTTTTCTTAAGCCGTCAAAGTCTGACCTTGACCAATGGATGTGAATTGACAGACGGACTCTGTCTACATACCCTAAGCTGCCGCCGCTAACCTTTGTTGTATAAACAGAGAATATCTCAAGCGTGATGATCAAATCCTTTCCTTACGACTACAGCAAGACGAGCGCCGCAACAGGATGGCAACCACCGCCAAGGACCGAGACCGAGCGCTTGCGCAAGCAAGACCAGATGACGTCCCAGGAGTAGATGCAGAGATAGATCTAGAAGATGACGTGGGTGCCGAAGAGACCGGTGGTCTCCTGACCGGCTACGATGCATTAGGGTCGAAAGTCATCGTTATACACCTTGGTAGTCAGAACTTACGCATTGGGCTTGCAAGCGATGCACTCCCAAAGACCACTCCCATGGTCATTGCACGAAAATGGGAGTTTAGCGAGTCCGAAGCTGAAGGTGCAGAGCCGAAACCGAAGAGACGAAAGTTGGATGATGGGTCTGAAGTGGAACCCGAGAAGATTTTCGGCGATGAGGCAAGTATACCTCTTGATGTGGTATTTTTAATCTAACCAAATGATAGTTTGCAGCTCAATATACCACAATGTGTGCCGACTTGAAAGTCCATATGCGCAACAACAAACGTAGGGTTCTCCCTAATTCGAAGGAGTTGGTGGTCAACTACAATCGACGGACGCCGCCCGAAACAATATCAGAGCATAATGATCCCTTGCGCATTGATTGGACAGAGATCCCCTCTAATCCAGCAGAAGCCCCAGGTTTCATCACGGGCAAAGAGGCACTAAGAATCCCTGACGACTCAATCCCACGATATAGGCTCTTTTGGCCTCTACACCAAGGCTGGTACAATGAGCACGACTACAAGGAGAAGAAAGGCATATACGACGATATTAGCACCATTATCGAAGAGGCTATTAAGAACCAGTTGAACCTACCACGCAAGAGAGAATGGATGCAGTATGGTTGTGTCTTCGTTCTACCAGATCTATATGAGCGCCAGTATGTCTTCCAGAGCCTAGAAATGCTCATGCGGGACTTCGGCTTTGGCAGGGTGTGCTTCATCCAAGAGAGCCTTGCTGCTACATTTGGAGCAGGCTACACCAATGCATGCGTGGTTGATATTGGGGCTCAGAAAACGTCTATTTGCTGCGTCGAAGAAGGAATGTGCGTCGAGAACTCTCGAATCAACCTGAAATACGGCGGAGCAGACGTCACTGAAACCTTTATCAAGATGATGCTTTTCGATCACTTTCCGTACGCGGATATCAACCTAAATCGACGTTATGATTTCCTACTCGCAGAAGAGATCAAGTCGAAGTTTTGTACTCTGAATGAAGCAGAGATCAGTGTTCAGCTCTTTGATTTCCACCTGAGGGCACACGGCCAAGATACGCGCAAATACACTTTCAAGACCTATGATGAAGTCTTTCTCGCAGCGCAGGGCTACTTCCAACCAACAATCTTCGACAATTCTCAAAAGCTTAGGGGTCGAAGAAAGCTCATTGATCGATCTTATGATCTCTACGATGGCTCGCCAAACGACCCCACTTCTGCTGCGCAATCAGAGATTGTTTTGATGCTTTCGCCGAACATACCACCAGTCCCATCATCGAATCCAGGCTTGGCTCCCAACAGTGAACAGGCCAACGGGCAAGGACTATCGACCCCAGCTCGCCAATTAGCGAATTCAATTAGTAGATTCAACGAAGCAGATCGTATGTCATCCTCAGCAGTTGGGACCCCAGCTCCCGAAAACGACGACGATACTCCAACACCAGCAGTCGACGGCGCCAACCCCACCCCGACCCTCGCCAACCTATCCCCCTCCCTCCGCGACGATGTCCTCCCAATCATCCCCCTCGACACGGCCATTCTCACCTCCATCACCCACGGCGCCCGTGGCGACGAGCGCAAAATCCGCGACCTCCTAACCTCCGTCCTGGTCATCGGCGGCGGCAGCCAGGTCCCTGGCTTCTACACATTTTTAGAACAGAAACTTAAAATTATAAAGCCCAGCAGCGTCAAAGATGTGGTCATTGGCACGCCGCCAAGGGAGCTGGATCCGCAAGGGGTGGTGTGGAAGGGGGGCAGCGTGTTTGGGAAGTTGAGAGGCACGAATGATAGTTGGATTTCGAGAGTGGAGTGGGATCGGTTGGGCGCGAGGGTATTGGTTCACAAGTGTATGTGGGCTTGGTAGGCGGCTTTGCTGTATTGAGATGTTAGGGGCAAGGGGGTATTGATATTAATGTGAGCGTTGGGGCTTTGGGTTGTTGGCTCGCTGCGGCTGTAGTCATGAATGTCCGAAGATATGTGTGTGTAGCCCAAGAACAGAAATCCAAGTGAGCTTGGTAGGGTGGACCTTCACATCAAGAGAAGGAAACAGCTGGTTCTTAATATTCACTCGAGCCATCGAAGCTTTCTAGCAGTCATCGATCGTGTGTAGATGTACCGATAGCTGGCTTTAGCTATACCCATGTACATTGAGAATAAAAACCAATCCGGGTCTAATAGTCGAGTGCGTAGGTATATCAAAAAGAACATGCATGACAGATATCCTCAATACCAATCCACGCACCTAAAACCGTCTGCCCCCCCCCCCCTCCCCCCCCCCCCCCATCAATACAGCATATCTCTACGCACACAACTCCATCTACTCACAAATACCCCGAGAACAGAAACTTGTGTGGCCCCGCTAAGAACGTACTTGTTTCAAAGAAGAAGAAGGAAAAGAAAACTAGGAGATCCTCAAGGGATAAGAGTTTCCCCCATGATATGTTAAGATGATTCGTCTGATTAATTGCTGTTGAGATTACAATGGCCTTTCGATGCTGAATCCACCCTGCGACAGATGGACATGATGGAAGGCCGCACCTCGGGAGGGTTAGGAAGTTGGTAATTGTCGGTTGGAGTGACAGGGAAAGAGGTGTGTTTATGGGAAGTGACAGTGATGGGTTTTTGAATGTGTTCTTGTGGGAATCTAGATGTGGTTGGGGATTGAGGTTGCTTTTTGCCATTCCAACCCCCCAAGTTATTTCATCCTTTTCTTTCAAACTCAATACGTCGACAGCCCTCGCTGATGAGCTTGGACATCGCACGTGCACTTCCCAACATCCCCATCGTACCTAACACCACCTCTGCGTCACTCAAGTAGAGCACCAAACATCATGCTGTAATATCTACAGCAAGACGAGGTATTTGAATGCTGAATGAATATACTTTTGATATAAGTAAGTACAGAAGGCTAAGCTATTTAATAAATATGCACAATCATGGTATCTCTTGCTGGGTAAAAACGACCGAACCTCCGATATTTGTAGGCTGTTTATTCGTATTCGTATATGCCGTGTAAAAGGCCGTCCACAGAAGGATAATCGTGGAGTGGTTTGTGGATTGAAAAAGGACCGATCCGTCATGGATAATCTTGACAGTTGAACGACCGTTGATCCTTTAGGACCATCCGATCGTCGACCCTTAGTACATAAACCTAAAATCCAACCTTTTGTTCCCCTCTCCCTCTCTACGCTTATGATCTAGCTGATACGCCTCCCTCTCCTCAGGCGTCATAGCTTGCCATGTTCTTTCTTTGCGGCGATTGAGGTACTTGAGATACTGCTGTTGGAAGATGAAAGTCACGAGAGAGAGGGCGCAGATGGAGATAAGGACTTTGTTGCCGCGGTAGTAGTAGGGAGCATCATCTGCGCGGTAAATTTCTAGTGGGAGAGGTTAGAAAGGGGGTTAGGGGTGGGTTGGAGGTGATGATTTTCGGTGATAGAAGGCGAAAAGGGGTCCGGAAATGTTTAGGTGCGGGAAGAAGGGAATAGCTTACGAGATGAGATGACAGAGCCAACCTGTACAATTACATTGTACGATGCGGCGGTGATGGCGCGTTTCTGGACATCAAAGGTGTTCTCGCTGATCCAAGCTGAGACTATAGGATGGAAGTACGGATCTAGCATTCGCCCCATCAGTATTCCAAAAGCTTTGTTCAATCCGCACCCTGGCCGGACTTACATCCGGATATCATAGTTGTGAGTGCAAAGCGTCCCCAGAGTCTGCCATGAGGCGGGAGCCCCAATAAAGCGATCAGCAAAGGCATACACCAGAATTCTCCAATGAAGCAATGCCACGTGCGTTCACCAAAGAACTCGCTGCTTTTCGCCAGGGCGAGCATCAAGACGATTTGCAGGACTGCCGACGGGATAGAAAGCATGTTGCTGTCGAAGGTGGAGAAGCCAATTCTCTTCAAGGTTAGCGACAGATAGCCTTGGACAGGGGAGGCGGGGATGTAGGCTATGAGGCCGATGAAGTAGAGTCCCCACATGGAGGAATCGCTCCATGCGTGGAGCACGTCGCGGAATTTGGCCGGTTCTTTGAGGGCTGTAAGACCCTTGGCTGGGTCATCGCGGAGGATGCGCTGTGTCACTTAGCTCAGTGTTCAGCCGATCATATGGAACGCGTGCTCACATTGGTCATGATGACTTCCTGGCGCTCTGTATACCAGGGTTTTCGCCACAACGCCCCAGTAGTACGAGTTGGCGAAACAGGGAGGTATAGATAGCTCTATAGACCCCAGAAGTGTATCAGCGGGTGGCGTCGTAAGCCGCCAGTATCACCCAGGAGAAAGAGAAACGAGGAGCGTGGTTCTGGGAGGTTTTACAACGAAGCCAATTAAAAACGTTATAAGGCCCTCCAGGAGAAAAAGCCAGAACCAGCCTGGCTTGCCAGCCACACCACGCATCTTCAAAATCCCTGCCGCAAGCAGCGACGAAATCACCCGGGCGACCTGTATGCGTGCTGGTGGTCAGACGATGTTACCAATCGGCCAAGAAGACCTTACGTTCAGGGTTGACCAGAAAAACGCCAATCGCAAGGCGAGCTCTTTCGATTTGTAGAAATAGGTGGTGAAGAGTATAGTGCCCGGAATAAAGCCACCCTCGCAGGCACCGATAAGAGCTCTGGTGATATAGAATCCCGCTCGGTTGGTCATCCACGCTTGGAACGCGGCTGCTGTTGTATTAACAAGCAATCCCACATAAGGAATGGTACGACTTGGACGGACAAACGAGACCCCACAACATCATCATGAAGGGCAGGATCTGCTTGAAGCCATAGCGTTTTATGAGTAGCTGAACTGGGAATTCTGCCGCAAGAAAGCACAGTAGCTGGATCGTGGTTCCCTGAGAGATAATCAGTTGGCCCAATTGGTTCTTCGAAATAGAAGTTGGGCCGACGTACATTGTTATAGTCATTCGAGGTTATTCTCAGATCCTTGAGTAGGTTGTCGGTTAGGGCGTTCTGCAAGTTGCCGCGATCGAGCTGTAGACCAAAGAACTGCAGCCATTACTTATCAACACTGGCGGGATCCCCTAGACAAGCAGGTCCTCTCACCATCAAGCAGACCCATGACAGCAAGTATATATCCGTTTTGCGAACCACCGCTGCTTCTTCTTCTGGAGTCCAAGTGGCGGCAGGGTCCCAGCGATGCACGCCCTCATAGGACTCGTGAGGCGGTGTACTTTTGGAGAGGTTCTCAATTCCCACTTGGACATCAGAGTGCTGCGAGACCGAGGGTCGCAGACTGTTGCTTCTTTTGGTTACCTCCGCCAAGCCCTTTTCGACATTCGACATTGGTGGCAGATTGGCCATGACTGGGGAATCTTCTTCGAGAAGAGGCTGTTCTTCTTCGTTTGCAATTCTGTCTACATGGTCCCCATCGATAGCTGTGTTGACCATTGAAGCAGCAAAAAAGACGTGATTGGGAGCCGAGATTGAGTAGCAATTGCATTTCTGCAGACTGCGGGGACAGACAATAATGGCACGGGGACTCCGGCCGTTTATGGTATGCGACTCCGAAACTGGTTAAAGTTTCCCCGCAAGATGAAGATGGTCCGGTCGACAGATCTGTCAATCATCCTCGACATGTACAAGTCTTCAACTGTAGTTCCGTTACCTTAAGACTCAGACGAACTACCTGTGTATCTAGTAGGCTTAGTGGGCTAGCCGAGTCCAGTGTACGGAGTACCTGTCCCCGATCCTTATGACCGATTATACAGGTCTCTCCGCAATACGAAACAGTTCAACGAATAAGCATCAAGGCCACCTGGGTCCCGCAGTACTCCACATAACATTTCATGTACCCCTCACGTTACACACAGCCAAATATATCACCTTCTGACATATTTGAACGTTTAGCCCTTCCACCATTTCGGCTGATTATTAAATTTGGACCAGTATATAGTGTTGGATATGTCGAGTACAAACCATTTGGCTGCTTCGATTCTCATCGGAAGAAGCATGTGTAAATATGGGATCTCTTGGACTCAGTGGGACATTGAAACAATCTGGAAACCAGGATGTGGATTCCATCCGTGGAGGTCACGAGCAAGCTCGGAGCCGCTGCCTCACGCCTTTGGTGTACTCGGGTTCTCTTGATACGTATCCCCACAAAGACGTGACTCCTGTCATTGGTCGCGAGTTTGACGGACTGCAAGTAATTGAACTGCTTGAGTCCTCCCAGAGTGAACAATTGATCAAAGACCTTGCAACAACAGGTAAAGGCTTAGTCCTCTCAATGAGTAGAGATCTCTGACAAACCCCCAGTGTCTGAACGTGGCGTTGTCTTCCTCCGTAATCAGGATGTCAATCCAGTGCAGATGCGTGAGCTTTGCAAGAAATTGAGTTTTCTTGCCGGCAGTGTCCGTCATTCCCTTCCATACTTGTTAAATCCAGGAGGAAAAGGCTAAGGCATAAGACCAACGGATGCAGCCCGAATCTTCAGGTCTCCACGTTCACCCCCTTACAGAGGAGGGCAGCGAGCTCGGCGACCAAATCAGCGTCATCAGCAGCGAAAAGCAAAAGACCGGGGGTGGCCTTACCCACCAGCTCAACGACACGAGCCGGTTCGCGAGCGTTGGGTGGCATTCCGATATCACGTTCGAGCCTGTGCCGTCAGACTATGCGATGTTGAAGATCCACACCTTGCCTCCTACTGGCGGCGATACGGTACCTCGTCTCCCCCGGCCCCACCCCTTCCCGGCATTGATGCTGACAGTTCCAGTTATGGGCTTCCGGATATGAGATCTTCGACCGCCTATCGCCCGAAATGGCAGCTTTTCTGGAAGGTTTGACGGCGACGCACGACGCCAAATTCTTCATAGAGGAAGGCCTTCGCCTGGGTAATCCATTGCGCATTGTACCTCGTGGTTCTCTATTAAATTGTGGCTTGGAGCTCGAGGCGGTACATCCTGTCATTCGCACAAACCGTGAGCTTATCCCTTGTTTCTCCCGCCCTATGGGTTGTACTGACGGAAACTAGCGGTGACAGGGTGGAAGAGCCTTTTTGTGAACAGAGGATTCACAAGACGAATCAATGGCGTCACAAAAGACGAGTCAGATCTCTTATTGGCATATCTGTTCAACGTTTGCTGGCCCTTTCCTTTCCCTTTTTGGTAAATTCTGATATCGACAACTTACTAATTCCGCCAATTCTGCAGTTGGTAGCGCAAAACCATGATGCACAGGTGCGCTTCAAATGGAACGAAAATGATTTGGCGATTTGGGACAATAGATCCAACTGGCACTGCGCAACGTATGACTACGATGCAGCGCGAGCCGGGGATCGAGTTTGCTCGTTGGGAGAGGCTCCGTATTTGGATATTGGGTCGAAGTCTAGGCGTACTGCACTTGCGGGCTTGATAGCGGGAAAGATGTAGATATCAGAGCTCAATATCCTGACTGTGTTTTTGAATGTGGAGTAAACCCAATATCAGGTCGTTAATTCTCAACGTCAAGTCGAACATTGCTGACTTGCTACCAAGTGGCACAGTGCTAGGACATTATTATTATACCTTACTGATGATTAGTCCGTAATCCGGGCATCCAATATATCCTTTTCCTAAAACCGACTTACCTCATCTCCTCCCAACCAACATCCCCCACACACTCACAATTCCCTTCTCTGATCCGTCGCCTGAGTCTTCACCCACCCCGCCTTCCGCTTACATCAAAGCTCCTGCTCCGGCCTCCACTCCTTCACGCCCTCTAATTCAGTCCGACCTATCGTGCCACTCGTGACGATGATGTTGTCTGGGCACTTTTTGTTCATCGTCAAAAGCGGAGACCCGCGTTCACCGCAGAAGGAGCGTTCGCAAGTGCCGCCTGGGTCGATGGCGCTGTCGGTGAAGGTGCGGAGGTGGGTGGTGTTAGAGGTAAGTTGGAATTGCTGGAAGGAGCGGGGTGAGCTGGAGGGTTGGGAGATTTGGTGGGAGTGACTTTAAGAGAAAAGGTGGGGGGCCGGGGACGAGGAGGGATGAACTTTGGTGTAGTAGCAACTGTTTGCTGCGAAGCCGGATCCAGATGCTTTGCGGTAGTTGTCGCAGTGGCAGAGCCTGGTGTCTATGGGATTGCCGGCGAGTCTGTATGTGATTTGTATGGAATTTTTCGACAGAGGCAGGAGCCGGTGACGATGGGAGGATCATTGGTCGCTATTGTGTAGGATAAATTTCGGGCTATGTGGCTTTTGTAGTGGTAATTATAAAAGGGAGATTGGAAAGTGATCGAATGATTGATAATACAATCGGATTTTGAGAACTCAATCCGTAGAGAGAGACAGCTAGATGCCTTCTGACGATCTGCTGCATTCGCTTATCCATAATCCCACTTGATCTGAATTAGTTTCACCACCATAGCGCAACATCAAGACAGAGACTCGAGCTTCTTCCTTTGACATTTGGTTTAACTTTAATGTATATCGGCCAGATTTTATTCGTTTGACCACTCGGGCTTCCTTTTCTCCACGAATGCAGACATTCCTAAGGAGCACAGTTAGTGAAGACAGCATCGTTGACATATGATCAAAACCTACCAATCTTCTGATCCTTACTTCCAAACAAGCTATGAAAGACCTTTCTTTCATAGTCTAGCCCATCCCTCAATCCTAACTCCTGGCTCTTATTGACTACCTCCTTTGCCGCACTCACAGCCACAGTCGAGAGCCCAGCAACCGTCTCTGCCGTCTTCAATGCTCCCTCCTTGCATTCTTCCGCGCTCTCAAATACCCTAGCCGCAAGTCCCCACTGTCCTGCTTCGATTCCACTGAAATTCTTACCCGTCAGTATAAGCTCCATAGCTCGACTTTTACCAACGGCTCTCGTAAGTCTTTGGCTGCCGCCACCACCAGGGATAATTCCGAGCTTAATCTCTGGCTGGCCAAAGGTTGCCGAGGATGAGCAGTAGATTATGTCGGCCATCATCGCCAATTCGCAGCCACCGCCTAGGGCAAAACCATTGACGGCAGCAATAATAGGTTTGCGAATACTGGGGATGGTAGAAGACCAAAGCGAGATGAAGTTGGTATTGTATGCTTGGCTGAATGTGAGATCTTTCATCTCCTTAATGTCTGCTCCCGCTTTCGTTGGGATGTCAAATCAGCGGACGGGTCTGACGTGTGGCACATGGACATGTATACCTGCGAATGCTTTCTCACTTCCAGTGAGCACTATGGCACCAGTGGTCTTGTCATCGTCGAATTTCCGTAGTGCATCATTCAATTCGACGAAGACTGCTGATGAGAGGGCATTGAGGGCTCTGGGGCGATTGAGAGTGACTGATTGACGACTGATACGTCAGCAAACGTACAGCAAGCTTAATTGTGTAAGGAAGGAAGGAAGAAAGAAAGGGAAGCGCCATACTGAGACCGACGCCTGGCTTTGGCGAAGAGACCAGCAGATTCTCGTATGACGATGCGGATGCTGAAGAGTATGACCGAGCGATTCGAGGCAGTGATGGAGATATGAACCTAGAGGCTAATGGCCTGAGATTATGAATTGGCGCCATGTCTTGTAGGGAATGTAGTCTGATATGATAGTCGAAATGATGCACACGGAGAAGAAGCTGTGGGGGTAGCGGAGCGGAAGGGCGGAAGCCGCACGGCGAAAACAGGCCATCCTAAGTAGGCTAGACCTGCCGACCTTGACATTCAGCGCTCCGCCTTCAACAATTTCGCTCATCGCAACACTCTTCTTAATATTCCACTTGACTGTCTTTCATTCGCCCGAGTCGCAGTGCTGGTTGCAAATTCAAGTGACTACGAAGTCTGCGACCGGCGTCTTACGCCACTAGGTAGCCGCCATGAACGCCGAGATGCCAGAAGACACCCCTTTCGCAGCCGTTAGCAAACAAACGTCAAAGCTGGGCAGAGTATGTGTTTCTATCTTTTTACCTGGTACATGCATCATTATACACATACTGAAGTGGCCTCGCAAATAGTTCTATCAATCCTACCTCGACAAAGCAACTCCCTACACCGCATATCGCTGGGCCGGCACCGGCACCTTTCTCGTCCTGTTCTTTCTCCGAGTAGTATTCGCCCAAGGCTGGTACATCGGTCTGTCCTTTCAGCCTCCGACCTCAAAATAATATAGACTTACTAACCCCTCTAGTTTGCTACTCCCTCGGAATCTATCTCCTCAACCTCTTCCTCGCCTTCCTCCAACCGAAATTCGACCCCTCACTTACCCAAGACGAAGGCATAGAGGACGGTGATGCTACGCTTCCCACAAAGCAAGACGAAGAATTTCGCCCTTTCATTCGAAGGCTACCGGAATTCAAGTTCTGGCATTCGGCTACGAGAGCGATTCTATTGTCATTTGTGTGTACGTGGTTTCAGGTCTTCAACCTGCCGGTATTTTGGCCGGTGCTTGTAGTTTACTTCTTAATTCTGTTTTCTCTGACAAGTAAGTGTCTTTTGCAAATTTAATCATTATCGATATGTCAGCGCCAGCACTGCACGAACAAGGCTGACGGGACTGCAACACACAGTGAGAAGACAGATCCAGCACATGATCAAATACCGCTATGTCCCGTTCACATTTGGCAAGGCCAGATATAACCAACGGAGCGGGCATTGATCTGTGTCCTGGTACTACCTAACAGATTGGTTCCTTCCCATTACTTGTCTTACAGCCTCAAAAATAATAAACGTGGATGTATTCAATGTGTATTCTATGGAGTAGGCATACCGGGGCTCAATGGAATACCCCGGGGGTAGAGAAATAGACTATATCTTACATTATGAGATGCAACCAGTGGATTCGAGTCTGTCCAATAGGCCGGCAGCGCCTTCGAATACAAGGCTGTCCGGTTTTGTGAATCCTTGAATAATAGCCATATCGCATTGAGTGGATCCTACGACTTGCTCAAACAAAAAACCGCAAAACAACACGACTCGTTATAACGCCCCGTCGAGAGACCCCCATTTCCTTCTACACGCCTACCCTTTGTGACACTTCTGGTGATACAAAAGCCCCCTTCATCCGGGACACTCCACTCTTTCCATCTCCTGCCCTGGAACGCATCGCTCGAGGAGGTCCTAGATCCTCGACCCACAGCATTTCCCATCAACTCCCCTAACTCGTCTCGAAAAACCCCCTTCCTCTGCTCTCCCCTTTCATCCCCCTTCATTGCCCAACACCTTACGAGCAAAGACTTCCTGGCACCGTCCATTTTTCAACAACCTTCACTCGCAAGTCAAGCAATGTGCAGAACCCCTCGTCGTCACGAAAGTGCCATTCCATAGACGTAAAAAAGTATAGAATTCTCGGCATACGTTCGTCGGGAAAATAGTAGCCGGGGCGTGCGGGGCTGAGGTAGCTGGGGACAAGACGAGCGGGGATATACGACACGAGTGTATGTTTTCTTTGGGGCAAGCGAATGTCAAGGGGAAAACCATTTGGGGAAATCAAATTCTTGCTCGACAAGTGACAATCGAGCATACCGCACGATACTTTGTAAATCTCACGGCTGACTTGGCGCCACTTATCCAACCATCGCTCCCTCCCCCTTTCCCTCGTCCCTCCTCATCATTCGCCCCCTACAACCTCGGCTGCGCACTCCCCAGCGCCTGACTCTGCGGATGCGGCGCCACCTCCTCCGTCGCCTTCTCGATCCTCCTCCCCAACTCCCTATCCACCCGCCGAAACATCTCGTACGCCTTCCTCCTGACCGGCTCCTTGGCCGCACACAAATGCCCCGCCACATTACCCACGAAATTCTCCTGCTGCCCCGGCGTCCGGCCCAGCACCTGCCAGAGCAGCGCCGGCTGCACGAAATCCTCGTCCGTGACCGGTAATTGCTGCGCCACGGCCGCGCCGGCCCATTTCTCGTGCTCCTGGCTGGGTTTGACGGGTTTGTAGGTCATGTTGCGGTAGGTGCTGGGGTAGTTTGGGTTGGCGCCGTAGTTGCCGTTGACGGCCATGATGCCGTCGCGCTGGTAAGGGTTGAAGGCGCGCAGGGGCTGGTTGACGGGAATTTGCTGGTAGTTGACGCCCAGGCGGTGGCGGTGGGTGTCGGGGTAGCTGAAGAGGCGGGATTGCAGGACTGGGTCGGCCGAGGGCTCGACGCCGGGGACCATGTGCGAGGGCGAGAAGGCAACTTGTTCGATTTCGGCAAAGTAGTTTTCTGGGTTCTTATTGAGGACGAATTTGCCAAAGGGGCGCAAAGGTACCTCGCCCTGTGGCCAGACTTTTGTGAGGTCGAAAATGTTCCAGCGAAATTTCTCGGCTTGTTCGGGCGAGAGCACTTGGACGTAGCAGGTCCAGGAGGGGGCGTGTCCGTCCTGAATGGAGTTGAAAAGGTCCTGCGTGTGACAGTCAGGGTTTTCGGCGGCCATTCTGCCAGCTTCGCCGTTTGTGAAGGTCTTGCTGCCCTGGTCAGTTTTGCAGTGGATTTGGACGTAGTTGAAGGTGCCGTCGGGCTTGGTGAATTTGTATGTGTGGCCCGAGTAGCCGTTCATGTGGCGGTACGAGTACGGGGTGCCGCGGTCAGAGAAGAGGTGCATGACCTGATGCGCGGATTCCTGGTGGGTGGAGAGGTAATCCCAGAACATGGTGGCCTGAGAATGAACATGGTTAGACTACGGTAGTGCTGGAACGTCGGATAGAATAAAAACGACCCACATCCTTGAGATTGGTCTGAGGATTGCGCTTCTGGGTATGAATGAAGATGGGGAATTTGGAAGGATCACGAAGGAAGAAGATGGGGGTATTGTTGAAGACCCAATCCCAATTGCCCTCTTCCGTATAGAACTTGAGCGAGAACCCTCGAGGATCCCGCGCCGAATCCGATGAACCCTTCTCACCGCCAACCGTCGAGAAGCGAGCAACGCACTTGGTCTTCTTGCCCACGCCGTTGAGCATATCCAGCGAAGTCTAAGCCGTATAAGACTTTTGGGAGCACGAGACATCTTGATGACAGAACATACTAAATCGCTAATATCGTGAGTAATTTCGAATTCTCCATAAGCGCCGGCTCCCTTTGCGTGGACCACGCGCTCTGGAATCCGTTCGCGGTCGAAGTGAGCGAGGAGGTCGATCAGATGAAAGTCTTGCAGCAACAGAGGACCGTTTTGCCCGACACGCTGAGATGCTTCTGGATCCATAATCGGGCAGCCATTAGAAGTGGTGTAGACGGGCTTCTCGTCGTACCGAAGTGTACTTGTCGGGCCTTCACCTGCACCCATTTTGGGATAAAAGTAAATTGATGGATAATGTTCTATATGGCGATAACTATGGAAAAGTGTCCAAATTGTTTGCCTAGTTTGACAGAAATTGATGATTTACAGAGATAGAGAGAGAGAAGAACGGGCGGTCAGAGACGGTGTATTTCGATTTTACAAGTCAGTCGGACCGGTAGCGGGGGGGTGGAAGGAGGATGGAAGGAGGAGGGAGGAGGGAGGAGGTGGTATGGCGGGAGGAAGGAGAAGGGGCGGCTCCAGCCAAGGCCAGCCAAGGCCTAGGAAACAGTTTTTCCGGTTTTTCGAATGTTATATATTCCGTATTCTATACTATACCTCCGTAATGGTATTATATCACACTCGATCTCAGTTACTTTACATTTCTTACGGCGTACAACTGCCGTCCGAATTATTGATCGTCCACTCTTTCCAGACCACGGGGCAAGTATATTTCGAATCCCATGTGTTTGGATACCTAAGGTACCTTTATGTCACCGAGTGATTGACATGTAACGGTTCCCAACTGTCATGTCCACTGTGCGAGGTACCTCGGCTCCGGCTTCATGTCGAAGATCCATGACGCTACCACGGCTCCCTAAAGTACGGAGCAACCACTACCCCAGCGATCATGCGGTTTCCTGCGACACTAAGACTCCCTGTGGATGAGAAGCAGCCAATGAGACGGCAGCTGTAGACCATACACGCTCTAGCCCTTTCTTAGGGCATACTGTGTAATGCAGGCCTCCCGGAAATATCCCGTCTACACTTGCCAGGCATAAGGTACGGAGTACAATACATAGAACTAGTACGTTTTTAAAAGAGTCTACCGAGGTACCTTACTCTATGGAATCGTCAAAGACTCAGATAGTCTTAAAAGATATGATATATATCCCAAACTGGAAACATATCATTTTGAGGAAAAGACTCGGATAGAACTATACGGGCCCTTGAAAAATCTCGGTCAGTCATGCAGAAATCAAAAAGAGAAACCCCACGAAAGTGACGGATGGCACTAGACGTTGAAAGGTCGTTGAAATTGCTGGCCTCGGCCTATTCTAAATCGCACTCACACGATACTCGTATGCTTCTCCCGCCTCCATCTCCTGTTGAAGATGCTTTGTGCTCATTCCATCTACGACCATTGAACAAACTTACTCCAAGGCAGCTCGTAACGCTTACCCAATACCTTTTATGGCTTACCGGTTCATTCTTCGTTCCGCGTACTTTTGCATACGAAGTCTGTGGCTGAGTAGCACTCACCTATGGCCGTGGTCTCATTCCTCCTTCGTCTCACTGGTCCCGAGGTCAAATCAAGCCCGCGACTTTGTCAACTTTCTCACTTTTCGGCATAAGTCCATGAGTGCGCATTGTAATTTTCTGAATGTTGACCGTTAGGCGCAGCGGAGAATCATGGGTTCAGGACGCAAACATACCGAATCTAGCTCCAGGTTCTCGGGACACGGAACCTTCAGCGGTTTGCAGCCTGCCGCACATCACCACATCTTGCCCGAGAGGCTGCCACTTGACGTCCTGAAACTTGACGGCCGGCTGAAGTCTACCCATTCCATCATGCCTGGTAGGCGGGCTGACCACGACTCCTCCTCGTCCGAGGTACGTCGGCGCCACAGTGACGACAACTGATTTGAGAAAACAGGCATTCTCTGGCTGAAGTAAATCATTGATGACCATGCCGCCCCCTTCAATCATCACACTTCGAATACCTTCTGCGGCCAAGGCTTTCAGCACAGCTTCCCATCTGAGCCTCCACTTCTTGTCGAAGTCAGTGAGTCCAAGATACTTCCCACCGTAGTATTTGAGCATTTCCAGCCGCATTGGGTCCATAGCAAAACCAGGTGCGATGATAATCCATGGCCCTCTACCTTTGCCATCCTGAACGGTCTTGAGTATTCTCGACTGCGGTGTAACTACCCACCTCGCACCTGGATCGATAATGACAGGTCGAGGCTGTCCTTCCCATCCCAGCCCTCCATAGCCACCTACACCTTCCAATCGGCAATTTAGACCTGGGTCATCCGCAGTAGCTGTACCAACTCCAATCAAGATTGCATCGTGTTTTGAACGCAGGTAGTGTGTCATGGCTTTCGTTTCAGGTCCTGACAATATAGTTTGCAGACCAGGTGCAAGAGTCACTGAAGAGTCCATCGAGGTGGCGTAGGTGAGCGTCACGTGCGGGAGCCCACCATTGATAGCAACCAGATCTTTCGGAGGTAGATACGGCTCGAGAAATGCGCGAGATTCTTCAGGGAAGCGTAGCATGCCAGGTATCATGGGCGAAGTATTAGTCAGTGCAGGATCAACCATGGGTGTGTCACCATTTGTAAGGTGAAGCGGGGGTGTATCGCTGTGCCTGACTATGCCGTTCCCGTGATCATATTTGTAGCCTTCATGTACTCGGAGTTGTTCACGATGGTTTTGCCGCCAAGCTTGGGATGCGTTGCGGACGTCGTTCCTACTCAGATGCCTCCCTCCAGCCGCCACAAGGCTCTCCGTATCTTCGCCCATGACCGTAAAGACCGACGCCGGCATGTAGCCTTTCATCACCTCGGACCTCGCAATGTCCATGAGAACACTCGTTCGTTTGATCTTATCCAAATGATCCAGATCATGAGTGTGCTGAGTCTGGTCTCCCACCTGCGTGATGGTATAGCCACTGTATCCTCCATCATAGCGAATCGTCTTGAGTCTCATCTGGCATGTTCCGCCTTCACGGATCTGCTTCTTTCGCGACGGCTTGCCTTCTGGTCTGGGTTTGCTGGTGTCCTTTGGTGTATAGGTCGGCCGTTGCAGACGGCATGCGTAGTAGTCGGTAGTGTAGCGTCCAGTCTTGTCTGTGCCGGCCCTATGCTGCCTAACCCAGACATTGTCGACGTATGGCCAATAACGCTCAAATTCGTCAACTTGAAGTTCGATCTTGTCCTTGATCTCAAAAAGGCGTTGTCGCACGGCCGCTAAATCTGATGGAGGCCGAAGTAGATCATTGATGTTTCGAGCGGGTGTTGGTACGTTCCCTTCAACTTCCACGCCAGGGTCCTGGCCTACGACAGTATTCGGCGGTATATTCTCTTCCAGCTGTCCGACACTGTTACCTTCTCCGTTGCCAAGCGGTTCAACATCGCTCATCTTTACTTCGGCTCCTCAGGCCTAGTGACGGCCCAATAGTCATTCAAAGCCTTAGTAGCGGGCCAGCAGTCTCCCCACTGATAAAGTATCCGCGAATGGCCGACTTTTAGAAAGCCATGGCCGAGCCAGTTGTTCAGAAAGTAGGAACGACAATGTGGGGTCGAGGATCTTCGAGACCTCTAGCTCCTGGTCCACCACATTAGTATCCATATCTTTTGCAAAGCAGTATGAAGAAAGTTACTTACCTTAAAAAAGAACAGAAAGGCTTGGAAGCTTGATGTAATGTCAGAGGTTAAGACTAGCGAGTGTGCGGTCTACAAGGGATTTGCGGAATTGTGCCGCGATACTCTCGTACAGCATGCGTTATGAGTAGTGAGTTAGTGAACTAGTTGGACACGAGACAACACAGTTGGGTATGCAAGTCACTTGAAATGGGGCAATGGATGGTAGACAACATTCGCCATGCAAGTCATCTATGCAAGAGCTTGAACTCCATATCGCTGTTTGGGGTATCGCTAGGAAACATACAGCGTCCAAGCCTGACGTGAACTGTTCGCAATGCTCCTTGCAACGCGCCTGAGCTTGCCTTCCAGAACGACTAGCCAAATTTGCCGCCAGTAGAATCCTTGAAGATAATGTAAAGATCACAACCTAGAAGATCCCGATCCTAGCACTGACTCATTAGAAGCTCCAGCGTCGTCTATGCCATCCACGCCCAAAGCCGCCAGATGTTCCGCTCTTCTAGCTGCCTCAACCTCATCTGGCTCGGTAACAACCACATCTACCGCATCAAGCTTCTCGTCTTCATCATCAGCATGTTTTCCAGCCAGGCCAAGTTGAGCCAAGTTCTGGTTGCGGCGTGGCTTTAGCTGCAGCATTTGAGCAATGGGATAGTAGTATGCGGCTTTTCCTTGACTGCCTGAAGACTTCTTGGTTTGTCCCAAGTTGGTGCTGGCTATTTTGTCTTCCAGCTCGGGATCGTGCACAGCAAGAGCAATATCTTTGTATGGCTGATTGGGATTGCCAGATTGACGAGCAGTATCGTAGATGCGTACATGGTCATAGCGAAAGGACCCCGCGCCATCTGCGTTTTTCTTGGTGTATAGCGCCGCGTTGTCTTTGTCAGGATTATCAACATCAAGCTTTTTCTTAATCTTGTCCGCCGTGTGCTCGTCAGCGGGAAGGAAGAACTGGTAGCTGAAGTCTGGGCCATTTGGTGCAGAGTTGTGTGCAGGGTCAGATTCATGAGCAGCTTGCTTTGCTTTGAATTCGGCCTCAATTTCGGGTTTCATCTCCATAGGGTGCATCAACCCAACGTCCATGCGTGTATCGCGCTTTTTGATAGACTGTGTCGGGTTCGAATTAAATTTCGTGACCATGAAGGCCCCTGAGTCGGTAACGGCGTTGAGATCTGGAATGATGGGGTAGGCAGCAACCAGCTTCAGTTCTGGTTTGGTAGGATGCTTTGGTTTGTTCCAAGCTTCGGCCTCGGCTGGAGCTATAGCAGCGCCTCGAATGTTCTCCTTGGTGTCAGGACCGGTGTAAGCATCTTTGGGGTTCGCGATGTCAAATCCTTTAATAGCCGCTCGTAAGACGTTGACCGGCTCGTCCTTCGTAGTATCCGCAAGCTTGCGAGCCTTGACAGTAGGCTTGGCGGGGCTTTTGGAAGAAGCAGCTTCTGCACGGGCGCGACTTGCATCGGAGGAAATGTACTCGGTACGACGTAGGAAGCTGTGACCGCCAGGCTGATATTTCGGCTTGCCAAGTTCCGACAGAGGACGTAGAAGAGCTTTGTCTTTGGGATGGACAGGAGGAGGGACGAGAGGTGCTTGGATGGCTGGGTAGTGGAGCGTCAGCTACAGTATTGCAGTGAGTAAGGCATGTAATCCAGTGACTAGGCTTACAGCTCTCATCTCCATCGAAAATCCCTGGCATGCCCACCAGGTTGATCGGCATACCAAGTTCAGCATCTGCCTCGATGTTCAATGGTTGCTTTCTCGAAAGACGAGAAGCAAAAGCAGCAGAGGTGTAATAATCCAAGCCTTCCACGGGAATATCTAAAAGCTTTGGAGCTCCTGGGGGTGGAGGCAAGGCATTCTCATGGCGAATGCGAGCGATGTAATCCTGGTGGTAGTTTTTCTCCGAGCGAGCTGCAACAGTACTCATTTTCAACGTCGGCGAGGGTAGTAGGAGACTCAATGGGGGGGTGGAAGTCAGACGTCGGTGGGCTTGGACTTGGTGTCGGTGGAACTGTGTTTTCGCAACAAAGTTGAAGTACCTAGGTCACCGTACTTCTAGATAACACTAAACCTCTTGGTATCACGGTCATATCGGATTTTATATCAGAAGTCGTGATTGGTGGGAGTAAGCGAGGTAGGGTTTGTAGAGGTTGTGGAAGAAGATGGCCAGTACAGCCCTCGGCAACATAGCTACATTACGATTCTATAAGGATCTATCCTTTATATTGACTATTTTGGTGTTCTACTCAACTAAGAATTAAGAAGCCAACGGGAGTCACGATCTCGATCAATAGCGTCATGATGAAGCATTCAGCTTTTCAAGTTTGTTAGATATAATTGTCATACTGATCGAGAGTGTTGAAGCTTCGAGTACATAGATGGAGGGGAAGATGTCCCTCATATCATTCGAGAATGTGAAAAGCTAAGATGCATAGATAGAAGAGAAGATTCCACCTGTACTAATTGAGAGTGTTAAAAACCTTTCACGGATCGTTCGTTCAATGGAGCATGGCTGAGACAATATGAGGATTCGCATTTATCCAAATGATTTAGACTAAACAGTGATCTATGGACATCAGATCCAGTGATCCAGCAGCTGCGGTTAAATGACAAGATTGTGGTGATGCTGGTTGTGCCTCTTCCCGTACATATCCATGCATCCTGTACTGCACTGTTCGTCTCGGAGGCGTGTCATCTAACGAGGACTTGGGGGTTGCAGACCAGCCGACTTGAGCCTAGAGTCTCCGGTAAACGAATTACTTGTCCAATGGCGTCATGAGCGTAACTTCTTCCCCCTTCGACTTTTTTGGTTGATGCCATCATCCCTAAGGCGCTTTCTACCTCGCCGGCTTGCCTTCGGTGCGGACTGGCTATTTTGGGGTTCGAAGGCGACATCGGCAAATCTGCGCCCCACCCCTGACATGTCTGAGAAGGTAAAGCTATCGTTCTGGCTATTGATAATGGCACCGGTGGTACGAGCAGCAACTGGCAATGGTGTATAATGCTCTTCGATTTCGCTACTTTCCGCAGCCATCATGTGTAGCCACCATAGAGCCAGATTAACAGTCATAACTTCACATTCCTCATCTGCCGCAATCGCATCATTCTCCCATGGGATCGCTTGAAACTCCAGAATTCCAGTACTACGGGCACGAGTTGCAGGTGTCGGATCAGAACTCTCGAACGACCCTTGAATGTCAACGGCCGACTGTGAGTCGGTCTCTGATCCTGGGCGGATCCGTAGAACGACGAGCTCCTTGTCGGTAATTACATATCCGTACCGCGAATTGGATCTGACGCAGTAAGAGAAGACTTGAGTTAACGGTCGAAGCCAATCTATCTTCTTATGATTGAAATGCACCTGTCCAAGCTTGATTAGGCCGCTTGACCATTTCTTACTCAGCTTGGTGTCCCCAGGCAAGACGTTCTTTGGTTTGCTAATGCGAGTAGTCGGCCTTTGTACCCCTCCCCAGTCCGGGCGAAGTTTTGAATTAGAGGCCGGATAATCGGCTTGACCGCCTCGGACCATGTGTATCTTCCCGTGGGTCAGACGGTTGTCAAGATAACTCTGGGCTGTCGATAGCGCATCGGCCATCATTGAATGGTTCCATTTGACAATCAGGCACTCTAGGGAATTCTCGTCGTGAATTTCGCGGAAGGGAAATTGAGGGATCGCCGAGAAGTCTTGGAAAGCAAAGTGGCTTGTCAAAACCTCCTGTAGCTGACCGCCGTAAATGGATTTGAGCGAATTGAATTCGAAATCTTCCCACACCTCGATCTTCCGCGGCGTTTCCCAAATGTCACCTGTTGATTTTGTATTGCCCCCCGGGCGACACATATCGCCATTGATGACAGGGTTCTCGCTTCTGAGATATTCTAACAGAGATTTCTCGTGACCTGGCATGGTTGAATGGTCTCAAGTCTTGGGTTCTGTAAAGAGGTCTCGAGTACTCGATGGAGATTTCTTTTAGCAACTGGTTGATATACTTTGAGCGACAATATATACAACAGTGATAGCCTGATCAATGTCAAAGACTCGTCGCTGAATTTCTAAAAAAGGGTATGCATTATGTTGAAACTGCATTGCAGTGCAGCAGGGCGGCGAGGTGAAAGTCCACGAATCAACCCAAGAACTCCCAGCGCTTAGGTTGTGTTACCCAATCATGAACATAAGGGATGGTCGTCAGCGTAGATACACAGTAAGCCAAGTAAGAAGAAAGGCTGGGCACCCAAATTTGCAATTGGTGTTCGTTTTGCATGGAAAGGATGCCGGAGCTTACAAAGTCTCTTGAAGGCGGCAGGCGGCAAGATGGCTCAACGCGTATGGTTATTCCACCGTCGGGACGAATCCAATGGTTGGCGAATGATACCTAGAAGAAAGGCACAGAAGATAAATACGAAGGTAGGTGGGTACCTAGTCAGTTCGTCTTGCGGTAGTTCGAAGCGCAATGGAGGGACGGGTCGGACCGCCATTCGTTCACTGCGGGGGAGTTGGGGTGTGGGGGGTACTGTAGTATCCTAGCCGTTAGGCCAGGTCTAGACTCGGGAGTCTCCAGCAGCGACTAAGAAAATGAATGGAGGTTCCAGCGTCCAGGAAGGAGGCAGGATCATCGAGGATCGCAATTTCACAAGCAAAGAATACCATACGGAATACTTTAGGTACCTTACTAAAGGCATCATACGGTTTTACTTTACCTTATGGTACGCCGTACTGCTCCAATTGACTAGATGCGGGGGTCCGTGCTGTTTTGATACATATCGCAAAGAGTCTATCACCTATCACCTATCAGTTTCCCTCCTTTTCCCTTGGTAAGAAATGAGACCCGACCTATGCAAGGGATTTATCCCCGCGCAAGGTGAAATTGCAATGCGCCGGCTGAGGCCCTTTGGTCGACATGCGATCTTGGCGCTTCCACGTCCAGCTGGAAGCTTTCTGCAACCAGCTCGATTGGTCGCCCGCCATTGTATTAGGATTTCATCCTTATCTACCTGAGGCACCACCCTTTCTCAGGCCTGCACTCATGGCATGGCCGTTGAATGTTTTCGCCTACCCAATATTAGCTCAATATGTCTGCGCTTCCTCGTTACACCAAGCCTCTTCCTGAGTGCGAAGGTCCGAAACTCGATCCCTTGAAAGGTCGTCGATACACCATCAAATTCCTACGTCTTCTAAGCGACATCGAATCAGAGGGGCACGCGCACGTATTCGAAGTCTCTATGGGCTCCAAGAAATATGCGCTGAAGGTGGTAAGGAGATGCCTCCCAAGAAACCAACCCCTAGTGTTCCGTTGACACGATTGAATTGTCACAGTTCAAGTTTTATGATGACGAGGAAGACCGAGAAGGTTTATTCGGCATAGAGAAGGACCTTGTCCCGGTCCATCTTTTTCAGGCCCACATGGATCCTTTTTACAACGAGTGCCGCGCCTTTGGGCGCATTATTGAGTCCAACCAGAATGGCAAGATTGCGGTTCGCTGCTACGGTCATCTAGCTATTCCCGCCGAGAGGGAAGAGGAACTGAAACAGAGGTTTAATATAGAAACCTGGAACCGACCTGACGAGGAACGCGCGTCCAAAAGGCAACCATTTCGAGCCATCATGAAAGACTTAGTTCTCGGAACCGTTCCATTCACCGACAAGCAGGTGAAGAAGATGTTGAGAGATCTGAAGAGATTGCGTCGGCTGGGTATCTACCCAAGGGATGTGCAGGCGAGGAACTATGTGGGCGGCTTGCTTGTGGATATGAGTATCGCCATAACTGAGCCTCACTTTCTTTTCAACATACGACCGAAGTGGCATGTGCGTGAAGTAAAGCTGGCGGACCTGCTCTCGTTTGATACGATGATGGAAGAAGAGAAGGTTGGAACGTGGCACCGTGCAGCAAGAAACGAAGAATATTGTGGGAAGCTTCGGTCGCAGAAGGCCAAGGACAGCTCCTCGAAGAGGTGAACTTCGGGGTGCTGATTCGATCCGTCCAAGACCATTCGCAACTTCGAACTCGGCGCTGATAGCTCCCAGCTGTAAAATTCCTGGCATAGCATTGCCAGCGGAGCGCCGGGCCCGATGGCATTATTCATTGGAGAAAGACCGGTACGATTTGGGCAAGAACCAAATAGCCATGCCGATTACACAAACAAGAGATAGACCGTGTCAACATTGACGTATTCCATATCGTTCTTATTCCAATTCTCCCTGTCGCGGACGCACGAAGGTCTAGATTTGCCGTCCAGTGGCATAAGTGACAAACTCTTGCGCGGTCCTTTCATTGAGTAAAGTTCTGGGACGAGGAAAGCACCAGCGGCCGACTGCGGGCAGACCTCTATTAGCAGAGGCACAGGCATTGGATGATATGAAACAAAGGGATATGGGAATTTTGAGAAGATGGAGGAGATAATGAACAACATGAAGGCAACATGGTTGATCGATACGAATAGGGAGGGAAAAGGTTTTGGTAGCACATCCTTCTATCTCTATTCGTCGCTGAAGATACTAATGAGCTGCGAAGTTGAATTAGTGGTAGAAGACATTACAGATGTCGCCTGGGAACCATCTTCCTCTACTCACCCTGCAGTACCTCCCCAGAAGTATAATATAGTCTTGGCTCTCACCGAAGCCCAAACTGGCCTGCACATCTTACCACAATCAGGACAAATCTGCAGAGGTCCTTGGGCGTCCAGTGGATCTTGGGCTGTGAGTAAGTTTAACAAGGGACAAGGGCACAGTATAGTTACACTTTCGCAGTATGACGCCCGATCCCTTTTCCGTACGGAAAACTAATCTCTGCAGGGGCCCTCCTGGAATTGATACGACCGGGTTTTTGGGTGTTTTTAATAAACGGGGAATGGCATGATGGACGGATATGGCATTGCGCGGTTTTCTGGGAATTATTGTCTGTTGCGGCCGACATCGCTTATCTCGTCCACTTACCTTGGCGTACCTGAACCAGGATACTTCGAAGCCCGACGTACATCTTAGTGACCCTTTGCTTTTCACACTCCTTGTCATTACCATCCTTTTTCTCATGTCCCTCAAGCCAATCTTGTCTGATCCTCACCGCCTCCTCAGTTTTCTATTGATCAAACATGTAATGCTTTAACGCATTCCTCCCCTACCAATTCGTTACATGCGGATCAGCCTCCCTGTCCAAGAGCAGCAAAATCACACCGTCTAAGCCTCTTTGAGCAAAGGCGTCTCATCACATCGGGGATCCCTCGTCTCATCATCAACCCCGGCGTCAACTAGCAGGCGCACTATATTTGGCCCGCACCTTCAAGATGCCGATGTATTACTGCTTTACCGCTGCCGTGATCATGGTTCATGTTGGTGCCGCACGACATGAGATATTGCATACTGGCTGTGTAGCCGGCGATTGGCGGCTAGAAGGGATGGGGTGGTGCTGCGATAGGTTGCATGGTCCGTGAAGTGAACAAACAACAGGATAGAAGGATTTCACCTCTCTAGAAATCGAAGTAATCTCCTCTGGAGACTTCGGATGTCGTTGACCATGTCGCTTAGAGCTTGATGAGTAGACATGGCCTCACCGGCGATGCTGATAACAGATGCTATGATCGAAACCGGATCCCCCGGGTTTCCACCATTCTTGCCCAGAACTTGCGATATGAACACTTGTAACGATGTCTTGGGCGTAGACGTTCTGCTTCACCTTCGTGTCACCAGCTAAAGTAACGCAAACTAGCTCCGTTAGAAGTAACGGTCTTGCTCAAGCGTCTAAGGAAGTGGACAATCATACTTCCAATAATACAGTAAAACCTCCCTATAACGATATTCCACATAACAATATCCTCTTTGTAACCATATACTCTCAGAGACCAACAGAGGTTAGTTTGTATGTACGCCCGCTTTTGATATAGCGATATCCTCCTGGCAACGATGTGAATTTTGGATGTCGTTATAGCCAGGTCTTACAGTACAACGTATGAACCATAACCAGCACGACTAAAGGCCACTCAAAACCCGCACAAAACCATAAGCTCAGCGCAGAATATTTCAGGCTACAAGAGGACGAAACGCCAATTATACAAAGCTCCCACTACGTAGAATAGCATTGCATAGGGAAAGAAGAAGTTGAGGATGACAGATGACCTACTCAGCCTGTTGCAAGCATCATAATCCTTCGTTCCGCATCTTCTGCAGCCAGCCCTCCGTCACTTGCGGGATCTCCATCTTCCACCCGTTCTCCAGTCTCTTTGTACTCATCAACCAAAATCTGCGATTTCAATTGAGACGCGGTCTTTGGGAACAAAACGTGAATTCTGGCAGTTGGAGTGCTGACGACTAATGGGTGAGAGGAAATCTCGACTGATGACGCTAGAGTAGCGTGAGTAAGGTAGGCGGCGATCATCCGACTTAGTCTTTTGTATCTACTCGTGTTCTTTGATATGGGATCTGACAAAAGTAAACGTACAACAAGCGACAATTGTCGACTACGCTGATTTCGGCCTCCTTCAATCAACCTACCCATCATGTATACAGGCTCGCATTGCTGAAACGCTCTGACAATGTAGACAGCTAGTCGAATCGAATGATAAATCTATCAAGCCGGATTCATGAAAATGTTTGATGCATAAGGTAGCGTCCAATTTGATGTTATGCTTCCTCGCTTGTTATTGTACTGTACGTTGATTTTTGCCAGGCACTGATGGATGATAACGTTAAGATGTTGATGGATAGAAAATACTGCGAAAACGTCACTAAACCGACCCGATCGCCAACAGATACTCGACACTCTCTAGTCTTTACAGAAAAGAGTCTCCATTCCCTCGACTTGCCAATAACCACCCACATACACTTCTCCCACCCCTTCTTCGAGACCCATTATCACAACCCTCTCGAGAACCAAGAACACACGACAGCAGAGGTTCGCTGGCTAGTGCTGACCCAAATACTAATCTGCCGGTTCAAGGCTTATGTTTGGTAGAGTATCAGTTCATAAGAGTTAAGTTATAAACATAAGTTCAATTGAAATTGCTCAACTCTTTATTTCTATGTTAATTAACATATTAAGAGATACTAATGATGAAGAAAGATGCATCTCAGTGTGAGAAATAACAAGTATAGTCGAAAAATGGATCTGTGATCAGATCGGTCTTAACTCCCCTCTGGCCCCAGCCAGTACGAATCCGTGTCTGGATTGTTTGTCTCGGCGTGGCTTTCGTACGTGTATAGGCGCAAGAAGCGTCGATCAGGATCCTGTCGCAATAAAGTTCAGCAACATATCTATCATCAAGCTTTCGAAGGGGACCAATTTAGAGATCATAGGACTTGTCCCAACCTACTAACCTGCATGGCAAGAACCCACCCCGTAACCCCAACGAAGACAGGCGAATGCGGAACAGTTTTCGCATCCAACCACGACGCCCAACGTCTCCACCCCCCACGTCACTGGATCGAACATCATATCGTTACTGGCCTGTTGGGGGTTCAGGCGCAGCTCGAGTACCGTGCGGCCAAAGGAGGGCATCATCATCTCAACAGCGTACCGCTCGCCGGAACTGTTGATATGGTCGAGGGTGGTGATACGTGACGCCCCCATGACGGCTGCATACCAATCAATGGAAACGTTGATGTTCGAGACGGGGAATTTGAGGTGGTGGATGCCAGATACGGGCGGGGCGATCGGCTGCTTGCAGGTGCTGTTTGTTGCTGTAGCGATAGCGGTGACGACAGCGAAGATCATGCCTAGGAAAAGTCTTAAGTGATACATTTTCCTCTCGGCTGTCCCTGACAGGCGGGCTTGGATCGCTGCAGGAAGTTTTTGTGCAGCAGATTGGCTGGGGCTTTAAACACCTTTTAAACGCAATGGAGTCAGGGCATGCCGGAATAACAGCCAAACAGAACCTGAATCTCCACCGCTCAACAATGCATTAGCCATCATGTTGAGCTGACTACTCTTGTACTGCGCCGCATCCTTCAGCGATGCAGCCGAAAGCCAAAATCGACGCTACGTAACGAGTGCCTATCGACAAAAACCGAAAATCGGAAAAATCAAACTGGTAAAAGCAAAATCAAAATCAAAATCATTCAAACAGTAACGATAAGCCTTCTGTTTCATTAAACCACTATTCATAAATTAAAATCTTCATTACCTCTTCACCCATCTCCCCATCCCCACTCCACAACCAACCACCCACCCCCCAAACCCACAAAACACACACACAACACACACAATTCGCGAGTATTCATCGACGCACCTACTGAAGTCTACCGATTCAAGGCCCAACTTTTCGTGCAAAGCAGACCAGCAACGCCCAGCTCCCCTTAATCTATCGCAGTTATGTACATAGAAGAACGGTCTTTCATTCCTAATTCCGTTGTATGAAAACGCGAAGTGTTTTGGGCCGAGACGGGTTTGACGGGAAGGGGGGCGTCCTCTTTTCCGGTTTTTGGGTAGGCTGCTTGGTTTGGAGAGGATCGTTGGGTGGTTGGTGCGCCTGGGTGCGGGGGCCATGGACTGTACATAGGTGCAGGTGTGTGAGATGGTGGGGGGTGTTTGGTGATGCTTTTGGGGCCGATCTGGGAAAGGGGTTCCCTGCTTCGGATGAGGTGTTTGCAGTGACGTGGTGGTTAAAATCTTTGATGGGAGGGTATGAGATTTCTCGTTTGGAATCTGTGGGAAGGCATTTGAGAGGGTTGGGTGCACCTTTCACTTTTCTTATGTGGTGAAAAGCAATAGAGTTTCAAAGTGGATAAAAAGACTTCGCTCGGATGGAGTGTTGCTATGAAAAAAAATCGGGCGCTCAGTTGCTAAATATGTACACATTAATGCCGTCGACGGCAATTAAAAGGGTTATCAAAAACGACCAAACCTCCCCATAATCTTTATCCCTAATCCGGGCAAAGCGGCATATTCTTCTCAGCAAAACAAAACGTATGCGCCACCCTACAAGCTGCGTACGTGATAACAGCCTGGTTATCCGGCGGCGCCCCAGGGATCGTCACGGGCAGATCAATAGCATAGGGCCCATTGACACCTTCGCCACCAACACACTGCGAGTCGGGCCCCAAGAGGTTGTGAGCGTAGTACAGCTGGTCGCCTTCGACGTGGTAGAGCTCGGGCGTGGCTTGCAGACCGCACGTGCAACCTTTCGGGCATATTTGGGAGGTAGTGATTGATGTGGTGGTGCCTTTGCTCACAGAGACGGAGGCGGAGACACCGGCATGTATGATGTCGTTAAAGTTGAGGCCAAAATCGGCACCTACTGTGACGGTTACGGTGACGCTATAGCTGTCTGTGTTGCTGATGGTGCACTGAAGTAGTGCGTTAGTAAAGATCAGAAGAGGGAAAGGATGGTATGACAAAAAGGGAAAGCACTTACGCCTGCCACTCCCGCGGTACATTGTGCGCCAGCTACACGTCGACGTGGCCCGAGGAAGGGTCCGTTCTGTTTGTGGATGACGTACTTGGTGCCCTGTACGCAAGTGGGCATTGATGCAGATCCGAATCCAGTATCGGGGAAAGCTGCAGGTGCTGAGAGTGCCGTGGGAACCAGTGACAAGAGTAAGGCGAACAGGAGATAGGACTGCATCTTGCCGGAAGGTGGAGGCCAGTTGGTCAGGGGAGAGACGACTGTAGACAAAGCTGGGAGGAGATTGTCTGATCGGGGTAAAGAGGTGTTGGTGAATGAACTGTCTTATTGATACAGTTGATCAGGGTTCTCATCCGGTCTTATATAGTCCGTGACGACGGCGGCCTTGGTCCTCCCGTGTTTGATGTTTCGGCGTCGACGCAACTCCTAGTCTAGTTGTATCATGATCCTAGCTCATAAAAACCTGTAGGTAATCCCGTGTGAATTCTTGCGCAAATATAGACTCTGAGACCAGTTCTTTTCTCCGACGCGGCACGAGTCGAGCGATTGGGGTAACATATGCATGATTGTCGTGGATCGGAAGTTTAAAAGAAGCCTAAATTTCTGGGGAAATTGTTTGATCGTCGGCAAACATCTCCCTAAGCCTATATAGGAGACAGAAGCGAGTAATCGAGACATGAACACCTCCGTCATACACACAGTAGAACGGGACGGGAACGGACAGAGAAGCGCCCCATGGCTTTACGCCCATGTGAGACCCCGGCCATCATGTTAATGTTACGGTAGATTCGTTTCGGGGGTCTTTTCTAGCGTATTCAGAGAATCCGGCTTATGGGGGACTGTAGATCCGTGGGGTAGCCACGTGGTGACCTTCACCACC
>JAABUW010000291.1_pt1 | contig 104852 bp, 9 predicted proteins | sample 5560081 | NCBI WGS metagenome assembly JAABUW01 (sample SAMN10711882, study PRJNA513363) | rock metagenome | isolation source: Antarctica rocks | place: Antarctica: Victoria Land, Knobhead sud
TAAGATATAATTTGCATCTATAAGATCTATAGAGTCTATAGATACAATTTATTAATAAAATGTATTATTTGCATCTATAGACTCTATAGAATCTATAGATACGATTTAATTATTTTCTTCGTAAAAAGTAGTAATGTATTACTATAATGCATTACCTTATTATAATTAAATAATTAAATATAATTAAATATATATTGACTATATATTAACTATTAATAATTATAATATAATTATTTAAATAGTCTTGGCAATTCGGGTCGATTTTTCGAATCGAATTTCGATTTCAACTCTAGAAATCGATTCGATTCGACTCGGTTTTCGATTTCAACTTTAGAAATCGATTTGCCAAAACTTTCGAATCAGATTGACTCGAATCGTCAAAATTCGAATCAATTAATCGATCCGAACTCGATTAATCGACCCGAGGCGATCAGTCTATTTTAAACTCTTGATTTTTTTATAATAGATTTTTATATTAAAGTCGAACTTGTTAAACAAATTGTTTATAAAATTCTTAATTAAATAGTCTATTTGAAGACTATTGTATATAGATTTTATATATTTTTTAACTTTTTTTTGCACTATTAGTTTTATATAAAACAGTATATTCTGCTATTTCTTAAAAAATTATTTATATCAAATCTTTTTAGTTCTAATTATTTTTTTTGTTTATATTAATCGACAATTCTTTTATCTAATATTAGAAACTTATCTTTTACAATATTTTTTGCAAAAAATACTTTTTCTTTAATATTGTTTTTCTACTTTTGTATAACTATACGCATATTAGCAACAATAAAAAATACTAGTTTAAAATAAATTAAATTAAATAGCTAATCTATATCTTTTTAATATTCGATATTCTATTGTTTGTTAACAAAAAATTTGTAGAAAAAATAATATATTATTTTTGAAAAAATTAAATACAGAGATTGTTTGCAAAAATTCTATATAATTTTAGTTGTTGTTGTTGTTCTTTTTAAACTTTTATATTTTAATATATTAAGTAAATAAATGCGTTATATTTTAGTAGTTTTGCAATATAATCTATTGCATTATTTTTGTTAATATTATATATTCGAACAATTAGATTGCAAATCTTCTCTATAATATAATTGCAAAAGTAACTTATTTTGTTGTATAATTGTTTTTGTATTAGTCGAATTCTAACAAGCTTAAATATTAGTATTAATTTATTATTTTTTACTTAAGAATATATAACTCTAAGTTAATTTGTATTTTTGTAAATTTTTGTTGCTCTATTTATAGATATTTTATTAGTATTAAGAACAAGTATCGATTATACTTAAGAAAATAAATAATATTTGTATTGTTGTTGTAACTCAAAAATATTATAGCTTTAAATTATTTCTCGATTTTGCTATATACAAAATTCTTGTTATTTTTGTCTATATAAATATATTAACAATACGTATTTTATAATTATATAATTTTTCTTTATTGCAATCTAGAAGTTTAATTAGATTTGTTTTTATTATTGTTAAATAAAAATTCTATATTTGAAGTATTGCTATACTATATATATACTAACAAGAACAAGATAACAAGACTTTTACTATTTTAATTGTTTATTAAATTAAACAACAATTTGTTAATTCTTATTAAACTCTTTTATTGCTTTTAATTAATATATTTTTAATCTAAATTTAAGCAAACTTATATAACTCTTAATATAACTAGATTTACTATTGTATACAAAGCAATAATTAATAGTTGTTTCTACTATAGATTTATTAATTTGTTTATACTTTAAAGTTACTACTAACTTCTTATTATTTTTATTATTATTATTAATAATATTTTTCTTGCAAAATCGATTAGAAAGTAGTCTAGAAAAGTTTAAAAGTATTTGATTTTGCTAACAATTAAATCAATTAATTCTTATTCTTTATAATTAAGTATAGAACAAATATTTGCTATTTTAAAGAAAAATTGTATAAATTTTGTATATTTTTTTTTTGCGCTCTTATTAATACTTATCTTAAATTGTAGCAAAAAAATAATAAAATAAATTAAACAATATAGTATAGTTGTAAAATATACTATTTATTTAATAATATTAATTGAAAGTTCTTTAGAATATTTGATAAAGTAATCGACAACTAGAACGCAAGAATTAATAAAGAAAATCTACAAAGAAAAGTTTGCAATAGAAAATTATACAAATTATAATATATTAATTTAGTATATTTTTAATACGTTAATTAATTATTATTTAACTATTAGCTAACTATTAAATAACTATTTTGAAATCGATTAATTATAAATCTAATTTTGTTCGAATTGTTAATTATAATCTTATAGTAATTTTGTTTTCTTTAAAATTATTATAATATAAGTAGATCTTTGTTTAGTATACAACTTTCAATAGTATATTTGTAATTAATAAGTAATTCTATTGTTTGCAAAATTAATAACTAAATATTATGCGTAGTTGTAAACTATAAATATATTTTAAATATATTTTAAATAAATATAAGAATCTCTAAACTTAGAAAGTTAATTAAAGAAGTTATTAAACAAGTATTTTATACAATATATTTATTAACAACGCAAGATATCTTATTTATAAAAATACTTAATCTTAAATACAAAAAATCTTAATAATATAAAATAGAATATTGCTATCTTAGATCTTATTAAGCAATTTTTAATATTTTTTCTTTAATATTTAAAACTTTTTGTTGTATAAGATTATTATAAAGATCTTTTGCTTAAATTGTTGTTTAATAATAGTTTACTTTTTAATACTTAAATTATATATTAATCTTCAAATATAGTAGATTTTCTTCTAATTAATACAATATATATATTTTTCAATTTGTATTTCTATATTTTTTATAAAGATTAATTTAATAATTATAATATATTTTGCTTTAATTAAGATTAGATCGACTAATAAAATATAAAATGTTTCGACTATAAAGCGCAATCAAAAGTTTTGTTTAAACAATTTTTTTTCTTTCGAATTTTATTGTTTTATTATAGTTATATTTCTTTTAAAATTTTTTAACAATTTTAATATATTTTAATTAACTTAGATTAAAATAGAACAATATTAATATTTCAAAAAATATACTTTTAATATACTAGATTTGCAATTAGTTATTGTTCTTTTTTTTATAATATTGTGTTATTGCAATCTAAGTTATAGATATATTAAGACTATAATAGAAATAGAAAACTATAATACTTATATTATAAAATACTACAATTACTAACAAAAACACAAATATTATAATTATTTTTTAATTCTTCGATAGCTTTGCAAATTGACAAAATAGTATATTAATCTTCGAATTGTCTACTATTAAATTTGTATACTCTATATAATATTTGATATTTTGTAGCAAGATCTTTCTCTTTAGTATTTTAATATTAATTTTTTTAGCTTTGATTTCTTAATATATTTTAGATAATTAACAAAAAAAAGAGATATTATTATTTGTAGATTATAAATTTTGTTGTTAAACTTTTTATCTAAAATTGCAATTAATTTATTATTTTTTTTGTTATTTTTAATTTATATTTTATAGTATTTTGTTAATAGCTTCTTAATAGTCTTCGAGAATTCTACTCTAATTAATTAAATTTTCTTCTTTTATTAATACAACTCTACAATATAAATAGTTTGTTTATAAAATTTCAAAAATCTTACTATCTTAAAATCGAAAAAATTTGTCTTATTTGTTTATTTTATTAAAAACAACTTAACAATTTTGCAAAACTTAATCTCTATAATTTAAATATTTTATATTAATTTTTTAAAATTTCTTAATAAGATATTAAAAGTCTTTTGCAATTTTGTAATTGTTGCTTCGATTATATTATAAAGATTTTTGTTATTTGTTTAATCTATATTAATTTTTAGTACTTCGATCTATTTAGTTAAGTTGTCGAAGATTTTGCAAAAAATATTGTTAAAAAATATAAATTTGCAATTAGAATTTGCAACAAATTTGATAAATTTCTTAATTGTAATATTTTGTTGTTGCTTTTTATAATAAAATTTATCTCTAATAACTTCGAAGAAAATTAATATACTAAATATTTTTTATTTATCTTTTCTATTTAAATATTGCAACAAAAAGATTAATATCTTAACTACTTAACTTTTATATAATAGAAAACTAATAGCAATAATATAGTAATCGAAATCTTTTTTAAATAGATTAGAAATATAGAAATATATATAGTTATTATTTATTTTCGACAAAATAATATATTTATTGCAATAGCTTAATAGAAGTCTCAATTCTTTCGATATATTGCTATATATAATTTTGAATATTATTTTTAGCAATTTGTAGTTATAATTGTACAATAACTTTTACTTCTTTAGTATAGAATTTAACAAGTTTAATTAAATAACTTGCAGCTTAGAATAATAGATTAGCAATAGAAAATTCTATATAATTCTATTAGAAATATAGAAGTATTTAAAGAGTTAGAAATTAAGTTTTTTAAACAAATATTTATTGTTTTCGATATTTTGTAATAGATATTTATATATTGTTAAAAAATTCTTTTTTTAAGATTTCTAAATTTTTTGTTATGCAAGCGTAAATTATTAATTTAGAACAAAAAAAATTATTTATTGCAACAATTTTACAACAACAAATTAATTAAAGATTATTTTTTATATAATTTTTAAGATTAAGTACTATATTTTGTTAGTATTTATTTTGTTGCTATTAAAGTTATTTCTAATCTTAAATTGTTATATTTGCAACATAATAACAAGTTTAAAAACTTAAAAAAAATATAATTTCTTTTTTAGATTAAACAATTTAATTAATAAATTTTTGTATATTTTTGTTATATTTTTTTGCCAAAATTTATAGAATTTGTTTCGATTTTCTAATACAATATATTTGTATATTTTTGTTTTATCAATATTTAGAATCTAAGTATTAAGTATTTTTTTTTGTTTATTTTTGTCTATCTTAATTAAATTTTTTTTTTTTTTTTTTAATCTTAGCAAAATTCAATTAATTAATAGTTGTATTATTGTTCTCTACTATATATTTTTTATTAATTGTTTTATCTTTGTTATTGAACAAAATATCTAATATCTTTTTGTTAATTAATTTGTTATTTGATATTTGCATTTTATTTTTTAATTTTGTAATTTTTTAATATTTGTAATAAAAGTTCTTGTTGTTTTTTCTTTTAAATTTCTATTTGTCTTGTAATTTCTTATTGTTAAAGAAAAAGTTTTTTGCTTTAAATTGTTTGTCTAATATTGCTTTTTGTTTGTACAAATTTTTTTTTTATCTAATATTGTTGTATATATTGTTATTAATATTGCTATACTTAATATTGTTAAAGTGTTTGTCTGCAATATAGTTAATATCTTAATAGAAAATATAGATAATGCTATTGTAGATAACGCAACAAATAACGTTGTAGACTATATAATAAAATAAAACAAAGCAATAAGTTCGAGTTTAGACTTTATAACAAAAATATAAAAATCTATAGCAATAAAAAATTGTAATCAAGAAAGAAATTTTTTGCTAAATAATATTAAATTGTTATTAATGTATTTGCAAGCTATATTTAATATTAGCTAATAATAAAAATAATATCGATACTTAATATATTTTTAATATTATATTTTATCAATAGTAGAAATTTGTTAATATTGAGAAAAGACTATAAAATTTAAGATAGATACAATAAAAATTGTATTGTATTAATACGCAAAACAATAAACAAATTAAAATCTAAATTAATATTTTTAATTAATAATATTAATATATTATTCTTAAATATAAATTTATTGCTCTTAGAATTAATTAAAATAATTTTAAATTTAAATATTATAAATTTGTTTATAGCAAGTTTTTTTAATATAATCTACAATTTTTTTGTTAAATTAATAGAAACAAAACAACTTTTAAGTTCGAATTATATAATATTTTTATTGCTTTAAATTATTGTTTGCTTTATACAAAAATTAATTAGTATTTTATAATCTATATATCTCGACTTTATTGTATTGCTTAATATAGATTTATCAATAAAATTGCTAATTAGTTATATAAATATTTAGATATCTTTAAATTGCAAAATGTTATTTTTATATCTATTTATAAAGTAATAGTCAAATTTCTAGATCTAAGTACTTGCAAAATTAAATACTAAAAATAATTTATAATTTTTTGTAGTTTCTAACTTAACATTTTTAATTAATTAATAGAAATTTTCTTCTTTTTAATCGATATTTTTGCGTTTTTTCTATTTATTAATATTGTATTGCTTTTTAATCTAAAAATTAAAAACTAATATTATTTTTCTCGACAATTCTATAGTAGAACAATTTTTTTTACAATTAGTATTTTTTTATCTTTATTAATTGTAGTATTAAAGTAATTATTAAAAACTTTGTATAGTTTAATATTAATTTTTGTTAATTTGTTTTAATCGATTTTTGTTTTAAATTTATTGTCGATTTTTTCGATATTCTTAAATAGAAATTAAACAATTTCTTCGATTTTAATATAAAGTTTGTTGTTAATACTTAAAATATTTTTAATATTTTTCTTGTTCTATATTTTTTTTAGACTAATTATATTGTATAATCTATAGAACGCATATATATAAAAAAGAATAAAAATAAATAGAAATAAGATATCTTAAAATAAGATTAAATTATTTAACAATTTAGACGCATTTATTTATAGAAATCGATTGTCGAGCAACTATCGACAATATTATTTTATATATTAGCAAGTAAATTATAATGAACAACAATTAGCAAGTTATAATTATTTAAAAACTATTATTATATTATAAATTGCAAGATTAAATTAATACAATAGCAATAACAAAAATAATTTACTTTTTTTTATATTGCTAATAGTACAAATTCTTCTTTTATTTTTTAACTTCTATCTATATAATAATTCTATATACAAGCTACTATTATTTTAATCTAATATTCTTTATAATATAGAATTACAATATATAGTAGCTATAATGCAATATATGCGTTTTGCTTAATATAAACTAGTTATAAAGTAATCTAATTACAATTTAATTTATTAATAAGATTTTAAATCGATTATTTATTAATTAACTATTAAATAACAATCAATTAATTATTAAATAACTATTAAATAATTAGTCTCTAATATTATTTGTCTTATTAATTTAATTATTAAAATTACTTACTTTATCTTATATCGAGATTTCTTAATTTATAGAAGTTATTTTGCTATTGTTCTATAAACTTGCAAAGTATATAAAAAAGATATCTAAAAATAGAGAAAAAAGATATCTAAAAATAGAGAAAAAAGATAGACTTATTAAATTGCTTAGTATTAGATTAGATTGTACAATAGTAAACTATTATTATATTATTAGCAATTATAATATTTTAAATAAATTGTTGTCTATTTGCAAAATTATTAATTGTCTTTTTACTTATATATAAGAATCTATATTGTAGCTCTTTAGTATTAGAATCTTATATTTAAGATAACTTTTAATAATAATATACTTTTCGACAATTAAATTATATACAAATCTTTATATATAGTATACTTTTTTTTATTTAATTCGATAGTTTTGTTTTTAGATTTATATATTTGTGCTTTTTATAAAAATTAATTTAATAATTAAAGTATTTGTAACTTTAATTAAGATTAAATCAATTTTTAGAATATTAATTGTTTTAACTATAAAGTAAAATTAAAAGTCTTGTTTAAACAATATATTTTTGTCGAATTTTACAAATTTATTAAGATTATATTCTTTCTAATTTTTTTTTACAATTTTTGTATATTTAAATTAATTTAAATCGATATAGAACAATACTAACTCTTTAAGATAAAAAACTCTAATAAATTAGATTTACAATTAATTAGCAATTTAAATTTTAATACGTTAAATTGTTGCAAACTCAACAATATATAATAGACGTCAAAATAGAGATAAAAAGTAATAGTATATATATTGCAAAAAACTATAGTTATTAATAGCAATATAGATTTAACAAGTATTCTTTATTTCTTTAATAGTCTTGCAATTTAACAATATAATAATATTATTTTTAAATTGTTTGCTAAATTATTGTTGTATTCTATATAGTATTTAATATTTAATAACAAAGTCTTTTTTTTTAATACTTTTGTTTTTACTTTTTTCAAATTTATCTTCTCGATATAGTTTAGATATTTAGTATAAGATAAAAATACTATTACTTGCAAACTATAGATATTGTTGTTAAACTTATTGTTCGAAATTGCAATAGATTTATTGTCTTTACTATTATTATTAATTTATATAATATAATATTTTGTTAGCAGCTTTTTAATATTTTCGAAAAACTTTGTTCTAAACAAATTTATATTTTTTTTCTATTAATATAGCTGCTTAATATAAATAGTATATTTGTATAATTTTAAGAGTCTCTTAATTTTAAAATTAGAGAAATTTATTTTATTTGTTTATTTGATTAAAAGCAGTTCGACAATCTTTCGAAATTTAATTTTTATAACTTATATATTCTATATAAATTTCTTAAAATTCTTTAATAAAATATCGAAAATCTTTTGTAGCTCTAAAATAGTTGCTTCGATTTTGTAACAAAGTTCTTTATTTTTTATTTAATCTATATTAAACTCTAATATCTTAATATATTCGATTAAGTTTTTAAATATTTTGCAAAAGATACTACTAAGAAATATAAACTTACAATAAAAATATTTAATAAATTTTTTAAAATTTCTAATAGTTATACTTTATATTTGCTTCTTATAGTAAAATTTGTCTCTAATAGCTTTTAAAAAAAACAATATATTGTACTAATACTATCTTGATTTTCTATTTTAATATAACTTTGTAAAAAACAACGTTTTAACTATCTAACTATTATATAATAGAAAATTGATAGTAAGAATATATTAATTAATTTTTTTTTTAAATAGATTTAAAATATAGAAATACTAGTAATTATTAATACAATAGAGCGTTAAACTCGATTAATTGTTTTTTAATTTTTTTAGAGATATTGTTGTATACAATTCTAAATATTATTTTTAGCAACTTGTAATTTTTGTTATACAATATCTTTTATTTTCTTAGAAAGAAACTTAGCAAATTCGACTAAATATTTGTTAGCTTTAAATTAGTATTTAATAATAGAAGATCTTAAATAATTTTGTCAAAAATACAACAATATAGAAAAAGTCAAAAATCAATATTCTTAAACAAATATTTACTATTTTCGATATTATTTGCAAGATACTTGTATATATTTAAGAAATTCTTTTTTTAAGATTCTTAAATTTTGCGACAAGTTAGTATTAATTAGCAATTTAAAATAAAGAAAATTATTTGTTGTAAAATCTTTTCGATGCAATTGTTAATTAAAAATTATTTTTGTAGTTTTAAAAATCGAGCATTATATTTTGTTAATACTTATTTTATTGCTATTAAATTTATTTCTAGTCTTGCTTTGTTATATTTGAAGTATAATAATAAGTTCTAATATTTGAAAAAAATACAATTTCTTTTTTTATTTTAACAATTTAATTTCTAAATCTTTACTAATTATTGTTGCATTCTTCTATCAAAAGATACAAAATCTATTTTGATTTTCTAATATAATATATTTACAAATTTTTGCTTTCTTAATATTTAGAATCTGAACTTTAAATATTTTCTTTCTTTTATTTTTATTTATTTTTAAAAGATTTGTTTCTAATTGCTTATTTTTTTCTATCTTATTAAGATTTAATTAATTAATAATTATATTATTGTTTTTTATTGTATAATTTTTATTAACTTTTTTATCTTTGTTATCGAATATAATATCTATTATCTCTATATTATCCAATATATTGTTTGTTGTTCTTATATTATTTATCGATTTTCGCACTTTTTAATACTTTCTATTTTTAACTTTTTTGATTTAATTTTAAAAAGTTATTTATTGCTTAAGTTGTTATTGTTGTCTATTTTACTTGTTTTCTTCAAATTATTTCTAATATAAGCTTTGTATATATTTGCTTTTTGCTTGCTAGCAAACTCGACTAAATTGCTATTTGTTGCAGCTATTAATTTAGCAACAAATTTTGCTGCTAATACAATATAGATATTATTGTTAATACTATTGTACTTAACGCAACTAATGCGTTTGTATATAATATAGTTGATACAATTATAGACAATATATTTGATACAATTATAGATAGTATAATTGATACAATTATAGACAATATAGTTGAATAAAATAAAACAATAGCTTCGAGCTTTAATTTTAAGACAAAAGTTTTAAAATATAAGATAGACAAAAACTATAATCGAGAAAATAAATTTTTGTCAAGTAATAAAATTTAGATATCGATATATCTAAAATTTGCAATTAATATAAGTTGATAATAAAAACAATATCGATAATTAATATATCTTTAATATTAGATTTAATCGATAGCAAAAACTTATTAATATTAGAAAAAAATTGTAAAATTTGCAACAAATATAATAGAAACTTGATTGCAATAATGCGCAAAATCTTAATTAAATTAAAGTCTATATTAATATTTTTAATTAATAGTATTATTGTACTATTCTTAGATATAAACTTACTATTCTCAAAATTAATCAAAATAACTTTAAATTTAAATATTATAAATTTAATTATAGCAAGTCTTATTAAGATAGTACGCAATTTTTCTAAGAAATTAATAGTAATAAAACAATTTTCGATCTTAAATTGTACAATATCTTTGTTGCTTTAAATAATTAATTATTTTATACAAAAGTTTAAATATATTTTATAATCTATATATCTCGACTTTATTATATTGCTTAATATAGATTTATTAATAAGATTGCTAATTAATTGTATAGAAATTTAGATATTTTCAAGTTGCAAAATGTTATTTTTGAAACAATAATTAAAATTTTAAACTTAAATACTTGCAAAATCGAATACTAAAAATAGTTTGCAATTTTTTGTAGTTTTTAATTTAATATTTTTTAATTAATTAATAGAAATCTTTTTATTTTTAATTAATATCTTTGCGTTCTTTTTGTTTATTAATATTGTATTGCTTTCTAATCTAAGAACTAAAAACTAATATTGCTTTGTTTATTAATTCTACAACAAAATAAGATTGTTAAAAACAAATAGTTTTTTATCTTAATTAAATATAATATTTATACAATAATTAAGATTTTTATATAGTATTTTGCTAATTTAATATAGTTCGATTTAATCGATTGTTATTTTAAATTTATTGTTAATTTTTTTGACATTTTTAAGTAGAGATTAAACAATATTTTCAATTTTAATATATAGTTTGTTATCGATTCTTAAGATACTTTTAATTGTAAATATATTCTACAACTTTTATTTAATTATATTTAATATTGTTTGTTGCAATAACGCTACTAATAAAATATTAAATAAAAAAGATAATATAATATAGAGAAAGAAGTATAGAAATTAATTAAAGTAAAAGTAAAAATTAAACAAAAATTAAACAATTTTTTTTACTATAATATAAGATTGCGAAAATAGAATTTTATAATTGTAAAATCAATCGACATCAATTAATATTAGTTAATATTAGTTTATTTATTATCGATTAACAAAACAATATATCTAGACTATATATTATTGTAAGTACTATTAAAGAATTTCTATATACTTTTCGAAGTAACAAAAGATACTTTTTATTATATTAATTTTCTTTAGTCTATAATATTAATAATTGTATACTAATATAAAAGAAGAAAAAAATTCTATATTTAACTATTAAAGAATATCTTTTTTGACAAAATTACAAAAATATTTATATCTATTGCGCGTACTTGCGCTTTTCTATTAAAATAGAAAAAATTATTATATTGTTATATCGACAATACTATATAAACAGTATCTACTTACTCTAATAGTATTGTATTATTAAAAATCTTCTTTATTAAAAGCTATTGCAAATTACTTAGTTTTGCGTTATATATTAACAACAACTATACAACTAATAAAAGTTGTCTATAATTAAATTTTTTTCTCTTCTTAGCAATATATTCGAATACAAAAGTACAATTTGAAAAAAAAAAAGTATTGTTAATTAATACTAGATACTATAGCTTTTGTTTACAACAAAATAATTTAAAAAGAGCAAACAATATAATTGCAATATTTTAAAACAATATTGTTTAATTTTAACTAATTAAATTGCTCAAAATCGAAGATAAATCTTTATATAGCTTTTAATTATTAATATTATATAGAATTGCTACTTTAAATATATTTTTAAACAATTTTTTATCTAATTTGTTAAATACAATATTAAATAATTAGAACAATTCGAATATATATAGTTTAAAAACGTTAAATTAACAATCTATAAAAAAAGAGAATTAAAAACAATATTTGTTTTGTCTTAACAAACTAGATAATATACAAATAATTAAAATTATATCTAATTTTTGCAAAAATTAATATATAATTCTTGTTAATTGTAAAGATTTAGTTTAGACTGATCGTCGGGTCGGGTTTCGGTTCCAACTTTTGGAATCGACCCGATTCGACGATTCCAACCCTAGAAATCGACTCGAAACCCGAGTTGGTTCCTAGTATTTTGGACACGAATCGACACGACCCGAGTCGATTTTTGGTTCCAAAATTAGAAATCGAATCGAATTGTCAAGAAATCGAAAAATTGCGTTATTATGTCAAGAATTACTATTTTTAGAAAAAAACTTTAATTTTTAGTTTTTTAGACAAATTCTATAAATTCAAAATAATTATTAATTAATTGTAGAAAATAATAATATTAATGCATTACTATAATGCATTATCTATATCTATAAGTGTTATAAATGCTATTTAAATTTTTAAATATTAAAAAATCAATATTAATACATAATTTGCATCTATAGATCTATAGATGCTATTTAAATTTTTAAATATTAAAAAATCAATATTAATGCATAATTTGCATCTATAGGCCTATAAATGCTATTTAAATTTTGAAATATTAAAAAAAAAATATTAATGCATAATTTTATTAATTTGCATCTATAGACGTTATAGATACTATTATTTAATTATTTAATTATTTAATTAAAAGTCTTGGCGATTCGGGTCGGTTTTTTGGGTCGGGTTTCGATTCCAACCCTAGAAATCGAATCGAATGGTCGATTTCGATCCTAGAAATCGAATCGACTTTTCGATTCCAACTTTTGGAACCGATCCGACCCGATTCGGGTCGAGTACCCGATCCAAACTCGATGACCCGACCCGACGCGGTCAGTCTAATTTAGTTATAAGTTTGTCTTTTTAAAAAAAGCAATTTGTATTTATATCAATTTTAAAAAAAAGTCGATTATTAAGTATATTGAAAAAGTCTTTTTTTTTTATATATACAAATTGTTGTTAAGTAGAACTTAAAACGTTTCTTCTAAAATTGCAATTAAAAAAAAAAGATATAAATTCTAAGAAAAAACAACTTTTGTTAGAAGTTGTTTTTTTATTTTTGCAAATTTTTTTTTTTTTTTTTTTAAAGCAATTGTTATAATTGTTGTTATTCTTTCTACAATTGCAAAACTACTCAAATTAATATCAAATATTTAAATCGAATTTTTTTTTTTATTTTTGTTTGTTTTTAGTATATTTTATTTTCTTTAAAATATAACAATTCGACAAAGTTCTACTTAATAATCGAAATATACTATAGTATTTTATTTTTGAAACTTTTATTATTTGTTTAATCTTTGCTATTAATATATTAAATTCTATATATTTAACAAATTTATAAAAATAACTTAATATAGTATCTTAATTAATTATAGTTCTTTAATAATACAAATTTTAATTTAGAGCTTTCTTTTAATATTTTTTTTGTGCAAAGATATATAATTTGTTTTATTATATTTAATTATAAAAATAGAAAAAATACAAATTATAATTTTGTTTTTTGTAACAAAAATATACTAATATAATTCTTCAATCTTAATTGTAAGTAAAAAATTCTAATATAGTATAACTTTAGTAAAGTTATTTGCAAACTTAATTGTTTTAACTTTCTTTTGTTCTTTTTAAACTTATTAACAAATTTGTTAATATTAATATTATTAATAGTTAAGACTTTGTAGACTCGATTTTTTTTAAAAAAAGTAATTGACAAAGTAATAAATATATTGATATTAATTGTATTGTTGTTATTTTTATTGTTAATAATAATAGTTTTTTTTGTCTTAACTCAAGTGCGCTTCTTCTAAATAAATATAGATATATATATATATATATACAAAGTAATCTTTTAGAGATTTTAATTATAGAAAAGAATAGAGAAGAAAGCAGTTAAAAATAGTATATTTGCAAAATTTTTGCAACTGTTAAATTGTCGACTAATATTAGTATTGTCGACAAACAATTAATAAACAATTGTTTAATACAATCTTTTTCTTTATTTCTTAATTTTTCTTCTTCTTTATTGCTAGAAAAGCAACAAAAAAAAGATTAAATTTTAGAATTTTAAGTAAAAAATTTGTTGCGCAAGTTGTAATATTTGCAAGAAATTCTATTATATTGTTTTTTAACTACTTTAATTAAAATTTATTGCAATTACTATATAATTAGCTAGAAACTCTTAACTATTATATCTATTGTTAAAATAAAAAACTCAACTTTAAATATATCTAGTTATTACTAGTATAACATAATTGGAATAAAATAAAAACACAATTATTGTATTAAGTTCGAGTATTATATTACAATTGCGTTGTATTAAATACTATTCGAGTTTTCAAAATATATAAATTTTAATAAATCGAATATTATATTTTTGTTGCGCAAAGATATTTAAAGAAAGCAAAAAAATAAAAATATACAAAAATTATTGCAAAAAATTAATCAAACTAGAATTACAAATATTTAGTAGAAATCTTGCAATTAAAAAATAAATAGAGCAAAAATATACGCAAAGAATTTGCAACTATTAGAATTTTTAATTATTAAACTATATTTTTGAATTTAAGAATACTTTTTTATTTAAATCTCTATTAGATCTTAATATTAAAACAAACTTTGCTATAAATAGCAATATAGATACAAGAATAACAAATAACAATATTTTAATAGATTTTAATATATTAACAAATATATTAAATATAGAATCTATTTTATTAGAGTTAATAAAAAAAGTATTGTATTAGTAGACTTAAATAGAATTGCACAATATTAACAAAAAAGAAAATCTAAATATAGATACAAATATAAATATAGTTATTAATAGTAGATATACAAATTAATTAAAAGACAATTTTCTATTTATATTAACAATATTGCAAGAAAAGATATACAAAAAAATTACAAACAAAAAAATTAAAAAAATTAATTAAAAACTCGAACAAAGTTTAGCAAAAAATATATAAATTTTTTTTAAAAAACAAAAAGTATAACAAGAAGATATAATAGCAATTAAATTAATTAAAGTTAAAGAATAAGAACAAAATATATATCTATTTCTTAAACAAATACTACAATTCTTTTTACAACAAAACAAACTATATATTTGTTTATTAATTCTATACTTTACAATATACAAAAAATAATATAAATTGCTTTTTTAACAACAAGCAACTAAAATTGCTATATTGTTTTATATTTTTTAAAAACAATTAGCAATAATTTACAAAACTTCAACAAATTAAATAAAATATTAAAAACAATATATAGAAATACAAAAAAATTAAATTAAAATTTAATATTAAAAACGCAAAACAATTAGATTAAAAATACTATATACAATAGCAATTAATTAAAAAGATTATTTGTTTTTTTATAAGTTACAAATTGTATATTTAGAATCTTAGATATATATTAATATAATAGTATATTAACAAGAAAAAAAGACTATAAAATTAATATTAAATTGCAAACAACTAATAGAAAAAGCAAACAATTTATTTGTTAAAAACTACAATTATTTCTATATTTATTGCTATAGACAAAATTGTACTTTTTAGACAACAAAATAATTAAAGCGCTTAATCTATCTATATAATTATTAACAATTTTAATTGTATAACTTGTTAATATTAAAAAAATTTAAATATAATTTTGTTAAGTTATATCTCTATTGTTTATATAGAAAAAAATAATATTAAATTATTAAATATAAAGATTTATTACTATGCGATAACTCTTATAACAAAATATAAGTATATCTTAAATATATTCTTGTAGATATTAGCTAATTTTCTAGAGATATTTTAGTATTTAAACAATTGTCTATTTACAATTTGTTTAATATTTGTTATACTAATAATTAATTTAGATACTATTATTTAGTTTTTGCTAAAATAATAATTAACTATTTGAAACAAGCTTTTGTTACAAGTATTAAGCAAAATATTTATTATTTAATTTGCACAATATTATTGAACTATTAAGAGAATATTATAAAAATATAGAAGACTCGAATATATTAAAATACAAAAACGCAAATAGACAAACAAAATCAATATATAGTTAATTAAACTAACAAAAACTATATATACAATATTAAGAATTTTGTTTAGAATTTTTCTTATATTAATATATATACTGTTATAATAATAGACTCTTTTTATTAACTAAAAAAAAATATTCTTATAGATCTTATTCAGTAATTAAAGAAGATTTTTAAAAAAATTGTTTAAAAAAATTAAACAACAGTTAAGTATATATAAATCGAAAAAGTTATTAGCAAAACAAATATTGTTTTTTAACTTAATTAAAGATTTCGAGCAATTTCTTTTGTTTATAAATTGTATATTTTTATTTACTTTAGCAACGTCAAACAATAAATAGACAATAAACAAAATACTATTATATAGTAGCTAATAGCTGTTATAATATCTTTGCTATTTAAGCTAATTTTAAAGATATTGCAGATTACAATTGCAATATTAAATTTTATTATACTAACTATATATAGCTCTTACAACAAAAATACGCTAAGATATCTAAATTTTGCGCAAAGTTAAATTAATATATTTAAAACAATATTTATAATTTACAATGCAATAGAGATTAAAATTAAACAAAAGATATTTAATAAATTTAAATTTTATATTCTTAGCTATTACAAAAACTTTATTAGAAAATTCGAATTTATTAACAACTAAAATACAAAGTATTTTAAAAAAATATATATTTATTGTATTAAGATCTTCTATTTACAAATTAACAAAAAAATAAATTATATAAAACAGATCTATATTTATAATAAACAAAATATAAATTTTTATACAATAAATATTATACTAAAATGCAAAAAGATATTAAATACAAAGAACTTGTTGCTTAAAAAAAAATTACAATTGCTTATCTCGCAAAAGCTGCAAATCTTTGAAAATAAAATTAAAAACTTTTATTATATACAAGTCTAAAACTAAATTTTAGATATCTAAATAATAAATTTTATCAAAAATTTAATAATATAATTAATAAACAGAATTTCGACAAACTTGTAACAGCAATTGCAATATTTGTTTGTTAGCAACAAACAAAATTAAATTGTATAAAAGTTATTTAATATAATTTAAGAAATCAATTATATAGATATTTAAATAATAACAATTTAATAATCAAACTATCTTCTCTTGTTTCAAATATATAAAAAAGAGAGTTAGATAACAATTAAATATAGAATTTTATTGTATCGATTTACGCATTTGTTGTCTATTATAAATAAAATATTCAGTTAAATTGTAATAATAAAGATATTGCATATTATTCAAATAAATAACAAGAAAAGTTTGACAAATAACACAATAATTATATATAATTTCAAAAGTTCTCGAACAAAAAAAATTATTAGAAAATTCTATAAGCAATTCTGTTTAACAATTAATTAATTAAAAAATTATTGTTAATATTAACAATTAGAAACTCAAATAAAAGAGACAAACAAAAAAGATCTCGATAGTATAGTAAAATATTGTTAGATATTTTTAAATAAATTAACAATGCTATACTATACAATATTTATAGTATAATCGAGTTACAGTTCTAATCTCTTAGCAATTTAAATTAATTGCGCTTTTTTAGCAAGCAATATATCTATAAGATAAATAGCATTTATTAAAATATATATATAGTTCAGACAAATATAATTAACAAAAAAAATACTATCTTAATAATTGACTAAACAAGAATTAGTACAACTTCTATTATAATAAAAACTTTATAAATAAGAGATATCGAGTAGCTATAAATTAGAATTGCAAATAAATTGCTATAATATATTAATTAAAACAACAATCTATTTGTTGTTTCGATTTATAGTTACTCGAAATTAATATAACAAAAGTATAGTATTGCTTATAATTATATATACTATATTAGAATACAAGCAATTAACTTAACAATCTACTAATCAATTAATTGTTAAATAATATATTTCTATTAATCGATTATTAAATAAGTTTTTTAATTAATTTCTGCAACTTACACTAAACTGCAGTATATTAAAAATTAAAAATTAGATATAACAAAAACAAAAATATATATAAAGAACAATTAATTAATAGATACTTACTACTAAAGATAGATAGCAATACTAATATTTATTAAAAAATAATACAAGACTTAATATAGTATTGTTAACTATTAAGCAACAAAGATATATTATATAATTTATAGTAAATATTTAAGAATTTATTTGTTTAATAGTATTTGATTAAAATAGATTAAAGCAAATATAAAATTAAAATCTTTTTTTTTAATTTGTTAATATATATCGATTTGCAATATTATTAAGCAAATAAATAATAACAATTCTTATATTTGCAATATATATTTTTAGAGATTTCTTCAATTTCTAAGAAAGAAAACTATTTATTAAATCTAAATTATATACGTAGACAACAATAATATTTTAAAATTTTTTTTTTTTTTTTTAATATTTTGTATTTAGTTTGCAGAAGTATTTTTTAAACAAATATTTAGATATTCTGCTAATACAATATATTAAAAATATAGATTAAAAAGAAAAAACAATAGTTAAAAGTATAGAAACAAATAAAACTCTATTTTTTTTAATAATATCTTCGATAATCAAATTTACGCAAGATAAGTAAAAAAAGAAAATTGATAGACTTCAAATTGTTTAATATATAAAAACAAAAAAAAAGAAAAAAAAGTTTGTTAAAAATAGAAAGAAAAGTCTACAATTACAAAATTTAGCAAAAAAAAAATATAGCAACAATTGCAAAAATTAAGAAACAAAACATTATTGCTTAAGAAATAGAACAAAGAAATTAACAAATTTTGCAATTAAATAAACTAATTATTCTGTAGTACAAATATTAATTTAATTTGCAAAATAAAGTATCTTACTTAATTAAAAGTATTTGTTTTGCACTTTGTTAATTGTTGTAATATAGTAATAGAAATATTTGTACTATTGTTTTAACTTTTAGATTAATCTTGCTAATTTATATATTTAACTTAATAAAGATAAGATATACTTGCTAAATATATTACAATAGAAGATAATTGTTGCGTAACTAGTTCTTAATTAATCGATAATTAAAAAGAAGTCTTTGCTAGATCGAAACTTAGAATAGAAAGTACGCAAATAATTTTTTAAAAATATCAAATCAAAAAGTCGAAATTGTATATACAAGATAGAGTACAAACGCTATACAAGCTTTTAAGTCAACAATAGATAATAATATAATTAAAATTTATAATCTTAACACAAATATAATAAATATATATAAATAGAGTATTAGAAGATCGAAATTTAAAAGATATAGAAATATATTTATATTCTTATATTCGATAGCAATTATAATTATTGTATATTGTTATAGTAATAGCAACTTTATAGTTGATTTAAATCGACTATTTGTCAACTAATATTGTTTGAAGTTAATCGACAAACAAAAATATATATTAGCTATTAATATCTTTACTAATAATACTATAAATTAATATTGTTAATTAAAAATTTAAAAGATTTGAGTTGCTTTGATCGACTTGTTAAAACTTAAATATTATTACAAGAATTCAAACAATTTAGACAATTCGATTTGAATTGTTCAGAATTTGATAAGATTGAAATAGATCGAAACTAGATCTAAAATCCGATTCTAAAAGGGAATTGCCGATAAAATTAATATAGATTTAATAAGCAAATTAAAGTATTACAAATATTATTAAATTGTTTTAAAATATTTTTGCAATTTATTAAGATAAAAAAGACAATTAAAAATATATTAATTTTTTTTTATCAAATATTTTAAAAAGCGTATTCGATATATTGAAAATAATAATATATATAGATAGTATTAATTTAATACTTTAAGTTTGCAAGTTCTTTTAACAATAGATAAAAGATTTCGAATATTTAAAAAAAAGCTATTTAATAAATATTTCTCTTAATAGCGTTAATAGTTAAAAGTAACAAAAAATATATTTAACATATTTTTAAAAAAAGATTGTATCTATATTTATTTTTTGAAAATCTAATTTGTATTAAAATCTATAAAATAAAAATAAACAATTCGAATATTAAACAAATTATGTAATAGCTTGTATTTAAAAATATTACTCGAATATATTAGTATTTTAAATGCGCAAATCGATATATTAAAAAACAAATATATTTTATAATATTATATTTAAAGTAGTATATAGAGTTTCGAATCTTTAAAATATTAATTAATTTTAGAAATATTAATATTAGTTTTGTTGCAATTATTAAAGAAATAGATAATATTAACAACAAAGTATTTGAAAATAATAATAATATTAGTAATTAAATAATAAGTTTTAATAAAAATATTTTGCAATTAGAATAGAATTAGACTGACCGTTCGGGTCGGTTTTTCCCCAAAATCTATAACCTGACCCGAAAGTTATACCTAATTAGGTCAAGTTTTAACCTAATATAGTTAGTATTTTCATAATTTATGCAATTCGGTTCCAACTGTTGGAACCGAACGGTCAGTCTAAATAGAATATCGATAAAAACAACACAATTGTATTAATAAATAAATTAGATATTATATATTGTTGCAATCTCGAAAAAAAAAAAAAAAACTAATCAATATTTTAAACAATTATTATCGAAAAATCGAATTGTTATATTTTAATAATAAAACAATTAGTAATATAAATTTTAAAAAGTAAAATAAAATTTAGTATAAGTTATATTATTTAAGTTGCAATTTAAACAAACAAATATTTATTATTTTTTATAGCAAAATTAATATTTAGAATACTTAAGTATTAAAAAAGAAAATTTAATTTAAAAAGCAATTAAAAAGTCAAAAAATACAAAAAACTTATATAGTATTTTTCAATTCTTATTTTAGATTCTATTTGAATTTAATTATATCTAATAAGATATTAAAGAATTTAATAATTTAAGACAAATATATAATTGATAAAACAATTCTTAAAAAGATTATAAAAAATATATAAAATAACGCAAAATAATATAATATCGAGATATTTGCAATCTTAAAATAAGATTAGTAATTAAATATTAAGTCGAATAAAATAATTGCAACAAGATTTTATAACAAATATAAAATAAACAAAAAATTAATAAATAAAGCAATTGTAATTTTCGAGTAGCAATAAATTTTTTATTTAATTAAAATTAATTACAAATCTTTAACAAAAAGTAATAAAAAACAAAAGAAAAAAAATAAGTAAAAAACAAATATAGAATTGTCGAATTTAAGCTTTGTTAATTACAAAGTAAAAGAAAATATTGTATTAAGAACTAGAGATTAACAAATATTAAAAAATAAATAAGATAGAAATTTCTTAAAAACATCTTTAAGAATACTTAGAATTAGAAAATAAAAGTTGTTAAAAAATATTTTAAAAAATATTAATAGAAATCTATTGTTGTTGAAAGAAAAACAAGAAATTAAAAGACAAAAAAAGAAATTAAGCTATTTAAACAACTATAAATTTACTCTAATTACTAAACGCTATCAACAAATCGGAATAACTCTTCTTAAAAGCTCTTAGCAATTAGGAGCTCTCAAGATTGTTGTGCGCATATTTTAGTTCTTAGATTATATTAGCAAGATACGATTGACTCAAGATCGCTTGTAGTTAATCAAGGAATTTAAGAGATAGTAAAGAATTTCCTAAACATTACTTGTGTTGTCAAGATCTACAAACGCAATTTACGAGCGCAATTTACAATTATTATGCGCACACAATTACGCAATAAAGATATTTATGTTAACGCATTATTCTCGCGAAAGAATCTTACAAATTGTTCGATTTTGCTATATAAATTACTATAATATAGACAAGTAACAAGTAAAGATATAATTAAAGTACTGCAAGAATTTGTACGCATCTCGAATATTAATAATTAATTTTTTTGTTAAGCTTTATTTGATCTTCTAAATACAAACTTTCAAGAGTTTCTTAAGCTAGTTCCAAGAGTGTCTCGAGTTATCTAAGTTAAATCTGCAGTTTAAACTTGACAAGTTGTCTCTTCAATTTGTTAATAATACGCAATACAATTTTAACAATTTAACAAATCTTAATAGAAGTAAACGCAACAATTGCAATAAGCAAAGTTGTGCAAATATAAATCTAAAAAATTGTAAAAGAGACTAGAGTATATATTCTATATTGTTAGATATTTGCAATAGCAATATATTAAGAATTAAAAGAAGTCGAGAGCTTTTATCTAAATTTAAAGTTTTTTCGAATTTAGATTTATTGTTGTTGTCTATATATTTAATTTTTAGAATCTTATTATTATTTATATTTTTTGTTGTAACAAAGAGTTTTATATAATATTAACAATTATATTTAATATTGTTTTTGTTTAATTTAACAATATTTGTTATATATAGATTTATAATAAGATTTTTAAAATATTAATTAATAGATTTTTTAATTAATAATATTTCTATTAAATACAATATTATACTTTATATATATATATATATATTTTTTTTTTAATATTTGTTTAATTCGACAACTTTAAACAATTTCTTTACAAATAAATTAAGCTTTAACAAATATAAGTTTGTAAGTATTTAATTTTTAAATAATTTATTGTTGTTTTAAGAAAGTATTAAACGTTTTTTTTTGAAATAATTTTAGATTTAAATTTAGTAATTTTAGCAATTAATTTATCTCGAAATTAAAGTTTTTTCGATTTTGAAAATTTACTAAATTGTTAGCTAATATTGTATTTTGTAGTTTTTTTAATATTGCTAATATATTAATTATATAAAGTATACGCAATAATGCTTAAGTATAGTTTAACGTATTTGTTGTTTTTATTTAAAAAACAATTGCAATCTTTCTAAAAATATATTTTAAGAATTCGATATTTACGTATTTAATAATATATCTAGACTGATCGTTCGATTCCAATAGTTGGAACCGAATTGTATAAATTATGAAAATACTAACTATATTAGGTTAAAACTTGATCTAATTAGATATAACTTTCGGGTCGGATTATAGATTTCGGGGAAAAACCGACCCGAATAATTAGTCTAAATATATCAAAATATTATATATAGCTTTATATAATTGCAAAAATTCTAATAGTTTCGAAACTTTTAATCGAAAATTAATAAAATTACAATAGTCGATTGCGCAAATAGTAGTTTGTAAAATTGATTTTTTATATATCGAAATAATTTTATTTAGAATTTGATAAGTTTTTTAATATAAGATTTGAATTATATTAAAGTATTGTTAATAATTTTAAAATTGTATTTTTTTAACAAGTTAAATATACTATAATATTAATTACGCGAGATTTATAACTTTATAAAATTAGTTTTTTAATATTTTAAAAATTGTTAATATTAGCAATTCCGAAATTCTTGTTAATAGTACTATTAGTAACTAATAGTTAAATTAGCTAATATGTCGATGTATTTGCTCTATATAATTAAGCGTAGAGTTGGGCTGCAATTAGCAGAATGCGCAGACGCGTAATTGATACGCGTTTTGCTAAAACTAGTCTTGCATTGTTATATACGTTGTTAAGTCTCGCGAACGCTATTTACAAACGCTATCTATAAGCGCAATTTACAAACGCAATTTATAGACGCAATTTACGAACGCAATTTACGATTATTATGCGTACAATATAATTACGCAATAAAGACGTTCTTGTCGACGCACAACTCGCGCGTAGAAATCTCTCGAATTGTTCGATTCTACTATACAAATTACTATAATATAAACAAGTAACAAATAAAGACGTAAACAAAGTATTGCAAGAGTTTGTACGCATCTTAATTATTAAAATTGAATCTCTATCAAGCAAGCGTTAAGACTTTTGCTGCTAAATAGACTCTAAACTAGCTAATAGCCAAATTAGCAGTTTTCGCAACAGACACTTTCTAAGCAGGGGTCCCGGAATTGCCGATAAAATTAAACAATATATTTGCGTTATTATTTGTTAGCTATATATTAAAGATTTAATTTATTTTTAAAATATATATTATCGAAGTAGATATAATAGATTAATTGCATTATATTAAAGTTTAGATATTATAGTTCGATTATTAATATTAGTTAGTTAAAGCTATTAACAAAGAATTCGAATATATATTTTTGCAAAACAATTATTAACTTTATTCTTTTATAAGTTTTTAGATTATTTATGCAAATTTGTATATTATTATTAAATTACAAGTTGTTGCTCTTAAATTTAATTTGCGTAAAATAAAATTTATTAATAATATTAATATTATTAATTGTTGTACTTTTATTTTTGAAAATTAACTTTATAGAATAATATTTAATTTAATAAGATTTTAGCAATTAAATAGATAATATAGATATTAATTAGAAAAACTAATTTTTTTAGTTTCTTATACTTTAAATTTATAAAGAAATTTTGTATAGTAATCTTAATATATTGTAGTTAAATTTGCTTTGTTAATTGAACAATACTAATTAGATAAATTATTACTTATATTTATATTAAATTTAATATTCTCGATTTTTATTACAAGTAGTCGAATTAAAAACAAATAAATTAAGAATTTTATATCTTTTTTTTTAGCAAAATTAAGTTAGATTTGTAAGATTTAAATATGAGAATTGTTGTACTAGACTTAAATTGTTTTATTTTATTAATTTTTTTACTTCTTCTATTTTTTGTATAATCGAAATTATTATATATTAAAACTATAGTTAAAAACTTTTTTATTAATTTGATTTGTCTTCTAATCTTAGTTATTAACTTTTTTATATAGTATTAAATTGTGCAATAAGATATAATTAGATTAATAGAATATATCAAATTGACAATTCTTCGATAGATATTGCTATTGTAAAGATAGAGAGCTAAAATAGATTAAAAATTATTCGATTTATTAAAATAAAATAGATAATATAGTTTTGATATTCTTAAAAACTAAATTTTAAATATAATTTTGTTGCAATTGCTCTAGCGCTTTGAACAATTAACGCTAACAATAAATTTTAGTTAGCAAAAGATATATTTAATTATTGTTGTCTTAATTTTTTTAAAGTTAATTAAAATTTCTTAATCTATAATCTTTAAGAATTTTTAATATTTTTCGAAAACTTTATTTTTTATTAATATATCTAGTTTAAATTGTAGTTTATCTATTGCTTAGAATTAATTATAATAGAATATAATAGTAGACTTTTGTAAATTTATTAAAAGAGAGAATTCTTCTTTTTTGATTAAATTCTTATAGATATAATTAAACAATTTGCTATATTATTTTGCGAATTTATTGCAATACTATTTTAATAAAGTTAGATACTTAACAACTATTAATTTATAATTTAATATTAAATTTATAATATTTTTTACTTTTTTGAATCTAATTTTGCAAAATCGACAAATACTTAAAAGCAAAATTGAGATCTCTAAAGATAATAGACAAACAAAATAAATATTGTTAAAAAAATAATTTTAACAATTAAAATTTCGCAAAAGAAATAGTAAAACAAAACTTAATATTAGTTTTTTAATAATTAATAAAGATTTAATAGAAAAGAAGATTATAGTGCGCAAATTTTAATATAGCAAAAAACTCTTAAAGTCTATATATTCTTAAATATATTAAAAGAAGATTATGTTTATTTCTAAATTAACAAAATAGCAAAAAAAGAGAATAAATTGAGTTAATTTTGCGTTATATTGTTTTATTTATTTAATTACAAACAAGTATTTATGTTAATACTTATAATATTATTAATGCAATAAATTAGATTAAACTTTAATATTCTTGATTTTGTATTTAGATTGTTGTATAGCAATTACTATCAAATTTATTTTCTTCTTTGTTAAATATAATTTTTTTGTTAAATATTTAAATTAAGTAATCGAATTAGCTTTTTGTTTTTTTATATTTTATTTGGCAATTTTTAATACTCTATTTTATTATTAATTTGTTGTCGAAAGTTTTTGTCAATTAAGAAGATCGAAAATAATAAGATAGCATTATTTAATTTTGTTAAATATAGATATTAATTGCAAAGTATAAAGTTAAAAATTAAATCTATTAATATATTTTAGTTATTAGATTTACTTTTAGATACAAGATTTATTGCAAATACAATTTGTTTAATTTAATATCTCGAAAATACTTTATAAAATTCGAGCAACGTTGCGTAACAATATTGCAACTAAAAAATTGTTACGTTATTGTATAAAAATATTGTTAAATCTTTATAAAATATTTGTTTTTAATTTTTTTTATCTCGAAGACTAAGTTTTAATATATAATTTATATCTTTATTGTAACGCAACAAGTCTTAATCTATTTTTAAATTTGTTTTAATTAGATAATTGTTATTAAGTATTAATATCTTTTATTATAAACAAAAATTGTATATTATAGTATATATTCTTTAGTTTAAGCTATTAATTCTTGCGCTATTTGTAATCTTCGATTTAAGTTAATAATACTCGAAACTTCGAATTTCTATTTTAGACAACAAATATAAAATTACTAAAAGTATTAAAATTAAAAAAGCAAATCTTATACAATATTGTATTATATCGAAAAATAGATTTGCGCAATTATATATAATTTCGAATTGTCGACAATAATTGCAAACAATTTGCGTTTTTTAGTTGCAAATTATTTTATTACTTTATAGTTAATAAGCTATTAACGTACTAATTAAGCAAAAATTTATACTAATAAATATAGCGCAATTTTGTATATTGTTTATAAAAAGAAATAAAACAAAATCTAAGCTTGTATTAAATATCTAAGAATTTCTACAACTCTTTTTGTTTTATATTGTTATTTGTTTTTATTTTTTTTCTTAGTAATATAGAAATAGCAATAATTTGTTATTTGTTATAAAAAAGAATATAACTCTTTTTAAGATTCTTTTTGTTCTTTCGATAGTTAATATATATTTATAATTAGTTATTATTAAGTTAGTATATTTATGTATAAATATATCTCGATTTGTATAATTGCTTTTGCAACTTTTTCGATAATTTAAAATAAACAATATTAAGATACTTTGTATTAAAGAGACAATATATATATAATACACAATTCGATTATTTTTTGCAATTAATTTGTATATTATAATTTTAGTTACAATATTATTAATATAAGATATTATTAATATATCTTAATAGTAGAGCGCAAATATTAACTTTATCTAGTATCTTTTAATCGCGTTCGAAAGTTCGCAATTAATTGTTTTCGAATTTAAAAATATATTATTTATTATTAGTTTTGTATTTGCTATTTTTTTTTAAGCTTTGCTTAATAATTTGTTGATCTATTAATATTGTCGATTGCTATTAATGTTCGAAATTTGCTTAAATAGTACTTTTCTCTTAATTTATTTCGATCAAATAAGTTAGTAAAACAAAACAAGTCTAATTGTTTTTAACTTTTATTCTATTTTTTTTGTTAAAAATTTGAAAGATTCAATTTAAACGCAACAAATTATATTAGAAATATTAAAGATTTAATTTGAATATAGCAAACAATATTAAAATCTTAAAAATTTAATTCAAATATAGCAAATTATATTAGAAATTTTGAAGATTTAATTCGAATACAACAAAATACGTTAGAGATTTTAAAAATTTAATTCGAACAATCTATAAATATTTGATTTTTCTATTTCTTTAAAATTTATAAAGTTATTTTGCCAGTAAAACGTATTTGTATTCTTATTTGTCTATATATATAAACAACAAAAGATAGAAAAAAAATATATTAAAAAAATAAAATTGTTTATAGTATACATATTCGAAATAAAATTAACTATAGATATTTAATATTAATGCGTCTTGTAAATCGAGAAGAAATTAATAAATCTTATTAACAAACAAAAAATATATAAAAACAAATTGCAATTTTAATTGTTTAGAAATTTACTTATATTTAGACAACAAATATAGCAACTCGATTTTTGCAAATAAAAATCTTAATTTAAATCTATATTTAAATAACAAATATAGCAATTCGATTTTTGCAACTAAAAATTTCAATTCGAATTTATATTTAAACAACAAATATAACAACAAAACTTTTGCAAATAAAAATCTTAATTCAAATCTATATTTAGACAATTAACAAATATAAAACAAGTAAAAATTAATATAATTAAGAATATATATAGAGATAATAGTAATTAATATATATTATAGACAAATATATACAATGCAAAATTATTTCTTCGAAAATTCGATTATATTGTAGAATTAACGTATTAGAAATATATACATTTATTGTTTTTAGAGATTTATATTAGCAATAAAGTTAAACTATATAGAATTTAAGCATTTATTAGATTACTAATTGCGTTGTTAATTTTAACAAAATTAATCGAAGATTAAAGCTAAGATAATTTATATAAATTGCGATTTGTTTAATTTGGGTTTAATATAACGTAAAAACAATTAAGATAATCGAAAAGTATTGCAAGAAAGAAACAAAATTAACTTGCAAAATTGTTTTTAAAAAAAGATAGTTAATTTATAATAATAAGTTGTTTAATAATAGTTTTATCAAATATATTAAATTTAATTGCAATATTATTGCTAACAATTGTTAGAACAATTAATTCAAGAAACTTTTTTCTTTTTTTAATATTCGATAATGCGCAATAAGAAAAAAATTATATAATATATTAAATTTGATTATATTGTAAGTTATCGCACTTATATAATAATAAACTATAATATATAAAACTAAATAGATAGATATTAATATATTTTTGTACAATTAAGAAAGAAAACAAACTTAAATATTCTAATTTGTTAAGTGCTATCTTTATCTAATATTATTCAAAATTAAGTTAAAATTATTAGAAAATCAACTTTAACTAAGTATATATAGATAACTTTTTAACTTTATACAATACAAATATTAAATAGAACTTAATTTACTAAAATTGTTTTTTTTTAATTTGCTATAAATTTAAATTACAATTAAATATATTATATTGTTTATCTTTTTACTTTTATATATTGTAATAGAAATATAGAGCAAAATTTATAGATATATTAATATTAGTTTATCTATTAAATAAACAAAGCAATATTTAACTTTTATTAATACAATTTTCGAATATTTAAAATTTAGTTATAAATTAATTTATTTTATAAACAACAATTGAGCACAGTTTTTTTCTTTATTTATTTAATTGCTTTTTTTGCTTTTGTTTTTGCTTTTTGTTTCTAATTTTCAATTTTGTTGTTTTTAACGCAAAAATAACAAACAATATTAGTATAAATAACAATATCTTTATTACTTTTAACAATATTGTTAATTAAAAGATTAGATGCTATTATTATAAACTTGTTTAGCAAAGATTTATATATTAATTAAATCAATATAATTAAAAATAAAACTAAATATATAAATATTAACAATAAAATAAATAAATAAAAAGAGATTATAAATAACAAGATTTCGATAAAAAATAATAATAGTAATATAAAATAAGATTTGTATAAATTAAGTTAAAAATATACAAACTTATACGCTAATCTATTGTAGAAAAAAGATTTAGCTAAGAAAAATTAATTGTTTAAAAAATTATTTAATACAAAGAGAAAAAAGCGCATTAAAATTAAAAAGAAATCAAATATTTTTTCGAAAAAAACAAAAAAAAACAAGTGCAATATTAATATTAAAAAGAATTGTAAATCTTTTAAATTAGAGAAATTGTAATATATTAAGATCTATTGTATATTTAATATTAAGAAATTAAACTTATATAAAAAGCTAGAAACTATATCGAAATACAAATATAAAATATTTAAGAAATATCAACATATTATAAAATTAGAAATTAATACTTTTAAAAAATAAAAATCGAATATTATATCTCAAATTAAAATTTGTCTTAATAACTATTTTATAGACAATATATTTAAACTATTTAGTATTAATACGTCAAAAAAATATAATTTGTTTACTTTAATAGCAACAACTTTTTGAAAACAATATATATATTGTTTAATTATATTTCGAAAAACTTCTATTATATAGATAAAAAGAATTGCAAGAATTGCATTATTTATTAAGATTAAGCAAAATATTATTGCAACTAAATTAAAAATATTTATTATCTAATAGAAAAGAAAAAATATAATAGAGATCTATACTACGTTTATCTTTTGTATAAAAATTAAATAATTAATAAAAATAAATTACTTTAAAGAAAAATACTTAAAACTATTGTTTAGTTGTCGATTAATTACTTTTGCAATTCTACAAAAGAGATTACGCAATTAAATAAAAATATTTTTGAACAAAGTAACTCGACTATTATCTTTAAATTTAAAAGAGAAAAGTTAAAAACAAGCAATTAAACTATTTGTTTTGTTAATATTGTTAAAAAAAAAGAATTCTATTTTTAAGATTTGATTTCGCAATATTTTTGTTTGCAAATCAAACAATTTATAGTTGATCGAAACTTAGATTAAAAAAAAAAAAAAGAAAAAAATTGTTGCTCAATTAATTAAAAGCAAAACAAAGAGGAAAAAAATTAACAACTATAATAAGAGAGATCTAAATAAAAAACTTAAATCGATAGACAATATAAATAAAGATAAGAAATAGAATCTACTTTCTAGTACTAGAAAGACTAGAAAGAGATAGTTTGACAATTACTTTAAGTAGCTCGAATATTGTGCAAACTAATTGTTAGTACAAATAGAAGTTTCTAGACTAATAAATTTTGTTATACTAACAATTGACTTTTTTTAAGACAAAGTATTTGCAATATTTCTATAGTTTACTTAATATTTACGCAAGACTTTGCGAAATATCAAATATAAATTAGATCTAAAATCTATTTTTTTTTTCTTTAACTTTTTCTATTTTTTTACTTTTATTAGTAAAGCAAAATTTTACTTGTATTGTTTGTATATATTATTATTATCTTTCTAGCTATTCAATTGCAATTGTTTGCTTGTTACTAATAGTATAAAATAGCGCAAAAAGATTAGACTATCTTTGAATTTCTATATTTAATAAAGCGCACAACTTGTTGCAAAAAAGAAAATTAAGCAAAAAAATATTAACAATACAATAAAGAGTATCAAATCGATATTAAGAAAATAAAAATAACAATATATTTTTTATCGAATTTTGCGATACTATTATTAATAAATTATTATCTAGATTTTGCAACAAACTTGCGTACAATTTTCGAATTTTTCTTAAAAATACACAAATATTAGATATTAAAATATTCTAAAAATAGACAATAAATTACTATAATAAGATTAATATAATTTTAAGTTTAAAGATCTATTAACAAATTTTAAAAATATATACTTTTAATATAGTTAATTAAAATTTCAATTTTTGTAAGAGACAAAATATACAAAATATAGAATATTAATTGTTGCGAGTTTTGAAATTCTTATATTAATATTGCTATTTTGCTAGTATATTAATTTGTTTATCGACAAATATAGTTTTTGCGTTTTCTTAAAAAAAAATCGATTATTAATTTCGACAATTTCTATTTTTTTCTATATATATATTAGATATTTAATAATTTAATATTTAAAAATAAACAATAGCAAATTTAAGTTGTTATCAACTTATTTATGGTTGCTTTTTTCGATTGTTAATTATACTTTTTGTTTGATACTTAAGTTAAGTTTGACAATTCTAATAACTCAAATATACTTAGTAACAAAATTGTAATTGTTATAGTTTCTAAATTAAGAAAATATACAAAAGATATTTATATAAACAAAATAAACAATTTGAAAAGCAACAATAATAGTAATACTAGAAAATCTATAAATATTATTGACAAAGTCGACAACAACTCGAATAGTAATAACAATAGCAATTTCGATTTGTCTTGTAACTATAATAAGAATTGCAAAATTAATAACAATTATTATATAGAGCTTAAAAAAACTTAATTGTTTCTATATTACTATTTCTTTATTAGTATTATTGTTAATTAAATTGCTAAAAAGTCTAATCTAATTTTTATAAAAACAATTCTTCTTTATATTAAAGAATAAAATAATAATTTGCAAATATAAGCAAATTTGTATATTTTATTTTCTTTTCTCTCTTTATATTAATTTGTTGTTGATTTGTATATTTTTTACAAAAAAACTTTAATTATTAACAAAGAAGAAGATAATTTGTTGTTTTTGTTTTTTGACTATTTTATATTTTTTGCGATATATAATAACACTTTTGAAGCTACGTTTGCGAAAAATATAAAAAATATATTTTAAATACAAATATTGTTTAACAAAAAGAACTTAATAAAAAAATTAAAAAAATAGAGTTTTAAATCTTTTAGTTTTTCGAGAGTTATTGCGCGTTGCAAATAGAGTAAATATATTGTCGACAATATTGCTATAAGCTATTATATAAGTTTATTATCTTAAATATCTCGATTAATAAATAAATTTTAAACAATCTTTTATTTAATATAAGTTTCGACGTAGATTTCTAAATATTGTCAATAATATATCTATATATTAGACTGACCGTTCGGGTCGGTTTTTCCCCAAAATCTATAACCCGACCCGAAAGTTATATCTAATTAGGTTAAGTTTTAACCTAATATAGTTAGTATTTTCATAATTTATGCAATTCGGTTCCAACTGTTGGAACCGAACGATCAGTCTACAGTATTTATAAATTCTCGCTTTTAATTTGTTTTCTAAACGTTATTTACTTGCTAATTATATATATATTTAATAGACAACGCTTTTGTTTTAATACAAAATTAACTTTTTAATTACTAGCAAGAAACAATCGATTACTATTTAAATTAAAAGATTTAACCCGATATCGAGTTCTACTATCTCGAAAAACTATTTAATAAAATAGTTCAAAAAATAGTTAAATTTATTAGTTTGACAATCGATACAAATATATTGACAAAACTATTAATTAAGCAAACAATTAAGTTAAGATAATACTTTTAAGTAATTTAATCCGATTAACAAAACAAAATATTTATATCGCAAATTTACAACGCAAAATACAAAACTATTAGCAATATTAAAAAAATGAATCTTTATAAAAAAAAAAAAAAAAAATTAAAGCTAAATTAAATTGTCTAGAAGTTAAATTGTAAAATTGTATTATTTTACAATTTTGTAAACAATATTTTCGAAAAATTAATACTTAAGTCTTTAATACTTAGTTTTTTGCAATTACAAATATTTTTATAATTGTACTAGATATTTAATTTACAATATCAATTAAATACAATATTCTCGAACAAACTAAAATAGTTTAATTTATTTGTAGTTTTAACAATAATATAAGCAATCAAAATAAGCTTTAACAAAGACTATAAATTATTAAAATTAAAACAACTTTATACAATTAACAAAAAATCTAGTATTGCAATTAATTTAAAATTATTGTTGAACAACAAAAGTCGAAGAAAATAATAAATAAGTTAAAAAAAAACAAAAAAAACAAAAAATTATTATTTTTAAATTGTTTGCTTACTTAATATTTGTTTTGCTTAAATAATAAAAGTTTACTTTATTTTTAACAAATTTACGAGTTTTTTAAATCGAACAAAATAATAAACAAAATTAAGAAGTATTTAAAAAGATTTGTTTTAAAGAATTAGATTTTATATTTGTATCTACAATACAAAGCAACAAAGTTAATTTTGTTTAACATAATTAATTTCAAGAATTATATTAAGATTGTACATAAAATTTGTTTGCAAAAGTAAATTCGATTTATATTGTTTGTTAATCTTAAAAAGAAAGCAATAAATACTAAATTAAAGATATTTGTTTTTTATAATTTTTTTTCTACTATAGTATTTGCTCTAATTAATAATTAAAAAATTGCAATTATCAATTGTATTAAACTAGATATATTCTATTTAAACAAAACAATAAAAAGTAGATTATATTATATATAAAGCAAGAAAAACTTATTATCTTAGAATTAGATCTTTTAACTATAACTTTATTTTTTGTGTTATTGTTTTTTTTTTAACAATAGCATTATTGTTAAACTCAATAGTATTATTGTTTTTTTTTGCAATATTAGTTTTGTTCGAAATAAACTTGCTATCTTTAGCAAAGAGATCGAGAGTAGAAGTCTACAACAATTGTTATAATAAAATAGTTATTAATGCAATCTATATATTAATACAATTGCTAGTAATACAAATCTCTAAAGTTATTGCTTATAATTTTTTGCACTAAAAATTACTAGTAATTGCATTTATAAATAGATTATATTAATAGATAAAAGCAAGTAAGATACAATTAAAGCTCGATTGCTTTTTTTTTTAAATTGTTTAACTAAGAAATCTAGCGCTATTGAAAACAAGCTTTGTAGAACTAGCAATATTAAATAATTAAATTTGTATATTTAATATTACTAAATTTTGTAATTTTTATATATCAATAACAATTTCTAATAGTAGTAAAATAAAGATTAGAATTTTTTGCTCAATTTATTTAGAGAATAGTACTATTGTTTTAGTTCAAAAATTTAATATTTGCAGTTTTCAAACTTGATTATCTATATTTTGTTAATTTGATTATCTATATTTGTTGCTTTATTTAAGATTGTCTTTTTGCAACAATACTTTTTTTATAGAGTAAAGAATTGCTTTGATTGTATAACTATTAATTAAAAAAAATTGATAAATATCTAATAATATCTTAGTTCAATAATAATATACATTAAATTAATTGTTTTATTAATAATATATTTGTTTAAAAGAAATAAAAAGACGTAAATTGTTAAATTTAAACAAACAAAAGTATATTTGTATCTTTAAACAAAGAGTTTTAGCTTTCTTAAAACAGTTTTGTTCTATAAGTAATTTTGCACAAAATAATTGCAATAAATAATTGCAATAAATATTAGTTTTTAGAGTTTTTTGCTTCTCGATTGTCTAGACGTTTAATTTTTTTATTTAAATTTTTTTTTGTATACAAAGAATTATTTAATTTGCAATACATATTTTCTAAATTGTAAATAAAATAAAATTAAATATTTTTAAACAACTCTTTATATTTGAATTCGAAATCTGTTTTTTGCAAATATATTAGCAACTCGAAAAATTAATTTTAGTAACAAAGTGCTCTTTTTTTGTTATATGTTTATATAATACAATACAATTTGTTTAGTTTTTAACAAAAATATTGTGTTTAAAGATTGTTAAATTTAAAATTTCTTGATAGTTTTAATTAATTTTTTATTGTATATATACTTTATTGCAAATTGCAAAGCTAATTCTTTGAATTTAATATTTGTTTTTGAATTAAGTTTGTATTAATAGTTGTTAAATACAAAATTATTTAATACAAGAGTTAACTAGTTTTTATTATTAAGTATTTAACAAATTGTAGAGTTTCTTTGTATTACGCAAATATAGAAATAAGAATTATTAATCTTTTATAGATTTTTTTTTGCTAAAGCTATTGCGCAATATTTCTATTCTATATTCGAAAATTGCAAAGTTTTTACAAAATTAAAAATAAACTCTAGTATAATTAAATATCGAAATATATCTATATAGATTACATTTTTTAATTCGATTTAACAATTTGCTTTTTCAATCTTTGCAACTAACATTAGAACAAAAAAAATATCTTAATATATACTAAATTTCTTCGATACTAGAATAGAAATTAAATAGCAATAGAGGAAAATTTTGATTAACTATAATTAATTGAGTATAAGTTTGTAATTACTAGAAGAATATATAATCGAAGTTAAATACTATATATTTTGTACAATATCTAGCAAAACTAGACTGGCTGTCGGGTCGGGTTTCGGTTCCAACTTTAGGAATCGACTCGACCCGACGGTTTCAACCCTAGAAATCGATCCGAAACCCAAGTCGATTTCTATTATTTTGGAATCGACTCGACTCGACCCGAGTCGATATTCGGTTCTAACATTAGAAATCGAATCGAATTGCTAAGAAATCGAAAATAACGTTATTATGCCAAGATATACTAAAAATAGTATAAAATAAGTTTAAATTTAGATTTTCCAATTAAATTCTATAAATAGTATTTAATTATTAATTTATTATAAACAGTAATGCATTACTATAATGCATTATCTATATCTATAAGCGTGCTAGATACTATTAAAAATATTAGATAATTAATATTAAGATATAATTTGCATCTATAAGCGTGCTAGATACTATTAAAAATATTAAATAATTAATATTAAGACACAATTTGCATCTGTAAGCGTGCTAGATGCTATTAAAAATATTAAAAAATTAATATTAAGATATAATTTGCATCTACAAGCGTGCTAGATACTATTAAAAACATTAAATAATTAATATTAAGATATAATTTGCATCTATAAGATCTATAGGATCTATAGATGCAATTTATTAATAAAATGCATTATTTGCATCTATAGGCTCTATAGAATCTATAGGTGCGATTTAATTATTTTCTTTGTAAAAAGTAGTAATGCATTACTATAATGCATTATCTTATTATAATTAAATAATTAAATATTATTAAATATATATTGACTATATATTAACTATTAATAATTATAATATAATTATTTAAATAGTCTTGGCGATTCGGGTCGGTTTTTCGAGTCGGGTTTCGATTTTAATTCTAGAAATCGATTCGATCCGACTCGATTTTCGATTTCAACTTTAGGAATCGATTCGCCAAGACTTTCGAGTCGAGTTGACTCGAATCGACCCGAGGCGGTCAGTCTAAGCAAAACAAGATTTATAACGTTTATATTAATAAGTTTTAAAAAAAAAAAATTTTATAATTTTTAGTTAATGCTTTTCGTAATTTCTATATATATTTTTTTTTAAACTTTTAAATTTATGTTGTTATAAAGCTTCAAATTTGTTTCTTAAATATAATATCAAGTACAAAATATTTTTTAATATCTATATTTAATATCGATTTTGTACAATATTTTAAAACAAAATCTTTTTGTATTGTTGTTGCAAATTTTATAGTAACTATATTCGATTTTAGATATTGCTAGTTTTCTATTCTAAAATATCAATAGTATATTATTAGCTTTGAACTCAAATTGCTAAAAAGAATATTAAAAAACAAAAACAATAGATTACGCTAAGACAAAATCGAAACAAATAGAATCTACAATAAATAAAGATCTTTTAAAGAATATTCGATAAAGAAGAAGACGTTTGTAAATTGTATATATTTAATTAATATTAGTACTTTTTTCTCTATTTTAATAGTAATGTTGACGCTAATACAAATACTAATTTGCAAGTTTTTTGCTAAATCGAGAAATAAAATAGTCTTAATATTTGTATTAAGATAAAGATAGTATTTTAACATAAATAAGACTATAGTTTTATTCGCAAAATCAAGTATTGTTATTAACAAATTTTCTTTAATATAACAATATTTTAATAAAGCAAATTTCGAAGCACTAAAGATTTGCTAAAAGATTAAATTAATTTTTTTATATTGTTAACAACTATTATACGTTGTAATAGTGCAACGCACTACAATATTTGTATTTCTTTTGTTATTATTTTCTTTTAACTATCTTATATTAAATTAATCGATATTCGATTATTTGTAAATAAAATTAGTTCGAGAACAAGATTAGAATAGTTTTGTTTTTATTTGTAATCTAAAATACAATTATCTATATTAAATTTAATAAAAGATTTATAAAGCAATTGCTTGAGACAAGCAATAATAAATTTGAATTTAGTTATTGTTTTTCTCTAACTACAATAGAGATTTAGTAATAATCGAGCTTTGAACTTCTAACAAAAAATTTGTTTAGAAGTTATTTTTTAATAATAAATGTTTATCGATATTTTGCGATTAAAATTTCTTGTATTTAATATTTATCAATTGCTAATTTAATATTGTTTAATAAATACGCTTTTTATTTTATAATTAATATTGTATCTTTATTTAGCAAATCGATTGAAATTTTAAAGAAGTTCTTTTTTTGTTAACTTTAAAAAATATTAATTTAACTATCTTTCTCAAATATATGCAAATTCTATAGACGCTTTAAAGTATTTCGAATTTTAAAACTTTATTTTTATATTAACAATTACGAAATCTATTTAATTGCTATAGCTAGTTTATACTATATCGAAATTAAGAAATTAAGAAGATAATAGAAAAGCAACTACGTTTAATTTTTAATATTGATTTCAATACTAATATTAACTTTGAATATAGCGAAAAAGACAAAGAAACTATATAAAGTCTATTTAATAAATTTATCAAAAAGAAAATACAAGATTTTGTATAGTTTTCGATATTTAAGTTGCTAAAAATTAACAAGTTTTTTAACAAGAGCAATATCGATAAAATTTATTACAAAAAGTTGATTTCTTTAAGTATTAAGAGAATATTAATTAACATATTTTTTATTTTGTTGTTTTCTATAGTTCTAGAATAAAAGCTTTAATTGCGTCGATATATCTATATATAACAAAATTTATTAATTAGATTTTTTTTAGGGATAGTATTATAAACTTAACGCTACTAATTTATTATATATTTATATTGCAACTTATATAGATCAACTTAATATAATTAAGTATATACTTTTCTAGAATTTAGAAAGTATTAATTAGAAACTCGATATTAATAAAGACACAATTCTTTATAGTGCAATAAGAGAAATTTATACAAATATTATTATCTATCTTGTGTAGAAGTATTTTTATATCGAACAGAGTATAATAGATATTTTCGATCTTATATTGTTGCAATACGCTATAAAAAAGAATCTCGATATTGTTAATATATTGTTAGACTGATCGTTAGGAACCGAATTTATCACGTAATTGTGCCAAGATTCGGGTTTCGATTCCAATTATTGGAATCGATTCGAGAGAAACTACTATATATAGTAACGTTTATTAATAGCTTGGTTTTCGATTCCGACTTTTGGAATCGACTCGATCCAAACAATTAGTCTATATATTGTATATTGTTTTGTATTCAAAAAACAAAAGTATTATAAATATCTACAATTTTCTTTGCGACTTAATAATTAATATAAACTATAATAGTATAGATTAATTTTTCGATATTGCAATTAAAATACTAGTCGATTGTTATTTAGATTGAAGTTACTTAACTCGCAATTCTTATTTTGCTATCTTAACTTTATTTATACAAATATAAAATTAATTAGCAATTCTTTCTTAATAGAGAAATATATTAAACAACATAATTGCAAAACGCAAGAAAAAAAAATATTATAATTAGACTTTTGCACAATTTTAATAACAATTTTGTGCTTTTGCAATACTACAACAATTATAGTAGTATAATTATATTGTTACTTTTTGAGTCTATACTTGTAGATATTCTTAAAACTATATACAATATCTTGTCTAAACAACAAAAACAATCTAAAAAAGATAAAATTCTAATTTGTTTGTCAATAAATCTAGATAGCAACAATACTCTTAATTTAGTTACAAGAAAAAATCTATATTTTCGAAATATTATAGTAAGATAGTGTAGCAATAACTTGAAATCGAAAATTTTGCAAAAATTTATTGCTTAAAAGAACTATTGTTAAATAATAAAATTACTTTTTGTTTAAAAAAGATTCGAGAAAGTATTAGAATATTTAAATAAAAATAAGATCGAATATTTTGATTAAATTTTGTGTATAATTGTTAGAGTATATTTTGATTTGCAACAATATTAATAAACGCAACTCTCTTTTAATAGAATTCTTGAAAATCTAGTTATCTTATGTTTGAAAATTTATATTGTATAAAAAGTTAAGTAGAAACAATAAATAATAAAAACAAATTGTATTATTTATACAAATAAAATACGTTTGTATTAAAAGATATTGTTGCAAAAAAAGTTATACAAAAATCTTTTATTGTCTATAATTTTTTTTACAAAGATTTAGAATATAATAGTTGAGTATACTATCTAATAGTATAGCGTTAAATCAATTTAGCAATAATATATAAAGCTAAATTGTTTATAAAGATATACAACTTATAGATATTATAGCAATTTATTTATTTTTGTATACTCTTTATTTTAATATTACGCTTTAACTAGTAATTGTAAGTTTAGCTTTATCAATACTTAAAGTTGTATCAAAATTGCTTCGAACGCAACAAATAAATTGAAATTGTTATTAATTATCTTTTTTAAAACTTAGTTAATTATTGTTGTTTTTACTTTTTTCTAATATAGAAATCTATAATTTCTATTATTTTTTAAGAATCTATATAGTTAAATATTATATCAAATTATATTTTATATTTCTTTGTTTTCTTTTGCAAAATAATAATTTTAGCTTTATATATATCTATATAACAACAACAATAAAGACTAACTTTTTAACAAAATTAAAATTGTATAGAAGTAGTATCTAATAAAAGTATTTGTAATACTATATATTTATATAATAGATTAAATAAATATATTTATACTTAACTTTTTTGTATTTATATATTTTGTCTACAAAATACTATTAAATAATCGAGAAATTAATTAAGAAATTAATTGTAATAAGAATAATTTTCTTAAAGTAATAAATATTTTATTTGTTCTTTTTTATACTTAGATAGCTATTGTTGTTATTGTTTTTTATTTTTATATTTATTTGTCTAATATATTAAGCTACGCAAATAGATATATTTCTAGAGAACAACAAATTGCAATTTCGATCTAATTTAAAGCTTGTCAAAATATTAAATTCTATTGTTTGATAATATTATAAAGATTTTTTATAAATAAGATTTTGTTCTTTCTAGCTATTTATATATGCTCTAAAATAGTTATAAAAATTAGCAACTATTAATTAGTTTTCTTTGATTTTTTTTTTTGCTCTCTTAATAAATAGATATTTCAATAATGTTTTTGTTGCATTGTAATTTTTTTTTTATATAGTCGATTAAAGATTTAGTAGAGTTGTAATTCAAATCGATATTTAAGTTAGAAAATATCTTGTTAAGTATAGCTTATAGAGTAGAGCAATACAAATTAATTACAACTATTTTCTATAATTTTTTATTTAACTTTTTGATATTAAGTAACTTATTTACTATCTCGATCTTTATATTTAGTATCTTTAATATATTTCTATTTTTAGTTTTAGACAATTGTACAAGTATATATTGATTTGTGTCTAAACTTAATACTATAATATTATAAAAAAATATTGTGTTTTTCTTAGTAATTCGATTTGTAGTAATTATATAAATTGTATAAGTAATTCGAATTTAAAAAAAATTATTGTCTTAAAATTGTTTTATAAGATTTTTGTATAAATTAGTATAAATAAGTAGAAATATATATGTTAGTATAAAGACACTAATTTAGTTTTTACAATTAATATTATATATTGTTGTATAGTTTTTGCAATAAGAGTTCTCGAAGAACAAAGAAACAATAATAGCGCAAAATAATATAAAATATTGCAACTAACAAAGTATATATAAGTAGTATACACAAATAGACTCTTAAAGTCTCTTTTTTTAATATTTACAATATTAGTTTATTGTTAAAATACAATAAAATTTAAAGATACTAAAATAAAAAAGAATAATATTTATTACAATTAAAAATATTAAGTTTTAGAAATATCGAAATTGTAAGTTTGTATCTAGTTGTGTTCGAAATATTTATATAAAATTAAAAAAATAATTTACTATTTTTTCTAATAGTAGTTTAGAAGAATAGCATTTTCCCAAATATTTATTACGATTAGTTAAACAAATATTTCTGGCAAATGTAATTTATTGTTTTTAGCAAATTATTTTTTACAAAGATTTAATTATTTTTTTAGAAATTGTTTTGCGTTGTAAATTGTTTAATATACAAGATTAACAACTTTTTAAACTAGAATGTAAAGCTATATTCTATAGTTTTAATTTCTATTATTCTTGCGTATTCGCTTAATAAGCAACAAGTATTGCAAAACTATTTTTAGATTTATTGTTAAAAGATTATCTCTTTATTAAACTTTACAATATTGCTAAATTTGTTATATTCTTTGTTATTTATTTTCTTTTATTTAGAACAAACTCTAGCCCAAATAGTTTAATCGATTGTTATCTATTAAAATTAATATTTACTAGTAAAAAAAAAGAGAAAAAAGCAATTAAAATTAAAAAAATATATATATAAAGCAACATAACTAGTAAAACTTCAAAAGACAAACAAGTTAAACAAACAAAATAAAATATAAAGATTTTGCAAAATTAGTTATTCGATAAATATATATATTTATTAGTTATTAATTGTAGCGAAATTAGATTTTAGTATTTTCAAGAGCTTAAATTCGCTAAAAGTCAAATAATTGTTAATTATTAAATTGTTTATTTTTGAGACTATTTGATGCAAATAATATTAAACTATATTTGAAATTGTAAAGACAAGATATATAGAATAGATAGACAATTTAATTTAAAAATACGCAAAGTACAAACTTTATATTATTTCGAAAAAAGAGTTGTTGTTTTAGTCTTAAGTAATTTATAAGCAATAATTAATTGTACAATTAAATTATTATCGAAACAAAACAAACTTCAAAATTACAAAAACAAAAAATATATATAGTAAAATAATATAATTTAGTTTAAAAATAATTTACAAACAATAGTTGTACGCTAAGTTTAATCGATATAAGAGTAGTATATTTGTACTACTTTTGCACTAATTAATTTTAGTATACAGAAATATATATTTAGTTGCTAAAAGAATAATTTGTGTTTGCAAGCGTACAATTTTTAGTCTATTTATTACAATATATTTTTAAAATTGTATACTTCTTTTGCAATTAAATTATTAATTAATTGTTTAGATATTATCTATTTAAAACTATTTAATTCGAGAAAATCTTTTTTATCTTTATAACATTGTTTATATCAAATTATATTTAAAAATTTTAAAACTTTAAAACGCGCAAGATTTAAGAACTTAAAGTATGTTAAACAACAAAATAGAAGAGATTGCAACTGTCTATATTACTAGTATTATCTATTAAAATAAAGATAAAAATAGATTATAGATAGACTGACCGTTCGGTTCCAATAGTTGGAACCGAATTGCATAAATTATGAAAATACTAACTACATTAGGTTAAAACTTGGCCTAATTAGATATAACTTTCGGGTCGGGTTATAGATTTCGGGGAAAAACCGACCCGAACAGTTAGTCTAATTATAGACAATATCGATTTTTGTATCAAAAAGTATATTTTTGATTTTTGTATTTGCAACTCTCTAGATTGCAATAAATGTCAATATTATATTTCTAACTATAATAGTAATCAATATATTGTTGTTTGTATATTTTTGTATTATTATATTGATAGAAAATAATTATATTTATTTAATAGAAATCTTTCTTAAAAGTAACAAATCGCACTATTGTATTTGTATTTGTGTTTAATAATTAAATTTTGTAATTGCAATATCTAGTTAAGTGCATATTATTTTTTATATTTTATTTCTAAAGTTATACTTATATTTTACTAATAATAAATAGACAAAACAAATATTGCAAATTTCGAAACTTATTAACAACAAAATTTATTAAAAGATTAAAAAAATTCTAGACAAAACTAAGTTAAAGAGATAGATATAATATAAAATTAAATAAATAAATAAAAACAAAAAAATAATCAATAATTAAAAAAAGAATTTCTAAATAATATTAATAAGTTGCAAAAGAACTTTAAAAAACAAATATATAGCAAACAAAAACAAAAAAGATAGCGCAATATATATTGCAACAATAGTAGACTAATTGCGTCGGATCGGGTTATCGAGTTCGGGTCGGGTACTCGATCCGAATTAAGTCGGATCGGTTTCAAAAGTTGAAATCGAAAAGTCGATTCGATTTCTAATGTTGAAATCAACTATTTGGTTTAGGTTGCAAACTTGGAACCGAAAACCGTCCCGAAAAATCGATCCAAATCGTCAAGACTACTATATTTAGTAATTTATTTTATTTTTAGTAATAATTAATTAATAATTTAATAGAAATAATTAATCTATTTAATTTAATTAATAAATATAGTAGATTATTTTTGTATTATGTATTACTATTGTGCATTATCTAAAAAATAATTAAAAATCTAAATTTAAACTTATTTTATACTATTTTTAGTATTTTTAGCGTTCTTGGCAATTCGATTCGATTTCTAATGTTGAAATCAAGAATCGAGTCGAGTCGAGTTAATTCGATTTCAAAATAATAGAAATCAAATTGGATTTTAAATCGATTTCTAATGTTAAAATTGTTGGATCGAGTTGATTCCAAAAGTTGGAATCGAAACCCGATCCGACAGTTAGTCTAAATAATAGTAATTATATTAACAATAATTTGCTTAATAGAAGATTGCGCAATTATTATTGTATTGTTGTTGTATAATTAAGTTATAAAAAAAAAATCTTTATTTTGTTATATAAGATATTAAAAATAATAGAATTGTTTTTTTTAATATAAATATTTAAAATATAGTTTAAAAACAAAACTATCTTATTATTGTTTATTAGTTAACAATATACTATAGCAACTTAGTAAATTTCTAATATTTTATCGAATTTGTTTTAGAACAACTAGAGAAAGCTCTTAAATTTATTTAAAAATAAATTGTTAAATTTTTTAGAATTAATTATAAACAAGTTTTTAAAATTGTTTAAAGTACTTATATTTTTTTAAGAAAAACAAATTGCAAAAAATCTATTTTGTATAATATTCTTTGTTTCTATTATAGATTTGTTCTTGTTGCTTACATATATTTTTGTTTTTTTTATTTTTTAAAAATATATAAGCAAGCAAAGTACAAGCAAAATTAAAATAAAATTTTACTATATTTTTATTTAACAACTTTGTCGACAATTCGAAGTTGCAAAAAAAATTTAGTTTTAAAATTATAAAATTTTGCAAAAGAATTTTTCGAATTTGTTTAATTTAGATTAACAAGAAATTTAGAAACAATTTGTTTTAATTTTGTTTTTTCTATCTTTATTAACAATTTGTTTTTGTTTTTATTTTATTTTTGTTTTAAATTCTAAATATATATTAGTAAAGTATTAAAAAGCAAACAAAAATATTTATTTTTAATACTTTCTTAAAAAATAAATCGATTAATTGCTATATTTTAACAAAAAATTTATTTTAAATTATTTTTATTTTTGCTAGTTTTTGCTCGAATTCGATCTAATATTCTTAAGTAAAAATTAAATTTTATTTGAGTCAACAAATACAAAATTAAGTTTAATTTACTATTAATAGAATAAACTCTTTATTGCGTTGTTAACTCTTTATTGCGCAAATTATACTTTTTTGTATATATTTTATATATTTGAAAATTATATTTTCTATTTCGAGTTTTTTGCAATAATTGATAACAAGATCTTTTATACTATTTCGAAAGTATTTTATAAACTAATAAATATTAGCAATTGTTATATTGTAAACGCGAACAAAATTTACTACAATATAGCAATTTAATTTGCAATAAAAAACTTTGCAACAAATACAAATATTTCTTTGTTTGCAAATATATATATATTTATTTATACAAGTTATATATAGAAGATTATTACAAACTATAATATATTAGTATTGCAAACAATAAAGTATCGAAATTATTTATTTTCTTATTTTCTTAATCTCTTAAAAGATATAGTAAAAGAAAAAGAAGATATATTAATTTAAGATTTGTACTATATATATAAGTTTTATATATTGTTGTTTTTGCAACAATTTATTTATAGCAATAAAGCAATTGCAATTAACAAAAATATTAAAAAAAAAAAAAAAAAAAAAAGAGAAACAACAATATCTATATTTATAGTTTATCTAGTGTTTGCGCAATACTAATTTTATTTTCAATTTTATTTAGAATTTTGACAACAACAAATAATAGAGCAATAATATATTATATATTGTTATTGTTATTATTATATTGTTCTACAGATTGTATTAAATTAAAGTATAGATTTATTTCTATTAAATAGAAGACTTTTTTTCTTTTAATTTTCAAAAAGATTTAAAAAGATTTTTAACAAGCTTTTGCAATACTAATATTTAATATATATCTTTGTCTTAATAAAACTAATATAGTTTCTTATATTATTGAAAATTAGTACTCTAAAAAAAATAACTATAATACTATAGCGTTTTTGGCGCGCTAGCGTTTTAGAGTATAGCAAGATACGTAATTTCGAATATTGATAGAAGTCTCGAATAATATAGCATCTCTTTTTAATTAGATAGCAAAGAATAGACTTGTATATTATAACAAATATTAGATAGAAAGAAAGTTTGTTTCTTGTTGTTCTTTAACAATTATATTACGGTTCTAGACTAGATAGACTTTGCCCTCCAATTATTCTCCAAATCTCCACTCTCTAGTCTCGAGTATACTATAGATAACGTCTAGTGTCTTGACACTTATAGTACTTATATCTATTTTCTATATATAGTTAGTTTTATATAGCTAGTATTTTTGTTAATTAACTATATACTAGTTATCAAAGCTCTAATCTTAATATAATACTAGCTATCTTTTTCAAAACAATCTTGCAAATCGTATTCTAAAAATATTTATATCTACTAACTTTTTTTTCTTCGAAACGTATTTTAAATATAGAACTACTAAAACAATTTTAGATATAAAATTACTAAAACAATTCTAGATACAAAGTTATTAGAACAGATATTTTGCGAAATATAATTAAGTCGCGACAATAAATATTTCTAAGAAAGACATATATAGACTGATCGCGTCGGATCGATTAATCGAGTTCGAATCGATTAATTAACTTAAATCTTGGCAATTCGAATCAATCCAATTCGAAAGTCTTAGCAAATCGATTTCTAAAATTAAAATCAAAAATTGAGTTAAATTAAATCGATTTCTAGAGTTAAAATCGAAAATCGATTCGAAAAAATTAATTCGAATTGTTAAGATATAAAGTTATTTAGTAGCAAATTTAATAAACAAAAATTAGATTTTAAATCTTATTATTTTTTTATCTAAATATTCTATAATAATATAGTAAAGTAATATATATAAACTATTTAATATTTATATAATAAATAGATTACAACTATTATAGTCTCTTGATAAATTTCGATTTTATATTTTATCGAAAAATATATAGTAATATATTTAGATAATATATTTAAACTTATTAATACTATTAACTAGTTTAAAAATTTTACAATTTTACAATTAACTTTATTCTTAGTATTATTATTATTGTTTTTACTCTTATTATTATTATTATTGTCTTTATACTTTGTATCTTTAAATTTATTATCTATTATTTTTGTATTATTTTCTATATTATTTTATCTTATCTCTACTTTATTATTATTAATCTTAATTAAGTTTTTAGTATTGTTATTTGTCGATTTTAAAGAATTAGATATTTTGCAATCTACAATATTTTTATTGTTTGCAAAAGTATCTTTAAATCTTTTAAATTTGTTAATTGTATCTAAATTATACGCTTTTTTTAATTTATTATACTCTTTATAATATAGAATACGTTATTAAATTATTTCGATAATTAATATTATATATTTAATTATATTTTTGCTTAATTCGAACTAATTAGAATCAAACTAATACGTAGATTAGTTATTTTATTTATATTAGACTTTATATATATTTGAGTATTAAAAAATTGTATTGTATTTATATCTTTACTCTCTAAAACTATTTGTATAGCAATTGTATTAATTTTAGTCTATTTTGCAATATTTTTGTCTCTAATCTTCTTTATTAGTTTAATTTTAAAGTATTGCGCTACAATATAATTAGCTCTTTAAATATATATATATTATTTAAATATATTACTATGCAATTCTTTTTCTACTCTTTTATTAGTTATTATATTTTTTATATTTTTTTTTATATTAATTTAAATTTGTTTAGAGACTTTTTTAAAAACAATTATTGTTTGCAACTTAATTAGATACTTATAAAATACTATATAATTAATATTTTGTTTTTTATAAAGTAGTTTTTTATCTTTGATTTATATTGTAGTACAATTTTTATTAACAATAATTTGCAAAAAAGTTAATAAAATAAATATTTTGCGCTTTAAATTAGTTTTAAAGATAATATATATAAATAATACAAAGCAAGTCTTTTACTTAATAATATAGTATTAGCTATTTAGCAATATTCGAATTTCTAAATAAGAAAAAATTCGATTTTAAAAAATCTATTCTTTTGATTAGTCTTAATAATAATGTATATAGATAATACAAAATAAACCTATATATCGACTATATAAATTAAGATAATAGACAATATTAAATATATTAGTCAATATATAGTATTTAAACAAAAAAATTGTTGCAATTATAATATAAATTTATGCGTTTAATATTAGAATTAGAGTTTAAATATTATTTTTATTTAATATTACTACAATTGAAAATTATTATCTTTATTATATTAATTATTGCATAGCATATATTTTTTAACTATTAAAATTAAACACAAGTACATATATCTATTGCATATTATTTTATTGTATTATCTATTAAATTTTTAATTGCAAGACTTATTAATTTTTGTATTCTATATTATTAATTCTTTTATTCAATATTAAAAAAATTTAACTTAACAATATATTTTGTTTTAAAACTCTAATAGCTCGAATTAAACAAGTTAATAATATATTCGAATAATATATTTAATATATTATGCATTGCTAATATATTTAATTTAGCTCGTAAAATAGTAGACAAAAAATTGCAAAAAAATATAATAGCGCAAATTAATTATAATAAAGAAAAAAAATCGATTAAGATAGTTTCTAATATACAAAAAATAATACAAAAAGATAATATATTAAGTTATTATTAACTAAGTATTTGTAATATAGAAGAAGCGCAAATACAAATTCGAAACAATAATTCTATATAAAATTCGCAAATATTAGAAGACTAATAATTTGTTAATTTCGAAAATATTTTTTGCAAAATTAATTCGAGAAATCTTGCAAAATAAAGTTGTTAACAAAAAAAACAATAAAAAATATCGAATTTAAGTATTAATCTTGTTAGTTTTTCAAAAAATTATCGAGAATTTTATAATCGACTTTTTCTTTAATAAATATATTATTTATTTGTATTATTATTGTTTCTATACAATATATATTAATATTCTATTTTATATATTTAAATAGCAATCTTCTTGCTATTTATATTAATTGCAAGATTATTAAATTTAAAAATTTGCAATTATTAAAACAATTAATATAGAATCTAAGACTTTACTATAATAAGTAGTAATAAAATTAATATTTAAATATTTTTGTTATATCGAAATTCGAAATAGTTAACAAGAAATTAAAAATTTAAATTATTCTACTTATTGTATTTTATTATTTGTATTATTTTGTTATATTATCTATTAAACGTATTGTTTTGCTATATATATTTTTTGTATTCTTTTCTATTAAATATAGTAATTAAAAAGTATATTATAATTATATATTTAGATTATCTAGATAATTAGAGTTAAATTAGTAATTTAATATCTTTAATTAAAAAGTTTAACAACCTTGTTTTATATAATTTTATAGAAGATTGCACAAAAAGAAAATTGTTATATCTTGAGAAAAATTTGAACTTCTATTTTTTTAATTTTTTATATTAATAATATACAATTTATAGTATAGTCTTAGACAATATTATAATACTATTTTAAACAATATTATAGATTGCGCATTATTATTATAAAAAACTAAATATGCTATTACTAAGTTATTGAAATTTAATTATTTATTTTTATAATATTTAAATATATATTAAAATTAGAGATAATATAATTTTTAAAAAGTTAAAAATATTAATTTAATATATTATTAAGTATCTAGTTATTTTAAATATATTATCTATTTGTATTATTGTTAATAATATTTGTTTATTTATAATAATATTATAAATATAAAATCTTTTGTACAATAATCTAGCTATAAATAAATTTTACTTAAAACAATCTCGAACTTTATTTGAAAAAATTGATTACTTTTATTAATTTGCTAATTATTATTTTGTATTTTGCAATATATATTTTACAATTTAATAATAGTTTTCTCTAAATTTAAATTTATAGTACAATTATAGTATTTAATTATTATAATTTGTTTAATTGTTTGCAAATTTATTTAAAATCAATTTTATTAATATATTTTTTAAACAAAACTAAAAGTTTGTTTAATATTTACTAATAATACTAAATAAGAAAAAATATCTCTAATTATTTGCGTTAACTTAAAATAGTTCGATTTTTTTTTTTTTAATATTTCTATATTAAATATTTATTTTCTATAATATTAGTGCAAAAATATTGATTGTCTTTATTTTAAGTTAAACAAAAGTATTAAAAGTGTTAAAATAAAAATCTTACAATATTTGCGTCAAACTATAAAAAAAGTTAACTAAAAATTAAATATATTACTATATTGTATTATCTTTTTAACAATATTTGCTCTTTGTATTTTTGCTCTTAAAGTAGCAAATAAATTATATTAATATTAAAAATAAACTTTAAATTTTGTTTAATATTTTGTTTTGTAATTTACAAAACTATTATTATTATTTTTGTTTTACATTTTGTAATTATTTAATTTCTACGTAGGATTTAAAATATTAACAAGATTATATAATATTTTATTAAGTTTTTCTATCTTTAAATAATATTTAACAAGTTTTGTTAAAACTTTTTTACAAACTTTTAGTATAATCTCTTTTAAAGAACAACTATAATTTGTTATAGTTTTTTTTATATAATTAAAATAATTAAATATTATATCGAATACTTAAAATTTCAAATAAATATTAGTATTAGTTGTTCGAGAAACTATAAAAAGATATTTATAGAAAGAATTTAATATATTGTTAAGCAATTAAATTAATTGTTACTTGCTTTTATCTAGTTAATTATATTGAATTTTTTGATTTTTTAAATATTTTTCTATTTAAAGATTAATATAGTTACGTAATTAATATATATAACAAAATATTAAATAAATAGAATTTTAACAAATACAAATATTTTGTATTAATTTTTAAAAATTTTTAATTTTTTGTTTTTAAAAGACTCTAAAGCAAATTAAGTATTAAGACAAATTATTAATAGTAACAATAAAAGTGCAAATCTAAATAAAATTTAACAAATATATTATCTTTTTGTATTATTATACAAACAAATATCTTTTTAATTACAATAAATAAGTTTGTATTTTTTGCAATATTTTAAACTTGTTTATTCTCTAATTGAAAAATAATATTGTTAATAATTGCTTCTAATTTAAGAGTTGCAATAAAGTCTTAAATTATTAAATTAATAATATAGATTAAATAAAAAATAGAATTTTGTTATTTATTTTATTAAAAAATTTGTTAATTTAAGACTCTATTAAGTTTGTTTTTAAGAATATTGTTATTGCTTGTATTATTAATAACAATTTTAAGAAATTTATTCTTAATTTTAAAGAATTTTAATATTTTTATAAATTTTAATATTAATTGTCGATTTATATATTCGATATTAAAAGAAGTAAATTTAATAAGATATTTACAATATTAAAATATAATATCAATTTAATATATTAATACTTTAAGATAGACAACTTTTTAAAAACTAAATTATATATTTAAAATAATAGAAATATATTAAAACTCTTTTAAATCTAATTTAATTTTGTTACAAATTTAATCGAAATCTATAAAAATCAATTTCGATAATTTAATATAATTTAGAAATACTAGATTTAATTAAAGTATTTCTAGTAGTTTTTAAAATTTTAAATTATTAATAATTTGAAAAAGTAGATTTAAATTAACAAATATTTTGTATAGTTAATTTTTTCAATTATCTTAATTAAAGAATAACAAATCGATATAATTTTTCTTCTATTAATATATTAGTTTTGTATTATTTATTTGTATTATTAACAATAACTTACGCAAGTAAAGATTAAATTAATTATTAATTGTAATTAAAAAAAAATTTGTATTAAACAAAATATAAATTAAAGATATTTTTTTATATTTAATATATTTAAATAATTGTATATAGTAGAATAATTTAATATTTTTTGACAACTTTTGCAAACAATTTTTGACAAATTATTAATAGTTAAGACTATTTAAATATATTTGTTTTAAAATTTAGATTGTATTTTAGTATTAATTTTTTTAATTTAATATAAATAAACAAATCTATTTTAAGTTTTGTGCAAAATACTTTTATTAATTATAGTATATAACTATTATTTTTTAAACTAAATCTTAGTATTTGTATTCTATTTAATATATTTGTTTTTATCTTTTAATTTAAATAATAAAAAATTACTTAAAATCTAATTTAATACTTTTTAAAGCTCTTTTTTTTTAGTATTAAATATATAATTAAAATTTTAATCGAATTAACTTGCAAATTAATTAAAATATAAAATACTAAATAGCAAATTGCAAGAAATAGATTTACTAGAATTATTTTCGAATAAAAACAACTATTAATTAGAAATTTTTAAAAAATTAAATATTTTGTAATCGAGAATAGTATAAACATCATTTCTAAGTAGTTTAAAGAAAAAAATTCTAAAATAGAATAATAATGCAAAAGAATAATGCAAATATAAAATAAATTAAGTAAAATTTTATACTAACAAGTAATTATAATATAATAATATAGCAAACTGTAATTTCGATAATATATTATAATTATATAGATTTTAAAATAGTAATTCTTAATACAATAATATAATTTTCGATTTTTTAACAATTCGATTTAATTTCTAATATTAAAATCGAAAATCGACTCGAATCGAATTAAATCAATTTCAAAAAAGTAGAAATTAACTCGAATTTCGATTCGATTCCTAATATTAAAATTGTTGAATTGGATTAATTTTAATAGTTGGAACCGAAACCTGATTCGACGGTCAGTCTAGACGTACAACTTAACAATAATAAATTTTGTTAACTTTCTAGATAAATATTCTCTAATTCTTATTGCGCTAAGTTAAAAGAAACTTTACAAAAAAGATAGTAAATTTGCTAGAATAAATAGACAACAAACTATTCTAACTATAATTTAATAATTTTGCTAAAATAAACAAACAAGTCTACTAGAATTAATATTTATATTGCAATATTGTTGTTTTCGAGCAATATTTTTTTACTTTGCGCAAAGTCTACTACGTAATACAATATTTAAGCAATACTTGTTTTTAATATCGATAATTCTGTTTTAATACTTATTAATTTAATTAAATAAAATATATTGTACAATATCTAGTTAAAGCAAACGTATTTAAACAAAACATTTTATCTAAGTTTATATTTTTACTTACTACTTTGATATTGTTTATAACTATTAAGATTTACAAAATTTGTACAAATCTATTACGATAATGTATTGCAATTTCGCTATAAAGAATTAAGTATCTTACTTTAGTTTTAAATCTTGTAAAAGTATTGTATTTTAAAATTAATTTTAGTATTAATTAAGTACTAGAGTTTTGCTATCTTTGTTAAAATTATAGTCGCGAACTTTATTTAAATTTGTTTTTAAAAATTCTAAGTTAACTAAATTTAACAATAATTTTCTTAAAAATATTAATATACTATCTCTATTTATTAAGAAGTTTAGATATAAGACTAAAGTTAAAATTAATTAATCTTTAATTTATTAGTCTTTTTTCGACTACAATTGTTGTTGACAAAAAATTTAAAAAAAAATTGCAAAACTCTTATATAGCAACAACTTTGTTAAAGATATAACTAAAAATCTTGCATATTAATTCGAATATATTAATAATATTTATTTTTGTGTACAATATCTAATACAATATAAAAAAGATCAAAACAAAGAAATTATATAATTAGAGATAAATTTGAACAAAGTTCGAATTATTTATAAGAGTTTATAAGAAAAGCAAAATATAAAATAAGCTAATAACAAAATATAGAAAAAAACAACTAATATACTAATCGAGAAACAAAATAAATTAATTAAGAAACTTAACTATTGTAAACAATTTAAATCTATTTATTATTTATTGTTTTGTCAAAATCTTAGCAACAATAGCAACAATTATAGTATATTTTTTTACAAATCAAATTAATAGAATCGCAAATATCTTAACAAATTTTATAGAAATAGCTTGCTTAAAACCGAAAAATCAATATATAATAATATTAAATTTTTCGATTTAATTGTTTTCTTAAATAATCGAAAAAAATTCGATTAATAGCAAACAATATTTTTTGTTAAATTTAAAATTTATTTTTGTATATTTAATAGCAAATTAGTTAAGCTAATATATATTACAATCAAATATACAAAGAATATCTTTAAAGATGTTAGATATTGTTTGTTAAATTAAAGCAATAATTTTGCTTAACTCTATAGTATATTAACTAAATTAATAGCGAATTTCTACGTTTAATTTAACAAATTTAATCGACAATATAGAAATTTTATTAAGTTTATATTATCTAATTTTGCTATAAAAATTTTGAAAATCTTTAACAAATACATAATTTAATTTATATTAATTGTAGCAAATATTAAGCTATTTAAAGATTAAAAAATATATTAATTCGATTTAAAATTAAGCAACAAGTTATACAATCAATTTGTTAATATAATTAATATAATTAATATTAATAACTTAATCTCTTAGTTATACAATATAAATCTTAGAATAAAATAGAAAAAAGATTATTAATTGTTACAAACTAGTACGCGTAATAGATTTACTATTATACAAACAAACAAAAATCGAAATATTATATGCAAATTTACAACAACAAATTAATTAATTATATAATTGAACAAAAGATTTCTTTTAAAACAAAGTTAGTTTTTTAGTTTTAAATATTTAAAAATAAAATTAAGAAAAAAAATCTTTGTCGAAAGTATTTATATTCGAAATATTATTTTAATTACTTTAATGTTTTTTGCAAGAACAAGTTAACTAAAATCAAAAAAAAACTATTATTAAATTTAAGATTTATAATATTAGCAATCTCAAACTAACAATATTTAAAGAAAAGAATAGCTTTAATATCTTAAATAACAATTTAGATAATTTTAGCAAATTGAAAAACTAGATATTTTCGACAAAAGTTGTAGTTTAAAATAGAAATTAACACTTATACAAAAAACAATAAAAGAATTTAAAATTATATTTAATTTATAAAATAGACTTTTGTTTGTTAAAATCGAACTTAGTTCTAATATTATCGACAACAAATTGTTTAACAACTAGCAATTAAATTTTTATATTAAGATTTGTTTAAATTAAATCTATTTGCTCTTTAATAAATATTATATTAAAATAATACTATTTATTAATATTAAAGTCTCTAGTAGAGTTTTTGTTAATAAAAAGTTTGTTAAGCTTTATAAGTTTTCTACTATATTGTTTCAAAATTTTATTAAATTGTATTTAATTAATAACAAATTTGTCTCTAATATTATTTATATTGCTTAAATTACTATTAATTTTAGCAAATATATTAATATTTTATAATATTTAATAATTGAACTAAAATAATTTGCAATTATTTTCGATATACTTTAAATTAAAAAGTATAATATATAAATTAAAAATAATATATAATTTCTCGAGTTTAATTTCAATTATTGTATAGAGTATTGTTTGTTAGATTAACAATTGTTAGAAATTTTTAGCAATTAATACAAACACTTAGAATATTTGTTTTTGAAATCTTTTAATAAAGTTAATATTTGTTAAATAAGTATTTTTACATTTTTGAAACTTGTTATTAAAAAAAAATACAAAATAATTGTAATACTATTAAAGTATTTTGTTATACTAAATTAATTAAAGAAAAACAATAAATATTTAGCTTGCACTATAGACAACAATATTATTATAGATATTGCAATTATTATTTTCGATAATTATAACAAGTTTTATATTAAATTTAAACAAGATTTTTTAAGTATAGAGCAATTTAAAAAGCAAATATATTCGAAGTTTAAACAATAGATTAAGCTTTTTAATTTGCAAGAAATTAACAAGTTGTTGCTTAATAAAAGTATTAATTATACTATTAATTTTATTTTAAAAGCAACTTTTTTAACTAAGAAAGTCTACAATATATTTTGTTAAAAAAAAGAAATTATTAGAGTCTATCTAAATAATATAAAAAACAAAAATTAAATTTGTAATAGTATTTTATAGTATATTGTTTTTACTTTTAGAGTTAAGAAATCTAATAGAAGTTTGTACGTTTGTATAAACTATAAAGATTTTAATATTTTAACAATTAAGAATAGCAATATTCTATTGTTAATTAAAGAGATCTTGCAACAATTATACAAAATTAAGTACTATAACAAATTCGATATTATTGTTATTTTTAACAAAATTCGAATATGTTTCGATAACAAATAGAAGACAATTTTTATTATTTATTATAATTTATTTAAGTATATTGTAATATTTTTTGAATTGTATAATATTTCAATAATATTTTAATCTTTTATTAATAAGATTTTTAGTCTTTATTTAAACAATTTTTGTATTATTTATATAAATAAAGTTTTTGCTAAACTCTATAACGCAAATCTTTATTTAAATATTAACAAATATATCTTTTTTGTTAAACAAATCAAATATCTAGATTTAATTATTACTATCGAAGAAATTTAAATAAATTTTAAGAAAATTAAATATATTCTTGAGTAAAAAGCTTCTATTTGTGTGCGCAATATATAGATTTTTTTAAATTTTGTTAATTTCTATTAACAATTTATTTATAACTATTTGAATTTAGTTAAATCTTTGTTAGCGTTTAGTAAACTTAAAAACAAAAGTCTTATTTTTTTTATAATAATTTGACAATTTTGAAAATCTTGTGTTTAAAGTTTTTAAAAAAGTTTTTATTAATTAGTTTATTCTATATTATTTCGATTTTAATCTAAAGATTTAAATCGAAAACAATATTTTTAATTTTGTAATTATTGTTGTACTCTTGCAAATAAATTTGAATAAATTGCTTTATTTAATAGTTTATATATTTAAGATTATATTGTTTGCAAAGTACAACTACAAGATTTATAACAAAAAATTGTTAACTATTGTTTGCGCTTTTAAAAAATAATATTTAAAAATTATTATCGACTATTGTAATTTAAAGTATTTTATAACTATTAAGCAATTTAATTATTGTTAAGCTTGTTAAACAAAGTTTTTGTTTAAATTTAACTTTAAGATTATCTATTAATTAAATATATTAGACACAAAGTTAAACAATTTAATTAAACAATTGCAAAATTTGTTTTTTAACAAAAACAATTTTTGCTATTAGTTTAACAATAAATAGTTCTTAAATAATATAACTTAAAATTAAATATAATTAAAGCTATTATATTAATTTTGCTACTATTAAATATTATTTACAATTTAATAACAAAATTAGTTTGTTTGTTTTAAGATTCTATTAAGTTTAAACTAATTATTAGCAAAAGAATTGCAAAAGTTTGCAAAAAATTTACTCAAATTTTGCTAACAACTAACAAAGATATAAAATTATTTATATTTTTATTGTTTGCAATATTTGTATTACTTTAACAAGACAAACTTTGTTTTGTTAGATTTTTTATTTTATTTTTTTGTTTGCTATTATTGTATTTACAATCTCTTAGTCTATAGTTTCTTTGTTTTCAATTATCGATTTTGCTTTTTTTTTAAATATATTTGTTTTGTTTACAACTTAGTTATCTATATTTGCAATCTTTTTTACAATTTAGTTTTTATTTGTTGTTGCAATTAATTTAATAAAAGAGAAGAAATCTAAGATAGAATTCGATTTTAAAAAATTTGTTTAACAAATATTAGAAATATATTTGTATAACAAAAAGATAGAATAGATTGTTTAAATTAAAGAAATTAATAAACAAAATATTTTAGTTATTTTTTGCAAGACAATTAAGTTAAAACTCGAGAATTATACAATAATCGAATATTTAATAATTAATATTAAATATCTATTTGTTTAAGACATAATATATATATTTTAAAGTACAAATAATACTCTTCGAGTCGAAGCAATTAAATTTTAGTATAAATTGTTAAGTATTAGATATTCGAATTAAATAACTATTTTTAAAAAAATATAGTATTATTATTATTAATCTATACTATATCTAAATATTAAAAAATATATTAAAAACTATTTTATATATAAATATATTAAGTTATATTGCGAACACAGATTTAATCTACTAAAGTTTCTATCTATTTTAGATTGTTATTAGCAAAATATATTTTGCAATTTTATTATTTTTTTGCTATTATATTGCTATAGAGAAAAGATCTTTTAATATATTTTAATAATAATTGACAAATTACTTAAAAGTAAAAAGTTTATATCTATAAACTTTTTGAAAATTAAAACTATAATTTAGATTTTTATCGACTTTGTTTAATATATTAAAGACTTTTTAGCTATTATTGTTTCAAATAGAAATACTTAATTTATTGTTTATTTTTAACAACGTTTTTGCAAAAAACTAGAAATTAAGTCTAAGTTGTTAATTGTATTCTATTTGAAAATTAACAATTAGATCGAAAATACTAATATTGTTATTAAACAATATCTTCGAATATATATACAATATAATTAGAATAACTAAGTTAGTTATCTTGCTATTGTTAAGTTTATTATTAATAGTTATATTAGCAAGTCTATTAGCTTATTATTATTTTTTGCTATTAAAAACTATTTGCTACAATTAGATTTAAAGCTATCTATAGTTTTTTTTAACAACAATACGCTCGAAGCTTGTCGCAATATAAAGAATGTTAACAAAATTGTTAAAAAAATTAAGATTTTACAATTTTTTTTTGTTAAAAGTTTGTCTAAACTTAAGTTAAACAAGTAGAGTTTGCTAATTATAAACGCGTTGCAATTTTAAAGTTCAAAATCAATAATTAAATTATATTCGATATTCGAAATATTAAAACAACTTAACTATACAAATCTTTAAAGCATAAAAATACAAATCTTTATAAAATTATTTAGACAATTAACAATTATATCTACAAATTAGAATTACTCAAATTAATAAAAATTTATTTAATATTTTATTTATAGTTTTTGTATCTTAACAAAAACAAGTCTTTGTTAAATTAACAAATTAAATTTTTGTTATCTATTAATATTGTTAACAATATTGACAAAAATAATTTCGAATACTATATTAAAGATATCGAGATATTACAATACAATATATGCAAAAATAACAATAATATAAATTCAAGTCTAATTGCTACTAATTACAAACGCAAAATACTACAATATTAAATTCTCTTTATAAGTTATACAAACTACAATAATAGATTTAAATAACTAAACTACTTTATAGTTAACAATTGCTCTAATTTTGTTGTTAACTTTTACTACAAATATTTAGATACAACAAAATTTTACTAAATATTTAAGACGTCTTTTAATTAGAAATTTAATAAGTAGAATAATTTGCACTTATATATTTTTTGTACTTTTCTATTATTGTTGTCAAAATATTATTTAATATATATTTATAGTTCTTGTTGTTATATTTAAAATCGATCTTAAAAATATATTGTTAGTATATTACTATTGTTAGAAGTTATTTGTTATATATTTGCAATTAAAATCAAATTCGATTTGCTATTTTGTCTTCTACTATATTTAACAAAAATTTCGAAAATATATTATCGATATATTATTATTGTTAGAAGTTAATCGATATATATTTGCAATTCTTGTTGTTGTTTCTATAGTGCTTTTGCTAGATATTTTATAACTATTTATTCTAAAGATTCTTCGAATTAAAATTAATTTAACATTTTTAAATATACGCACAAATGCGTATAAATTGCTGCTAAAATATTTTTATATTGTTTTCTCTCTTTGTATTGCAAATTTAGACAAATATATTTGAATATAGTTAAAATTTAACAAATTTCGACTTTTTAATATTGCTATTTTTTTTTGTTGTTGTCAACTCTCTCTTAAATTATATAATTGATTAATTCTTTAAATTCTTTTAAATATAATTAATTTTTCGAATTCTTTTAAACGCAATCGATCTCTATTTTGTTGTCAATTTTTCAATTTTTGTATTACGTAATTCGAATCTCTCTCTTAGAGTTAGAATTTGTAATTTTTTGTAATTTTTTTAATTTTTTTAAATTTGATGTTTTCTTAAAATTTTTTTTTTTTTTTTTTTTTTTGTATCTTGTTGTTGTTTGACAAATTGTTCGAAATTCGATATCTATTGCTTAACAATTGTTCGAAACTCGATTTTTATTGTTCAACAATTATTTAATATTTGATTTCGAGTATTAGATTGTATTCGATAAACGTGTTCGATACTAATTAAAAATAGTTAAAAGTTAACTAGAATACTATTTGCAATATATACACTTATATTATTGTTTTTTGTATATTTTGTTTTAAAAAATTTTAATTTTTTTTTTTACTTAACAAATTTATTCTTTTATTCGATATATATCGAAAACTTTAATTTTAATTGTCGAACAATATTTAATATATATTTGATATTAATCGAAGCTTATATTTAACAAGCATTTGAAATTAACTAAAATTAACTAGAAATATTAATTGAAAAATTCAATATTGCTTTGTCGAAGTTTGCAAATAGAAAAGAAAAGTAATATTACAATTTTAGACTAAATAGATTTTGTTTTTCGATTATTTTTTGAATTTTTACTCTCTAGTCTTAAATATACTATAAGTAATATCTAGTATCTTAATACTTATAGTACTTATATCTATTTTTTGTACATAGTTAGTTCTGTATAGCTAGTATTCTTGTCAATCAACTATATACTAGCTATCAAAGCTCTAATCTTGACAATTAGTTCTACTACTATCTATCTTATATAGTTAATATATAGTAGTACAAGTCTATTATATCTTACGTCTTTTATATCTTAGTGCGTTAGTAGGAAGTAGACGCACTTAAATCTTGTAGTTTTCGAAATTTATTAATTGCTAATTACTATTATTAATTGTATTGTCTTTGTTAAAATATAATTAACTATCTAAAGAAATAATATTTTAGTTTGTAATTATTTAACGTAAAATTATAGTTGTATTAAATTAAACATTTGCAATTAAGCAAGAAGCTATATTGTTTAATATAATATTAATTCGAAATAGATTATTTGTAATAATAATCTTTAATTTGTTTAATTAATATAGTTTGTTATTAAAGATAAATATATTTTAATTAAGACTAATATCGATTGTATATCTATAAATTTAATAATTAAAATTAGAACAATCGAGCAATACTTTAGCTCTTTTAGTCTTTTAATATATTGTAAATATAAAATTATTCTATAATATTTAAATAAATTAAGTATTATTTTTAATATAAATTAATTATTTTTGCGATTGTTGTTATATACAATTATTTAAGAACTATAGCAAAGAAATATTATTGTATTAGCTTCGATAAAACTAATAAATTTATAAATTTTTTGTAATAATATATTTTTGCGTTTGCAAAATATCTTATTGTTTTATCTTAAAGTTGCGAAAGATATTTGCAAAGACTAAAAACTAATATATATACAAAAAAAAAAAAAAAGTAAGTAAAAAGTAAATAAAAATTAATATACAAAAAGATTAATAAAAATAGCGTATCTTTTCTATTAAATACTACTACGCGTTTCTAATTAAAATTGACGCTAGAGTCTATACAAAGATAATATATTATAATTGATATATTATAATTTGATGCAAAAACGCACTGAAAAGAGAATACTAGTAATGGGAATTATAATTGTATTATTAGCTAGAAAGAGGAAAGTCCTCTATCTAAATACTACTGTACCAAGAAATATCTTGTCAAGCAAGAAAGAAATACTTTGCTTAAAAGAAAAGTAATATTTTGCTCCAAAGAAAAATACAATAATTGTAATATTTTTCTCTAATCTCTTTGCTATATTATTGTTCTCAATAACAACAAATGCGAAAAGAATAGACGTAGAGCAAACAAAATTTCTATTGTTAAAAAGATAAATTGAAAAGAATTTTCGTTGTCGAAAAGATAATAGAGCGATCGAAATATTATAGTATTTGTAATATTAATATAAAAAGAGAATTAAAACAATTAGAGCAAGATTGAAAGATCTATAATAATATATTTGTTTTGAAAAAAATTATTTGTAGTATCGAAGTTTGACAGAATTCCTAAAACAACTAGAACAAGATTGAAAAATCTAAAATAATATATTTTTTACAAAAAAGATTGTTTGTATGGCCGTTGACCTAAATATGTTAGGGTGTTGACTCAAAGTTTGACCCAATTGTTTGTACTACGTTCACTTACATTGATGTTAGCTTCACGTCTCTATATATCTTTGATCAGTCTTCGCACAATAGTTGTATAAATAAGTATGCTTATCTTATTATTGTTATTTTCTTTATTGTTATCGCTCTTATAATTGTTGTGTTTTTCGTTTTGTTTTATAATTAGTTACAATTAATATTACTACTATTTTAAGCGATCTTTTACGAAAGACAAAATTATCGCGTTTCTATAAAAATCGTCGCTTAATATGGCGTCGCCATTGTAGTTGTTTTCATTCTAGTCTATAATTAGCTCACGTCAAATTCTTCGCATATAAATAGTCGCATTATTGTTTCTCGATTGTTATCTAATAGATCAAAAAAATTGTTTAAGACATTTAAATTAATGTCGATTTTAATGCGCTATTTCTTGATGTCGAAGTCTAAATAAGTAAAAATATTATCAAGATTGTTTGTTATAACGTCTAGCGATATATATTTATAATTAAGTTGCTTATAAGATTTAGTTGCGAGTTTGTTAATTTGCTCTCGAAACAAATACTCTATAAATTGTTGTTTTACAATAAGCAATCTATTTTATATTTTCTTCGCGTATTTGATTATTTCTATTGTATATTAGTATTAGCTTGTTGAAATTAATAATCTAAATATATTATTTTCGTTCGACATAAACTTGTAGATCTTTACAAGAAAATCGAACGTTTGCTTTGTTAAGCAATAATAAATTGCGCTAAATATAAATTAAATTAATTTTAAATTAATTAAATCGAAAAAAACTTTTGTGTTCTTTTAACAATTGTAGAATTATTTGTCGTTCTTCTCTTTAAAGAAGCAATCGTAAATTACTTTGCTAAAAATATTATTTAAAAATCGATAATTGTTGTTTACTTCTTTAAGCTTTTGTGTAATATTAGTTTTAATCTATATAATCGTAAAGATATATATCAAGTAATATAATAAATTTGTAAATCGATTTTTTCACAATAATTTCTTCGCTTTATTTAAATTATTTTTGTAATAAAAATTATATTCATTCGCAACTCGATATCGAATTCTTTTTATTATCGCATAACAAAATTCGTTTACATAATTGTACAATTGCAATTGTATTATCGCTTGTTTGCTAATTTCGATATTCGAATATAACTATTTATCTATATTTATAATTTGTTAAAAACGAATCGATCTTATCTTTGTTTTGCGAATCAAGAAAATTACGATACGTTGTTCAAATACAATTTATTAATTTTAAGAAAAAGCTCTTAGTATTTTTTGATTACAAGATTACGAATTTAATAATATAACTCTTAATAATTGAGACAACTAAAAATTGTTTAATATTTATTAAGATTTTCTTATAATTAAATTTCGAAAACACTATTTGTCGCGACAAACTCTTTTATAAATAGATTTTTATTAGATTTTCGCATTAAGTATTATCGAACTTTCGAAAAAACAAGCTTTCGAAAAATTGAATTAATTGCGAGAATTTTAGAATTGACGCAAACTTGTTAGCATTTTGTAAAATTAATAAGTTTGCGAAGTTAAAGACAAGTTTTTTAAACTATAATAGCGCTATTAGTTATATATTAATTTGTGTAATTTGTATTATTTATTATCGATATAATGTAAGACAACTTGTTTTTATAATATAAACGTATGTTGTTCTTTTTATTTACAATAAAGCTTTTATGTCGAACGCGTTTTTTAAATTTGATATTAACATTTTTGTCTTCTTTATTGTTGTTGTTGATTGCGAGTTCGTTCAATTTGTTATTAAATATGTTAGTAAATATTACAATCTTCTTATATTGCTATTATATATGCGTTAGCATTGTCTTTAGTTAAATTTGCAACAAGATCTACTAAATTATTGAACAAAGACGTTAATATAATTTTTTTTTTTATTAATATTGTTGCTTATAATAAATATATATTATATAAAATTCTTATATTTTGAAAGAAGATTTGCGAATAAGTTTTTTGTTAATATACGAAAAAGAGTGTCAATTTAAGCAAATAAATTAATGTAAAAAAAAGTAGAAAAAATCTAAAAGATTAAAATTGTTTATACAAATTATAACAATTCTTTTAGCGTATTTTTTTTGTATATTGAGCTAAGAATCTTATTTTAATCTAATTGTTTGATAACATGTTTTAACAATTATTACTTAACAAAAAGTTTTAATTTTCGAAATTGTCTACTTTGTTTTAAGACAAACGTTATTAATTCATGTAAAAAATATATTTTACAAAGATATTTAATTATCGTAAACTACTATTTAATTCTTCGAATTACTATTGTGTAGAATTTTTTTAATATTGTTTTTATCTCTTTTTTTAACTTAGAAGCGCAATTAATATAAGTCGCAAAAGACGTAATAATACAATTAATTTTAATAACGAATTAGATTTTGATCGTAACTTTGCTTCTAATCTTCTATCAAATATAAATACGAACAAAATATTTAGTTGTAAGTAATTACGTGCTAATTTCGTAAAAATGCGCTAAAATATATTTATAAAATTCTAATTAATTTGTTTGAAAAATAATTTTTTCTTTTTAAAATTAAAAAAACAATTTGAAATTTATAAATTTAATTGTTTGCTATATTACGATTGTTTTTTTAATTATATTTTTGTTAATACTTTTAATTGTTGCGATCTCGACATTCCAAATTAAATTCGAAAGAATTCGCAAATGCTTCGCGTCAATTATTACGCTAAAATAAAGAATTTTATATAACAAAAATACAAATTTAACAAGATTAACAACAAAATTATTATTTTGTCTTCTAGTTTTATCAAGAGCACGCAATATATAAAAGCAAAAAAGCAAAACTTTCTTGATTTTGCTACGTAATCTAATTACGCGTTATATACTTAAAGAGTACAAGCTTACATATATATAATTTTGCGAAATCTCGAATATTTCTTCGATTATAATTGTATTTGCGTTCAACTAATTTGTTACAATTTTTAGACAAAAATTATTAGAGACAAGTACTATAATACAAGAATTTTTATATTTCGATTTTTACTATATTTTAAAAACAATAAGATTTCTTAAAATCGTTGATTACGCATATTTTGCTCAATTATTAAGCGTCAATTTTTTATTTATATTGTTTTCGCCATAATTATTAACTAGTCTTAAAATCAATTTCTTTGCTATATAAATATAAATATTTAAATTTGCGATTGTTTTAATTACAATCAATTTTATATAATTCTATCTCGAAAAAGAATCTACGCATTATTGTTTTTACTAAATTTTATAATAAAATTAACAAAGTTTGCAACGTTCAATAAATATAAACGTTGCTTTGTCGTCTTAAAAATGCGATATAAGTAAAGAAGCAAAATAGAGAAATTTTGCTTTTAATAAATTGTTGCACGCAACAAAGCGCTATTAATATATAAAAAAGTAAATGTATTTACTTACAATCTTCAATACTATTAGCAAGCTCTTTAATTTTTTGACTTCTATATCTAGCTATTTTATTAATCGAATTTTTTTTTGTTGTTGTTATCTTGTCGCTTTTTGAATTATCTTTGTTATAAAAATTAACAATTGTTTGTTTAATTTCGTTTCTTTGTACTTAGACAACTATAAGCATTAGATATACTTAATTAATTTGCAATTAAATTGATCAAAACTTCTATTGTGTAACAATTGATATTTATAAGATTATAATGTTAAAATATATATTTTTATAAATAAATATAACTATGTCGTACAAAACTACATTTACATTTTCATTTACTTTGTATGTATTAATTATCTTTTAATCGTATACAAATAGATAAGTATTTAAATTCTTATCTAATATATTTATTAAAACTTATTATTACGCAAACGCAATTGCATTTTATCTATTAATATATTTTTAAAATTTTAGAACTTAATTATATATTTTTGTAAAAAATATTAACTTTATTGTAAACAATACAATTATAGAAATTAAAACAATATAAACTCGTTACTACTAAAATTAATTAAAATTGCTTAATAAACATATATATAACGTTATTAATTTCAATTAGTGTATTTTATTCGAAAACAATTTTCTATATTAAATTTTATTTTGCAAATTGTTTCTTTTTAATTGTATAAACTTTATTGTTGTTTAAATATAAATTAATAACAATTTAAAGCATTAAAATTTCGAAATTATTTAATATTATTATTGTTTATTTTTAAAAAAACATTATTTTGTTGTAAAAAAGTCTTGAAACTTTTTAAATAAATATTAGTATAACTTTTACAAAAGTTTACAAATATCTCTAGATTTTTTTTAAAAACAATTTATTTTATATTTTTTAAAATTCGAACAAATTTTTAGTCGAATTATAAACAATTTTTTTTTCGATTTTTAATTAAATCTCTTTTATATTTTACAAAGCTCTCTTACTTTTTTATTAAGTTTCTTCAACATTTTATCAAATTCTTTTACTTAAGTACTAAACATACTCTTTTTATATCTTCTAACAACGTAATTGATGTTATAGTTTTTTTAATAATTAGCAACAAACTCTATATTAGAAGCACATCTATTAATTTCGCGAAAAATTTGATTAAATAATATTAAAATAATACTAATTCTTTGTAGATTATAAGTCGAGTTCTAACAATTTAAGATTATTTTCATAGTATTACTTTTATTGTAAAGAATATTTTAATAAAATTCAATAATTAATTGAACACATAAGTTAATCAAAACGTCAATTTTAGAGCAAATATTAATTAAAACTTTAATTGAGAGATTTTTCGCACTTAAGTAACTAATATCGCGCAACAAAGAACAAAGAAAAATAATTAAACTACTAAAATTATTCTTAGAATTAAGAAACATTAATCGCACAATTTTGTTAATACTCTTCTTAAACATATTAGCAATACATACTTTATAGTAATCGAAATTCTAAAATTAGCTCAAAAAATAAACAATATCAATAAAATAATTAAATATTTTGAAATAATAATATACAATCGTCATTTTAATTATACTATTAACAATCAAAAAATTAGTATATTTTTTGACTTTTTAAGATTCGACTTTTAAGTTGCATTTAATCGAAACTAACTTAATCAATTAATACTAATCAATCAAAAATTAGTTAATATTAATTTGCGACAAAATTATATTAGTATCTTTCTTGTATTGCGCATTGTTAACAATTTATTTATTTAATTTGCTATTTTTTGTTCTAATTATAATCGCTTTTAAATTGTTGAGTTGTCTTTGTCAAATACGAAACTAAACTTAATTATATTTAAAAATAATGCAATTGTTCAATTATCAATAGAGTAGCTCTTAATATTTTCTTTCTTAATTAAAAGATCTTTACGAAATTCTTATATTAAAGATTTTTACAATTTCTTTTTTGCGTTACAATGTCAACTAGTTAATAGCTATATTCTAAATAGTATTTTATTATTATTTGAGCGTTTAATTTGTAATATATTATATTCTTTTTCGAAATTAACATGTTTGCAAATCTCTAAATTAAAATTTTTGCAAATCTTTAAATTAAAGTTTTCGAAATTGTTTTTAAAGCGCGACAATATTTATTGTGCATTTTTGAGAAAAATTTTAGTAAATCGAAACTTTAGTTATAGTTAAATTAAATTTATACAAGTTGACAAATCGAATTTATTTAATAAAGATATAAATCTATTTAATGCAAACGCAAATAACAAACTTTTTAAAATTGTTATAAAATACATTTTAATCGACGTTGTCTTCGTTACAAGTTATTATATATACGTAGATATTAATGCAACAATTTGTTATAAAATTAATATAACAATCGTTTACGTTTTAAGTCTTTTAAGAGTACTTAATAGAGTTTTCGAAGTCTTAAATTAAAACAAAAACGAAAATCGTTTATATTGTTTTTATTAAAATAGATTTGTAGATTTGCTAAATATCAAAATAAACAACTTTTTAATTGTTAACAAAACGCTTCAAAATGCGTTTCTTAAATTTATTAAATTCTTAAATAGCAAATTTAGAATTAAAGCTTACATTTTTTGCATTAATTGTTGCTCTTCTAATCTTAAAAAAAATCTTAAATATTACAAATTTCTAAAAACTAATTAAAAGCGAGTTACGCTTCTTAATCTAAAGATACTTAAAAATTAACTTCTTGCATTTAAAATATTATCGCTTTGAACAAAAAATAAAATTATTACAATTAATACAACTTTTAATTAATTATACAACTTTAAAATTTAATTAAGTCTTAAATTTGAATTGCGTATATACAATTATTATTACAATTAAATTAATAACAAAGAAGATTAACTTCGTATTAGCTTACACTCTATTTTATAATATATAATCAAAATTGATTTAAAACTATATTTGTTTTATATTTTATTATACAACAATTTACGCATCTTTTTTCTATTAATATTAATATTTTTGCGATAAGACGCTACAATTAATTTAATATTTCGCTATTTTAATTATAGTATTAATGCGCTTAAGAATTACGTCAACATTAAGCAAGTAAAATACTTTGTTTATTTAAATATTAAGATCGACAAATATTGCAAGAAATTTTTAATAAATTTTTATTAATTTTTCAACAAATAAGCGAACAATATTGACGAGTCTATTTTTGATTCGAAACTTCTTATTCGCACTTAACTTATTTAGCAAAAGTGCAATTGTAGCAATCTATATTGAAGTTCGATAATACGCAATATAGAAAATATTATATTCTAGAAGATTTTTATTTTGTATAGCAACGTTTAAACGTTAAAACTTAATCAATTAATAATTTACTTTTGCTTCGTTGCTATTTTAAACAACAACTTAATTATAAAGATTTTCGATTGCAATTTAAACAATATTATTTATTTCTATTAAAAGATAATTGTTGCATTAATTTGTCTCTTTTGTTGCTTACTTTTGTCAATTCGCGTTAGTTAACAATTTTTAGTCGCACAAAAGATTCTTTATATTATATATATTGACAAAATATTGCTAAATTGTTGTTTGTAAACGTCGAATATAATAATAGCAAATTAGAATTAATTATAAAGACAAAATATTTAAGTTTGCAACAAAACAATTCAATTATCGCGCAATCGCATATTAGATATATTAAAAAATATATTTCTAATTCTTGAAAATAGTAAAACGATAATCTTTAAAATTAATAGCTATTTCGAACAACATACTAATTAACGATCAAGAGTTATTTTATTGTTAGTTTTGCGCTTTAGTACTTTTAACTTTGACGTTTTCAATTATGCGCGAACGTTTAACAAATTTATAAATTTGAACAAATTCTTTATTTTTGCGTCTCTTATTAATTGATTTTTTGTTGCGATTAATATATTTATGTGTCAATTCTATAATTGTTGCAAGTCTAGCGTTGACAAATATTCTAATTTGGCGTCTCAATATTCTTAACTCGTTGCACAAACTCTTTTACGAGTTAATACTTTATTGATGCAAAATTTGTCGCAAATATTAATTTTAATATCTTTGTTCAATTTTTTCGAATTTAGCGATAAGAATTTCGAAAAACTAACTTTTGAAACTCGTCAATTTCTTTCGTTTTCTTAATAGCTTTTCTTATCTTCTTAATAGTTTTCTACGCTCTCTTAATAGTTTTTTTTGCGTAATAATAATTTTTTTTGATCTTTTAACAATATATTTTTGATCTCTTCTAAAGTTGACAATTTCGTCAAATTTAAATATTTAATATCGCAATATTAAATTTTCTTCTTTGCGATATCTTTCTATATTTTTTTTCTTTTTTTTGTCAACTTCTTGTATCTTACTTAAGATTATATTTATTCTTTGTACAACAATTTAAGATTTTTAACATATCTAAATATAAATTTTGACAATTTTGTTAACAAATTTTCTTTTTTGTAAGATTCGTAAAATATAAGTTTTCTATTTAATTGCTTTAAGTGTTTGACTCTTGATATAATTTAATAATAAATAATAAAAGATTATAAAAAGACTTAAAAGACTTGAAGTTTTAATTGATTCTTGTATTTAGTTTTTATAATTAATAAATATCTTTTTTTTACATTAACTTGTTGTTTATGTTTTCGTCGCTTTAACTTCTTTGTCGATAATTTTAAAACTTTAAATTAATATATCTTATAATTCAAACAATTCAAATATAATTAATATAGTATTGAAACTACGCAATGTTAAAAGTGCTTTTACGAAGTTTTTTATTAGATATTGCGTTGTATTCTTTAAGTTAATTGCTAACTTAAACTTTGTTGTAGATTCTATTTGCAAAACAAAAATAATTGCGCAATTTAAATTTGTTGTCTTAGAATCGACAACTAATATAATCGCATATTTTATAAATTCGCAATATATATTTAACGTCTTTTTTAATTAATTTTCTCAATATTCTAAGATTATATAAAATTAGTTTCTTAGCAATAATATATTATAAACAATACGATGTTATACGTTTTAACAATTATATATTCGAACAAATAAAGAAATTTATGCAAGACACTTTATAATAAATAATAAAAACATTGTCTTATTTATTATATAAAAGTTAATAAAAATATTAAGCAAATAAATTTAAATTATTAATATTTATCTTTCAATAATTCTTTATCTTTTTTTCCACTATATTTTCTTATTTAAAAAATTATTGTTTGCGAATTACTATTAACAACATAATAATTAGTATTTTGCATATCTTAAAAATTAGCTAAAATTCGCATATTGTAGCGATAACTAACACTAATATAATTTTTAAATAATTTTATTAACTTTTAAAACAATTGAGTAATTTAAATCTTAACAATAATAATTTTTTAAAACAAATAAATAGTTTAGATCTTAACAATAATAACTCGTAAATAACAAACTTAACAAATATACTATCTTTTTCGAACAATACATTAACATTAGTTGCAATAACAATAACGTTTTGTTTGTTTTCAAATATATTGCATTGCTTTTCGTTATTTAATTGTGCGAAATTGTATACGTTATATCGTAAACTATCTTTTTTATTAAGTTAAATTGCTTCTATCTATAGATTTTGTTTGTTTTATCTCGAAATCGAAATTAATATTAATTATGTTATTAAATCTTTACAAAAGCTTATTTTTTCTTTAAATATTCGCACTTCGAACAAATTATATTTCGAACAATTTTAACTTTATTAAATTAAGATTATTTGCAAGTTTGCTCAAAAAAATAGCATAAATTCAAATAATATACAAGTTGTCAAAATAACAATAATAACAAAGATAATCAAAAAGAACGTCAAGTTATTAAAAAGAGATATCAAGAAATTTGACATTAATTTAATAAATCTAGACTTAATTTATTTAATAAAGATTGTTTGTAATAAACAACGTTGCGCAAAGAAGTAAGCAAAATTGTCTTTATCTATTATTGTAAAAATTTTTAAGTATTGACACTTTCTATTAAATTTGCATTAAAGCGAAACATCTATAAAAAAATATAGCAAAAATAATGTTAATACAAAATAAAACTAATATTCAATAAAAAACTTTAATTACATTTTTTTATTTATACAATACACAAAGACTTGATCTTAATTTGCTTTGTCTTAATTATAATAGCAATAGCATGCGTTTATTGCGTTCTATAATTGATAAATATAAATAAATAGTAATCTCTATATAAGTTTAATGTAGTACATATATATTAATATAAAGTTATATTTCTATATGCTTTTAACTTACATTAAATAACTAAACTATTAATTAAGAACGTCGTATCAAATTACTATAAAATCTAAGAGATTAAATTATTTCATACAAGTATAAACAATTATATATTTTATTAAAATTAACGTTATTATAATTTATGCTACTTTGTTGTTGTTGTTTAAGAATATATTAATACAAGAGTCTAAAATACACAAAGCAATATCGTTATACATTGCATTCAAAAAGCGTTACTAATATTTCGATTCGCAATTATTAAATATTTATTACGTATAATGCGATTATTCGCCTATTTATACAACGCTTCTTCTATTATAATCTCTACTAAATCGCGTTGTTAAGCCAAAATTACAAATCGTTTAAGAATAGTAAAATAGAACTTAATAAATAAGTTTTGTAATAATTAATTAGTTATAACTCGAGATTTACTAATACAAAAGTCGCTAAAAAATAATTTATAGATATTGAAAACAAACAACGCGTAATCTTCGACAACAATTGCAATATTCGTAATAAAATAAAATTAATAATTAAAGTTTAAAAAAGTAATAACGTAAGATTTTTCTTGCGTTGTAGTAAAATAGAGTCAATTGTTGTAGTTTAAGAAAATAATAATATGTAATTTCTAATATATTGTTTTATTAAAGTAAAAACGCTACAAATATATTTAAAAAGCAACAAAAATATTTTTGATAAAATAGAGTTTATAAATGTAATATAAGAAAAATATAAAATAATATTTTAACAACGTCGTTTTATTAAAGTAAGCGACTCTAAATCTTTAATATATAAAATCGTATTTTTGAGCAAATTTAAAAGATTTTGCATGTTTGCTAAACAAAATAAGAAAATTAACGAATAAATTTGTTTTCGCGTACAATTAAATTTATTAAGCGACAATAAGAGAGACAAATTTTAAAAGAAATTATTAAAAAAAAATTGTGTCTCTTATTAAGATAATTTAATTAAAATTTTATTTATTAAGTTTGTTAGTAACAACTAGCTAATTATTCGTCTTTTCTTGTTTTACTCTTTAGCATATTTTTAATATTTAAATAGCTTAAATTCTATCTTAAAATACAATAATAACAATAATAAAAACGACAAAAATAACAAAAAAGATAAAGTCGATTTTCGAATAAAATAGTTTGACAAATTTTGTATCTCTTATTGAGATAATTTAATTAAAGTTTTATTTATTAAGTTTGTTAATAACAATTAATTAATTGTTTGTTTTTTCTCGTTTTAATCTTTAGCGTATTTTTAATATTTGAACAACTCAAATTCTATTTTAAAATCTCGCGATAATAATAATTAAAACAACAAAAATAACAAAAGTAACAAAAACAACAATAGCAATACATTTGTTTATATTCGAAGTAAATTTCGATTTGCGAAAATCGAAAATTTTGATAACAAACAAACAATAAATATTTTTACGCAAAATTAACTTAAAGAATTGAATGTCGATTAATTGTGTAACAATTGCAATATTGTATTCTTTAAAAACGCAACATTTAAAAATAATAAAAAAGATTAAATATATATAAGAAGCGATTTAGAATTTTTGTTGTTTTGTTTGCAAATAATAAGTTTGTTTTAAGCAATTATAATATACAATTTTCTTTTATATCGAACTATCGTTTAAATAGACTTAGAGTTAATAATAACAAAAAATAATATAAATTTTTAACTAAACTTTCTTTAGTTAAGATAAAATAATTATATTATTTGTTGTTTTTGTTAATTATAAGCTATATTTAATGCTATCGATATAATACTAATTTAATTTAGAATATTTTCGTTGCAAGCATTGCTATATGTGCGTAAAAAATCTTAAGAGCTAACAATATATTTAAACGAAATATTTTTAACTTTGTAATTAGAGTAATCTTCTATATAGTCGCAAAAAATGTACGATTTTCGAATGTTAAAAAGACGAGTATCTATATAAATTCTTTTTTTTAATATTGTTGTTAAGAATTTCTTGTAGTAATTGATACTTTTATAAGTATATAGACTTTAATAACGTATTTAATTAAGTAAAGAGATAGATAGAGAATAAAAATTAAAAGCACAATATCTTTTTTGTTCTTTAATATTTAAATATTATAATAAAATTTATTAGAATTCGATAAAACGACAATATAGAATATGCAAAATTAATAAAAATGTTGTTGAACAAATTGCAAATATTAACAATGCAAAAGCGCTAATTCAAATAAAATGCGCGTATATATCTTAAGTCGTAAATAAATTAAAGCGTTGTTAAAAATTCGCGTAATTTTATTACAAAATTGCTTAAACAATTATTTTTATCTTCGCATTTATATACAAAATCGCACTTTTTTTAATCTAAATAAAAGCTACGTTACAACACTCAATTAACAAAATCTTAATAACAAATTATTATTTCGATTAAGCTATAATTTAATTGTTCGAAAGAATTCAATAATATATTAGAATTCAAATTGTTAACACTTTGCAAATTGCGCAAGTTCGAGTTTTAATTTACAAAATTAATTTTTTTTTCGTTTTTGCAACGACATCGCAAACAACTATTTTATATTATTGTTTTCTTGTTCGATTCAAGTTGTTTTCTCTTTTTAAATGTCTTAAATAAGTACAACAAACGCGTCTCTTTAAATTTAATAATCTTTATGTTCGAGATCGAACACTATTGTTTGTCGAAAAAGTTAATAAAGCAATATAATATATAACGTAAACAATTTGTATTGCAAAAAGATCGATTTAACAAAATAAAAAATACAAAAAAAATTTTGCTATAAATACAAGTGTTTAGATTAGTTTATTAAAGATTTTATCAAAAAGTCTTTTAAATTCGAAAAAAAGCTTTAGATTTACGTTAACTATAATTAAGAATTTAAAAAGATAATAATATTGTTATTTTAAATATTTAAGTTAATTTATTTGATTAAAAAATAAAATGCAAGAGTTTGCGACATACTTAAAACAACATTTGCGATATTTAAGATGCAAAAAAAGATAATAAAAAAAGAAAGTTCTAGATTTGCGTTAATTGTAATTAAGAATCTAGGAAAATAATAGTATTATTATTCTAAATATTTAATTTAAATTATTTGATTAAAAGATAAAATGCAAGAGTTTGCGACATATTTGAGACAACATTTGCGATATTTAAGATGCGAAAAAAGATAATAAAAAAAGAAAGCTCTAAGTTTGCGTCGATTATAATTAAAAATCTAGAAAAATAATAATATTGTTATTCTAAATATTTAAGTTAATTTATTTGACTAAGAGATAAAATGCAAGAGTTCGCGATATACTTAAGACAACATTCGCGATATTTAAGATACAAAAAAAGATAATTAGAAGCTTATTGCGCTACTCTAATTAAGCAAAAGTGTAACGTAGCAATATTATTAAAGTCTATTATTATATATTTGATTGCATCAAATTTAATAATAGAGTCGATCTCTAAATCGCTTCGTAGCATAAACAACAAAATGTCGCATAAAAAGTTTTGAATCTTTAAATAGCGCGTATAATATTTTTTTCGAATTGTTCGCTTCAATATAAAAGACAAGAGTTATAACAAAATCGATATTAAATTAACAATAATTTTTTTATTATTAATTTTGCAAAATTTATTATTTACGTACTTAACATACTTTATAGCAAAATCTTTCTTCAAAAACAAAATAACAATCGATTTAATTTCTATAATATTGATCGTATTTACTAAAATTGCTTCGACAACCAAGTTATTGTAAATTTGTTCAAAAATCTAATTAAGTAAATACAGTAATTTTAGACTAGAAATAACGATCTTGCAATATAGATTTTAGATTGTTAAATAAAATTTGTATTAAATTTATAAACGCAAAGAATCGCTAGAAGAACGCAATACTTTAAAATAATTATTGCATAAAGTTGTTTTTATATTACGATTATTAATATTATAATTATTAATATTGAAATTGAAATTGAAATTAAAGCTTTTTTGCGAATTTGTTTCGAACAAATTCTTAAGTCTATTGTTAATAACTTAAAATAATATATAGATTTCGAAATTGCACTTTGCGTTCTTTTCTATTATAATATTATAAATTGCGTTAATAGTAATAGTTTTACGCGTATTATACTTTATAAAATTGTTGAATAATATATTAGCTAAAATATAGACACTTAAGTTCGAAGTACTTTTGAAGTCTACTTTATTAAAAAAAAAGTAAAATAGCTATACTATCGCAAGTAATTAAATAGATAATTTGATATAAAACTTTTAAAATTTCTTAATACTTTACTCTTAATAAGTTTTAAAATATAAAAAGAAATCTTATATATATTTTATCGTAATTAAAGATTAAAAACTAATAGAAAATTTTTCAAAAAATTGTAAAATACAATTCTAAAAGTAATAAATATACTTGTAAGATTATTCGCTAAATAAATTATATCGAAAAATAGCTTGTAATTAAAACTCAAAGTTGTCTAACTTTTTAAACAAATTCTTAGAAAAAGTTTGTCGCTTAATATAAGTTGTAAAGTTTGTTTTTAAAAAGTGTATTAATATATATTTTTGTAAGATTTAAATAGATTAATAAGCGATTAATCTATTACGTTTAAACTCTCGAAAATAGAGTTTTCTACAATTAAAAATAACTTTATTAAAATGTCGCAAAACTTAAAGAACTTGTTAAAACTATTAATTTTATAATTAGAGTTTTCGAAGTTGCACACATTTTGTTTAAAAAATTGCTAATAAGACTTAAGATAGTTTGTCTATAATCAAAAAATTAAGCAAATTACATTCTTAATATTATACTTTGTCGCAAAAATCTAATAAAAACAATTTTTAAGTTCGAAGATTTGTTCTTAGAGCGTTGCAATTAATATTAAGAAATAATAGCACTTTTAATATTGTGCATTTAAGAAAATCGTATTAAAAGCGAAAGTTCTCAAATTGCTTAAGCAAAAAATATAGAGAAAACTAAAGTTATAATTTTTTATAATTGATTATTTTAATAAGTGCTTAATAAGAAATATTTAATTTAGTTCGAATAAATATATAAGTCGCAAACGAAATATAAAATAAATTCGAAGCAACACTAAGATTAAAACAAAACTAAATGTTGTTAAAGAGCAAACTAGAGCGAAAATAAATACAAAAAACAATATTGCAAATAAGCGTGTTCTCGCTAAATAATAATGTGTAACGCTATAAGTGCTCAACTTGTGTAAAAGATAAAGATAGATATGCGTATACAACTTGTTAATACAATTTAAGTTTTTCGAAATCGAGTTTTATTTTAAAAGAGTCAAACAATTAAACGTTTAAAAAGACGAAAATAACTTTTTCGAATTTACAAAATACGTGTTACAATAAATTAATAAAGTATAATAGAAAAGTTTAGAACATTTAGTAAAAGATATAAAGTTTTGTAAATATAAAGAAGATACAAAATTTAGCAAAAACAATTGTGTAAAAATATGCGCTACTTTATTTCAAATAAAAGAAGAGTTAGTTTCTAAGTCTTTAGATATAAGTTTTTGCTATAAAAATAAAAAATACAATAAAAAAATTAAGTCGATTAATATTCTTAAAAGAAATAATGTATTTATCGAAAGCATTGCACAAGAGACAACATCAAAAAATTAAAAACAACAAAAAATTAAAAATTAAAGAAGAAAGAAAAAGTTAAAAGCTAATAAGTTATAATTAATACTTTAAAATAATAATATTGACAAAATATACAATTGTAATCAAATATAATAATTTTTGCTAAAATATAAAATATTTTTAGCAAAATTGTAGCAAACAAATAGAACAAAAATATATCTTAAAATAAAAAAGAAAATAACTTAAATAAATTTAATTAAGTTTTTAAACTAAAGAGATATTCTAAAGAGACTAAGATTTAATATCTTTATCTTTAGTATAATAATTTTGTAAAATATTTATATAACAACAATAAAACTAATTTACAACTTCTAAAAGTTAATAATTGCGCAATTCTTTTTTAATTTTACAAAAGCAAGTTTGTTTTTTAATATTATTTATTATCTTTTCTACTAATATCGACAATGCGAATTTAAAATTCAAGTAATTATTTTCTTTGCTTTTAGCTAATTTTTGTCTTAGATTTTCTTAAAGTAGAAAAACAAAAAAGTTGTTTAAATTATTAACTAATATTATAGAATTTTAAGTTATTTGATGTATTGTAAGTTTTGTTTGTATGCGTCGAATAATACAATACAAAATTAAAATAAAAAGATTACGATTCTCTAATAAAACAATTATTAAAAATATTAGTAACTTAATAAAAGTATCTTCTTAAAAGTAGATAGCATTTGTTAAAATATAATTAAGAGACATCTTGTTTAAAAAAATTATTAAAAGATATTAATACGCACGAAATACGAAGTACAAAACGCAATTTTATTAAAAAAAACATATAAATAGATTGTTAAGAGCGAAAAAAAATTAAGTTTTAAAAAGAATTAAAGTAAGCAAAGACGCAAACAAATTAATTCGCACAACAAGAAACTTCAATAAAAGATATTTTTCAATAGATCGAAAAAGCAAAAGCGTAAACAAAAGTCGAATATTAATTCGACAAAAAGAAACGTAATTTTCTCTTCTTTAAGATTTGTACATAATTGATAATCTTAAAATCGAAATCGTAGTTTTCGAACTTAATACAAATTCGAAAAAAAAGATAAAATTAATTATTGTCTTAATTGTTAATATAGATATTTAAAGAGATTTGTATTTAACAACGTTTAATAGCTTTTAAGACGCAAACATTATTAAAAAATAACAAAATTTCGAAATTGTAACAATAAAAAGATTCTATTAAGCTAAATCTCTTTTTATTTTCTTTCTTTCTATAGTTATGTTTTAGCAAACGATTTTAAATTAAAGATTATATTTAAAATTTATAAAATACTAAATTATTAGAGTACTTACTTCGTAGAACGCTAATTAAAGAATAAATTCTTTAATACAAACAATTAAGTAGAGTTTCGATCAAATATTTGTTATACAATTGTACGAACATTTGTAATTAATAACGACGTTATTAATTTAATAACTAACTAATTGTTAACAATCTTAATAATTATAATATTGTAAATCGAATATTTGAAAGAAACTCGAAGAGTAAAGAAATTAAAGCGCTACGTCAATTAGTATTTTTATGCTAGAATAATAAACAATCAAAACAAAATTATTTACGTTGCAATAAGTTAAACTCGAAATATTGCGCAATCGTTCGCGTCTAAAAGATATTTTAGCGCACAATTTATTTAACAATAAAGTAAGACTTAAACTTCAAAAGTTAAAGCTTCGATATTTGCGATAGCTACAATATATACAACTTGAAAAAAAATATATTCTAAATACACGATTAACGACAAAGCGACAACAAGAATAGTAAGAAAATTTTTAAATAGATTCTTCTTAACAAGATTTGTCGAAGTTATTGTATTAACAACAAGAATTTTGCGCAATATTTAACAATAAAAATAAGTTATTAAAAATAATAGTATAAAAAACTTTACAACTCGAATAAGAATATAAAGTGTATAATAACTTTAAAATAAATAAAATAAATAAAAGAACTAATTATTGTAACTTATTTGCAAAAAGATTTACAAATAATATAAATACAATTCTTATATATATTAGAACTTCAATATATGTATCTCAAAAATTGATATTATAAGATGCATCTATATATAGAAATTGCGAAACTATATAATAATACTTTGACAAAATATCTTTATTTATTTATAATTGTTGTATCAAAGAATGTTAAGTCTTTTTTTAAAAAAAAAATTTTGCAAGAATTTTTGTATTTTGTTGTTGTTATTAATTACGATTTTGAATTTAATATATCAAAATAAAGATTACAAATAAGTTAAATCTATTAATTAAAAATACTATTAATTAAGTATTTGCTTAAATAATTTTTTCTTTATCTTATTTTAGTTAAAAGTTGCTTTAGTCTTTGTAACTTAATACTATTATAAGTTCTTTTAATTGTTAATAAAAATACTATATTTGTAAAACTTCTTTTATTATTGTTAGACTCTCTTGTTTTGTAATTTAGAAATTATAATTGTTTTGTTTGTAAAAAGTGCAACTTTAAATTTTTATAACTCTCTCTTTTTTATTTTCGAAATTTTTATTTTTAAAAACAATTCTTCTTATTATTATTGTTTCTTTTATTGAACGACAAACTTTCTCTTTACTTTCTCAAGATTGTTTGCTAGAGCGCAAAGAACTTCTTATTAATAACAATAAATCTTGCGTCTAAAAACGTTGTCTCGCAATAGCAAGACAACTTAAAAAAACAAACGTCGCAAAAAACTAAATATATAAACAATAAAGAATTTCTATATTAACATTTCTAGCTTACTTAAAGAATATATTAACAAACAATATCAATTTATCTAGTGTAAATAAGCGTTTTATTGTTAATGTTCGCAAATAATTAAAAAAGCGAAAAACTTTAGTGCTTTTTATTTAATGTACAAGAAAAAAGTTGTTAACGTTATTAATTAAAGAGACGATATTGCGCGCAACTTAAAATGCTATAAATTTAATATTAATTTAACAAATAATATAATACAATACAAAGATCGACAAATTACAATTTTTCGATAAATTTATTATAAAAAATATTAATGTTTTTGTAACAACATTTTTTTAACAATATATTATTTCAACAAAAATATAGATGCGCAACACTTTTTTAAAAAAGATTCGAATAAAGTATTAATAAACTTTAATAATAAAGTATAAGATTTAATTTTGTTGCAAATATATTTGTGCAAATTGTTTTAAACAAAACAAAATTAAATTTTAAAACAAATTAGCTTAAGCAAAAGCGCAAATAAACTAAGTTGTATTACAAAAAAACTAAATTAAAAATATCTTTTAATAAGTTAACAAAATAGAAGCGTAATACAAAAATATTAAACAATTTAATGTCGCAAATATCTTGCCCTTTTTTTTTAATATTTGTGTCTTATTAATAATTTTAAGATTAAAATTGTAATTCTTAAATTTGATTCAAGTTTAAAAGAAAAGATACAAGTTATTATTATTATTATTATTAAATAATAAATTGACAAAAATTTAAATTTGACAACGTTTAATAAATCTTAGAACGCAAATCTTATTAAAGAATAACAAGATTTCGAAATTGTAACAACAACAAAATTGTACAAAAATAAATTTTTTGTTATTTTCTTTAACTCTATAGCTATATTTTAACAAATAATATTTAATCGAAAATTATACTTAAGATTTAGAAAATACTAGATTGTTAAAACATTTACTTAAAATCTAAAAATAATTTTTTTGAGTTAAACAATTAAGCGAAGTTTTTATTAAATATTTGTTGTGCAATTGTTCGAACATTTGTAATTAATAACAACGCTATCAATTTAATAATAAATTGAGTTGCAACAATTTCAACAATTGCAATATTAATAAATTTAATATTAGAGAGAGATTTAAACAATAAAGAAGTTAAAACGTTGTATCAATTAATATCTTTATATTAAAATAATCGACAATTAAAGCAAAATTACTTATATTGTAATTAGTTAATCTCGAAGTATTGCGTAATCGTTTGCATTCAAAAAATATTTTAGTATACAATTTATTTAATATTAAAGAAAGACTTAAATTCTAGAAGCTAGAGCTTCGATATTTGCAATAATTGTATTGTAAGCGATTTCGAAAAATGCGTATCTTAGATATATAGTTAACAATAAATTAATTGCGAGAATACTAAAAGAGTTTAAAAACAAACTTTTTTTATTAAAATTTGTTAAAGTTATTGTAAGTATACAATGCTTGCTAACAAATAAAAAGAATAATATATAAAGTTTCGAAACTTAATATTAAATATAAAATAAGTCTTGTAGTAAGAATTGAGAGATAAAATTAAGAATTAAGAACTTTAAAAAATATAAAAGAATGCAAAAGAATATAGAACAAATAAAAGAACTAATAATTGTAATTTATATACAAAAAAATTTATAAATAATACAAATATTGTTTTTATATATATCTAGACTTTAATATATGTATCTTAAAAATTAATATTATAAGATGCATTTACATATAAAAATTGTAAAACTATCGAACAATGCTTTGATAAAATATCTATTCTTGTTTTTAACTTTTATTTTAACAATTATTAAATCTTCTACTTATAACTCTTTTATATAAAATTTATTATACTTAGTATACACTATTTACTATTAATGCTAAAAAAGATATTTATAAAGCTATTTCTACTATCTTTATATACGTAGATTTTAAAGATAAGAGTCTCTTTTTAATTTAGATCTTTGTAAAAAAATGCGCACATTTTAAAAATCGCAAGAATTTGAATTACGAGATAGACGCGTATTTGATTTAGAATTTTATTGCTTTTTATTAGACAAAACTAAATGTTTTTTGTAACAAAAAAGACAAGTTTGTAAATATACTTATTAAAATAATTGTACAAAATCGTGTAGATAACACAATTCGATTCGCACGAATAATTAATAAAACGTGTCAATTTACTTATATTTTATGCATATCGTCGATAAAGTATTTGAATTTACTATAAAAAGAATAACGTTACATCTTTTGTTTTTCGTTATTTTTGTAAATTTTGTATTTGTCGCTTTTGACAAAATTGCAATATTATTGCTTTTTATCTAAATAGTTGTTTAGAAATTCGATTTTAATAATAATTTTTAAAATATTTGCGTATAGCTTGTCTAAATTAAATATATAATTGTTGTTGTTAATTTCGCGCGATTTATTGCGACAATTAAACTTCTTATTCGTAATAATTTCGCCACAATATATATTAATAAATTGCTCTTTTAGTAGAAATTTAAAATATTATAAATCTAAATTTGTTAGCGATCAATATTAAAAGAACGCGAATTGTAAAGATACTTTAAAAGTAAAAACTTCAAATTTATCTTATTTACGAGTTGTAATTTTGACGATTTCTAAATTTATTTATTAATTATATTAAACAACACAATTCTTGTATCTATTATCGCAACTATAATTAATATCGTATTTGTAAATATATTATCGCTCTTTAAGTTAAATATTGCGCAAGAATTTGTAGTTTTTATCGCTAACTAAGTAAGAAAAATAACGTTTTTCTATTATAGCATCGAGTTTTTGCGATTGTATATATAAACACTTTAGATACTTATATTCTTAGTAGACAAAAAGCGACTAAATATACGCTTTTAAAACTACTTCTACTAGAGAACAAGAGCGACAACTATTATATTTATTAGATTTTTTATTTTTTGTATTAATCGATTCGCAAGTTTTATTAACTTTAAGTTTCGCAAACGTAAAACAAAGAAAAAAAAGAACAAAATTAACAAATATTCTTATACTTTAGCTTCGCGTAAAACTAAAATAAAAAAAGTTATTAACTCAAAGTAAAAGATGTGTTTGAAAGAAAAAATTTACTAAATAATTTATTTTAATAAAAAGATAATAGATATATATAAAGAGATACGTTTGTTCGAACGTTAATAATTTTAAATATATTCTTACATCAATCTTTATAATCGAGATTGCTATTGTTGTTAACAACAACATTACAAAGCTATTAAACAAACTACGTAAGCGTCTTTATTAAGCGAAAATCGATAACAATTTATGCTTTCAATTAATTTAAAATTTTAGACTCTTAAGAAATTAAAGTTTATCTAAGATTTTCAATAATATAACGCAATTCTTTTTTGATTTAACTAATAAAAGTCTTGTTTTTTATTAAGAATAATATAAGAGATTATTTAATGCTTACATATTGTATAAAATTAAGCTCAAAAATTGTTTAATCTAACAACAAATTATTTAGATTGCGCAATCTTAAAAAGAACTATATCTTCAAAATCTTTGTTTACTAAATTGATGTTAAAAATTCAATAAACAATCGACAATAATCTCTATAGATTTGTTTGCTTTGTAACAACGTTTACAACAAAATAAAAATTAAAATCTATAACAAGTTAATTAAGAACGTCTAAGCAATCTATGTTAAAAAAAACTATAATAGAGTTAAAGCAAAAGCGACGTCTAAAAAACAACACAATTATAAAAACATAAAAAAAAAATTTAAGCTTAGACAATAAAATAATGTTGTTGTAAAAAAAAACAAAAAAGATTTAAATATTCTTATTAAAAAAATATTCGAAAATAAAAAAGACTAACTACTAAGCAAATTAGTTAAAATTTTGTAAAACTATTAAACAAGTATTTACGAAATTTTCGCGCTAGTTTACTATAAGTAATTGCGTTTGTTTTATTAATATTAAATGTACTATTTTATGTTTCGATTGCTTCGCAATATCGTTTAGTGTAGTATTCGATATTTAAATTAATATAAATGCAATACGTTATTAAAGATATTTAAAGATTTTGAAATTTACGAACGATTTTATGCGTTATATAAAAAAATGTTATAAAAGTTGTATTCGAATTAGAAAAATCGATATATATAAGTATTTAAAGAAGATTTTATACAATTAAGAGACGCAACAAGACAATTATTATTAAAGACAATATTTTTGCACAAACTTATTAACAAAGATTGCAAAAGCAACTATTATAATAAATATTGTATATATAACAAATAAAAACTTAAAATATTATATTAATTAGATTTCTTTAAATAATAATTTTCTAAATTTAAATTTAGTTTTTAAATATAATCTTAATTCGATATATTTATTGCTTAATCTTTTAAAAGACAATTACTTTGCAAATTGCAATATATTGTATTATTTAAACGAAAAGATACTAAATTAAGAAATATAGCAAATTAAGACAAATCTAATTGCAACACTTTACAATTGCAAAAAATCAATCGAGTTTATTAATAATTTTTATAAAGATTGTTAATTCAAATTTAATTTATTATTTATATTATTTTCGCTACGCAACGAAAGCTACGAAATCGTAATTAAGAAAAAAATCGAAAAATTGTTGTTAAACTATTTTCGAATATATAAAAGATTGCTTAAGATTTTAAATACGTATATTAAATACAATAAAAAAATTTAACAACAACTCGATTACTTAAATATTTAGAACAAAAACAAGAAGTATTATTATTTAATCGAAAATTGCTATAAATCTTTTTTTAACAAAACGAACTATACTTTGATATACTAGTTTTACAATTGCAAATATATTAAGAACAATATTAATTAATTTTTTAAAAACAAACAATTAAAGTTATTTTATAAATTTGTCTTTTATTTGAACAATAATATATAACTCGTCAAGTTAAATAATATATCGTGAAAAATACTTAATAACAAATAAGAGATTGACGCGTTTAAGTTGGCGTTTAACGTAAAAAATGCGACTTACTTCAATCAAATATACAAAATACGCTATTAACTAATAAATAAGATTATCGCTTTTATACTTAATTATCTAATTTATACAAATTATTTATAATACGCATTAATTTAACAATATATAGTAAAAAACAATAGATTCTAGAATTAGTATTACACAACTAACAATTAATAAAAAAAATAAAATTTTTACTTAATCGAAGCAACTATAATATCGATTTTTATTTCGACAAATAAAACATAGTTTTTTAGACAACAAAAAAATCAAAACGCATAATTAATATACATAATTATTAGAAATTTAGACAAGAACACACAACAAAGTTATAAATTAAGCATAATACTATTAGACTACATTTTAATAATATATATTAAAAAGAACAATACAAAACATTTAAATATAAAAATATATTACAACATTATAAGTTATATAACAAGACGTAAATAAAAAGTAATTTATTAAAAGATTATTGCGTTAACTATTTGACACTAGCTTTGCGCAATTTTTCGACAAAAAAACTAATAATTTATTGCGTAAACAATTGACGCAAACATTGCTATTTAATACTAGCAAAACTAATAATCAATTATTCGAAACAAATACTTGTAATCGAAATTAAGCAAAATCGTTATTGTGCTATATGCAATTTTTTTTCAAACAAATATAGCAATTTGATAAATATGTAAATGTTACAAATATATAAAGATATACTATAGCGATTTAAGTTTCAAGTTAATTATAGAATTAATAAAAAGAATCTTAAATACATTTATAATATAAGAAACTTTGCGTAAAAACTTTTAAAAATAAATATTTATAATATAATAATAATAGATTTGTTACATTAATTTAAGAAAGATATCTTAATAAATTTAATAAATTAATTAAAGAAATTTATCGCAAACGTTATTTCTTAAATTAGAGCAACTTATAAGCACATTTACAAGAACAAAAAAGTAAGAAAAACAAATATTACATTCAAACTAAATTAAAGTTTTAAATCAATTCTTAAAATTCTTGATCTATACACTTTTAAGTATTTTAGCAAAGTTTAACAATAAATCGAAATTAAACAAAGCGCTATTCTTTATCAATTAATAACAATTATAATATTGTTGCTTTGTTATTACGTCTCAATTACAATTTACGCGATAAAATTAATAATTAATCTTATAATGTTTGCGACATATTGTTTTTACAACAAAACAATCTTGTTATATATGCGATATACGCGAGAACGATTCAATATATTAAAAAAGATATTTGTCAAATATTGATTAATAAATATAAAAACAAAGAAAGTTTATTTTAATATACTTAAATTTTACGTTATTAATTATTATAAAAAGTTTATTAGAAAATTCGATACAATTAACAACTTTAATATTAAGAACAACAAACACGTCTATATATATTTGATAAAGAATTTCTATTTTCGCATTAACAAATCTTCGAAATTTATAAGTCAAATATATATATACAACTCGAGAAAAGTAACTTTTTTAACAATAAATAATTAAATTAAATAAAAAGAGAGTTTAATTAAAATTTAATCAAAAATTGTCTTAAAATTACAAATTTCTTATTTTGCAACGTCGACAAAACTTAACAACTAAAAATAGATACTTTTTAATTAAGCGATCTTAAATATTAGACAAAACAATTACAATTCTATATATGTCAAAACTTTTGATCAAGTTCGTTAGCTTATTAGATTGAAAAAATTGATTTTAATAGCAATTGTATTTGTGCGTTAACAACAAGTTTGTTTAAACAATCTAAATAAATTAAAACGAAACAATAAAATTTAGCAATACAAACAACTCAAAAATAATTGTTTTGTCTTTGTAATATTTGCGATCGACTTACGCAAATAAATAAAAAAAAGAGATAATTTCTAAATTAAAAAATGCTTTGTATACGTATATATTTCGATAATTTGCTTTAAACTTAACGCGCATAATTTTAGTAAACTCGATCAACAAATAAAAAAAATATTGCGTTATTCAAAAACTTAGAATAATTATATCGACGTTTAATAACAAAATTATATATAATTTCAAAAATTCTTTTCGAAAGAGCAATATATTGTCAAATCGTTATCAATATATAAAAAGCGTTCTATCGAACAATTGTTATTTATTTTGTTTATTGTAAATCTTAAAAGAAGAGACAAACAAAATCGAAAAAAAATATATAATAAAACGTTTTTAAACGTTCTTAAATAGCGCAACGAAAAGGAGTTGAATAGATTGAACAATATATTGCAATTAAAGTTTTGATCAACAAGTAATACAAAAATCTTGCAAATTATTAACGATTAACAAATTTATAATATAAGCAATATTTTTCGAAGCGTTTATATAATATCAATTAAGATAAATTTTTTAAAAAAATCTATATTTAGTTTTAATATATACTTCGATTAAGACTAATACAACATTTATTACGACGAAAATTTTATTAAAAACAAAATTCGAACAATAAAAAAATAAATTAACTCGAAATTAGAAGTACTTGAACAAAATAAAATAAATTTGTAGTTTATAAAATTCAAGATACTATTGTTTATATTGTCTATATATAAAGTAAATAGAAATTGTTAAAGAACAATAAGAAGTTAATTTCTATAATTTATTATGTTTGAGACATTGCTTCAAAAACAAATATATTAAATTAAATTTTCTAGTAACATTGTTAAAAACGAAAACGCTTATTATATAATTAAATTAACATTATTAGAAATCAAATTAAACACACAAAATTCTACTCTTTTTATAGCGAAGAATAATCTAAGTCGCTATATTAAGCTAGCGTAAATTTAATAACTTTCGCTAAAGTTGTTTGCAAGAAACGCGTCTTACTTCTTTTACTTATTTTTATATTTAATTTACTATTATATATTTTCGACAATTATAAAATCAAACGATAGCGCGTTTGCACAATACTTTTTCAATTTCTTTTAGCACAATTATTCTTGTTAACGAAAAATAAATAAATTAAATTTAAATCTATATTTGCGACGAATATTACTCAAAATATTATTAAAATCGAGAGAGAATACGTAATTATTAAATCTTATTTACATGCAAAGACGTCAATAATGTTTACAAAAAACTTCTATAATACTACGTTGCTTTGTTTCTAATTTACAAAGAATTTGTTTGTTCAAAATTCTAAATATATTATTAAAACAATATATAAATAATGTAACTAAAGAATATTATACTATAATTAGAAGCGTTAATGCGAACAAAACGTACTTGTTGCTAGTAATTACGTTTGCGAGATATTCAAAAAAAGAAATATAAAAAAAAGAAATAAGCAAACTTCGTATTAAATAAAATATATCGAAGAAAAATATATTAAGAAGATCGAATTAATTATATAATTGTAATTTATCGATAAAATTTAATAAAACAAATAATTGACAACGTACTACAAAGAGAGTTCGAACTAAATAAAGATTTGAGCGCAATAACATTGCGTTTTAGCAATAAAATACTCAAGATTTTATAAGTAATAAGCGACAATTGTTAACGTAAAAGTTTTAGACTTGATATAAATATAATCTACGCAAATAAATTTATAACAACAAACAATATAAACAAAAATTTATTTATAAGAGCGAAAACATTATAAACGCGAACATTGAAAACAAAATTAAACAAGTTTTGTTTGTATTAAGATACAAGACATAAGATAAAAAATAATATTGTTGTTGTATTTGTTATAATAAAGATATTTAATTTGACTTCTAAATATACAAGTTAAAGCGCTTTTGTTTATAAACGCGTATTATAAGCTAAACAATTTATTAATGCGACATAAAGTAGAATCAAAGACTTTGAAGCATCAACATGTAAGCTTAGAAATACAAGCATTTAATAATTATTTTGCTCGTTTATTATATTGATTTATCGTAAATTCTTTAACAAATTGAATCGAGCTTTCGATTAAATATATTGATTTAATCGAACAATCTAATTTGCGATATAAACAACGTTATTATTTGATCAAGTTGTTTGATTAAACTCAAAGATACTTAAATAACAAGTAAAGAAAGCTTAGAGTCCAAAATAAGCTTTGATAGCTAGTCCCTACTTTTGTGCTCTACTAGTGTTACAATAGAAGTCGCACTAGCTATCTAGAACTAAGCGACAAAATAAAACGTCAATATAGTATCGACACAAAAGAAGAATTGCTAAAACAATCAAAGTAAGATCGAAAAATCTATAGTAGTATATTTTTTTGTTAGAATTTCAAATTAGAAAGAGATTTTGTTTACAACTTTCTCGATAATATATAATTTTGCTACAAGAAAAGTCTTATACTTTGTCTTATATTAATAGATTGTAACGTACAACAATCAATTTGCAAATATAATAAAATTTAAGTCTTTTATTTTTGTTAAATTGATAAAAGTTAATAATAGATAGTAATAAATAAGCACTAATATTAATGCGTTTGCAAAGTTTTTAATTGCATTTTATAATTTCTTTGCATTCTTTATTTTCTTTTTAAAAAATCTAGCAATAATATTTATCTTAATTAGTAATTGTATACAAAACAAATTCTTATATATATTAATATAGCTTTTTATTAAAATTGCAATTATACAATTTGCTTTTAAAACTAAAAGTGTTAAAATTAAAATATTTTCTTTAAAAAATATCGAAATATTTAACTTAATTAAAACAATCTTCTTTTTAATCTTCTTAATATCTTTTTTTTTAAAATAACAACTCTTGCGCTTGTTATTTTTTGTTTTATTTTTTGTTGCTTTCTTGATTTTTGCTCTTGCTTCTTTGTTAGATTTGTTTTTAAAAAATATATTATCTTTATCTTTGTTGTTATTAGATTCTTGTCTTAAGACGAGATCTTTAAGAAAAATTGCTAACTTTGTAGATTTATCGACAACAATTCTATTTCTTTTTTTGACAAAAATATTGTGTTTATTTTTGATGTGTTAAAAATTATTAATAAACTAGATATTTTTGTATATTACAATATAATAATTCTTTTAAATTGATAAATTTGTAAATACAATTAATTTTTTGTTATTTAATATATTAATTTTTATTGTCTTTTTGTTAACAAATATCTTTTGTTAATATAGTTCTCGCGTAGCAGCTTTAATATTACAAATTTTGTAAAGCTATTAATCAAATAAAATTGCGCAATTCTTCAAAGAATAATTAATAAAAAAATTATCAAAATTAAGTTTAGCTAATATCGACGTATTATAAAAGAAAAAGTACGATTTGTTGTTAACTAATATATTTAATATTGCAAAATCAAAGTTAACAAGATTCTTGCAATCGAAGTTTTTAAAATTAAAATCTAAAATTGTAAGATTAAATTCTAATAATATAATACAAATATAGAAAAAAGATAAAAAAATATCGAAAATTGCAATTGCAAGATTGTAAATTCTTTCGAGTATTAATATTAAGTTGCTAGTAATTTTAATAAATAAAATACTTTTAATAGATGCGCTAAAAAGAGCGCGTATTATCGACAATTTTAGTAGACAAATTTCTATTATTATTATATTATAGTATATAAGAAAAAATAGAATTGTAACTAATTTAAAGTTGTTGTATTTATTAAATTATTTAAAAATATTAATAGCAAATATTTCTCTTATAAATAAATAAAAGTTTTTGTTTACTTTTAGTATTTTGCAAGCTTTTAATTTTGTATTATATATATATATAATTAGTTAACAAAATAGAGAATCTTAAAATACTAATTTTGTTAAAACTTTTAAAGCAACTTTGTATTTTTCAAATAATACAATTGTATTTACTTTTAGCAAAATAATAAATTTTTGTTTAAGAGATTTTATTTTTATTTTTTTAAAATATATTTAAAATAACAATTAAGCAAGATCTTTAAAATTGTTACTTTAATCGAAAATCTCGAATAAACTTAAACTTTAAAAATAAAAATATATTAAGTATTTTCTTTATATCTTAGAAACAAAATACTTAAAATTAGTAGATTTGTCTCAATAATCAATTATCAATAAATTCGAAATAGTAATTTTGATTTTTAAGTAAACTACTAGAGAGAGCAAAAGTTTCGCAACTATTATTATATTATAAATAGACAATATTAACAATATAAAAATTAACTTTTTTCAATTGTCTTTGTATATTTTAAGCAATTTTTTTAAAATCTTAACTTTACTCTTTAGATATTTATTTTGTTCTATTAAGTTAAAAATATATTAATAATTGTTTGTAATTATTTTTAAATAGCAATTCTTAATAATTGTACAATTTTGTTAAGTAAACTTCTTCTTTATTAATAACAATAATTTAAATCTATATTTATTAAGAATTAAAATAACAATTAATTTCTTTTTTAAATATAAAATTAAATTCGAAAAATTTAAAATTTGTAAAACTATCTTTTCTATTGTTTTAACAAAGATTTCTTAAAATTTGTTAAATTGCTAATAAATTATATTAAGTAATTTGTTCTCTAACAAACTTTTATTGTAATAAAATAAATAGCAAATTACAATAGCTTTTATTAATATAATATTCTATTTCTAGAAAACTTTCAATACTATTTTTAGTTTTGTAGCAAATATAGTAGCTTTAATAGTTATTAAATTCTACAAATTGTCTTTTAAATCTAAATTTAAGATTATGCAATTTCGAAACTTTGCTATATAAATTGTTTCAATATAGATTAGAGTATACTTATTGCACAATATTAATTTATAAAAATATCTTTTAAGTCTATTTGTTTATTTCTTCTTTTCTATTGTTGTAATTTGCTTTATAAATTGTCGAACTTGCGCTCTTTTTCTTAATAGATAATATAATACTATATCAAATATTACAAAAGACATTTTCTTAATAATTTTGTTAAAAAAAATATTATAGTAGAAAAAAGATACAATAATAAGAGAAATAAATCGAATATTTCTAACGCTAGTTTTGTAAACAAACAAATATATATTTAATTTAGTCGATTTATTGTCTTAACTCAAATATATTTTTTAAATTCTCTTATTTTAATATTCTTTAATAAATTGCGCATTATAAATATTAAGATAATTGTTAATAAAATCTTGTACTTCGATCAAATTCGTCTTATTATACTATATATTATAAACAAAATTCTAACTCTTCTATTTAATAAAATATTGAACTATTTTCTTTCTACAAGTATTGCGTTCTTGTAACATTATATATTTATTTAGCAATTGCTAAATTTTATAGTTGTTATTTGTATTTTTATCTTTTTTTATTAAAAACGCATTTGTATCGATTTCTTTTGTATATAAATTACTCTTCTTTAAAGTAGACTTCAATATAACAATAGAAACAACTAAATATATTTTTTAGTTTAAAAGTAATTTTAATCTAAAAGCAAAATAATTGTATATTTTTAAAATCTTAAATAATTTCGCTTTCTAATTAGAGAGTTTGAAATTTTTTAATCTTAAAATCTTGTATTCTAAATATAATTTTAAAAAAATCTTATCTCTCTTTTTTAAAACAAATAATTAATAATAACTATTATAGCGCAATTTTATTTTTGCGTTTGCGAAAATTATTAATATTGCAACTTTGTTTTAATTTCTTTTTTGCTTAATAGTATAGTTAGTATTCTATTAATAAAAATCGATTATAAACAATTCTTTATAAAGAACTTTCTTGTAAATAAGTTTGTTTAAAGATTTTTTTGTCAAAATATTTTTAAAATTGTTAAAAATATCTCGAAGTCTAATTGCGAAACGCTTTTAATTTATTTTAAGATTTAAGATAAAATAATATTGCAAAACTATTTCTATAGTTTAATTAAACTATTTTAATTAATTGTCGAATTGTAAATAATAGATAATAAAATAAAATAAATCAATTTTTAAGAAGTAAAATATTGCTCTTTATAGACTAAACAAAAATTTATTGTCTCTATTAAAAATAATATTTAAAGATAAATCTTAGTTTGCAAGAGCGTCAATAAACTTAATTGTTTATTTTTCGACTAAAAAAGTTGTCTTTTTAATTATTGTTGTAATTTGTTTAGAGAATTTGTTTATTATTAATATTAGAAAATTGTACTTATTTAATAGCTTAAAAAGCGCAAGAATAAAATCGATAATAATAATATAAAATATCTTCGACTTTATAATAATAAGTTTTAGCTATTTGTATAGACAATATTTAGTTGTATTATTAAACTAATATAATAAACAATATTTTAAATATTTTTTTAATTGTTTGGTTAAATTTCTTATATAATAATTGACAATAATTTTATTATAGATATATAAGAATTCTTTGTGTGTCTATATATTATGCAATAGTTTAAAAATTCTTGTTTCTATAGTTTTAGAAATATACAATCTTAGTTGTTTGTTCTTTTTGTCTTAAAAGTAAATAAGTTCTTCTCTAAATATAAATTAAATATTTTCTATTCTAATTTCTTCTAACTTAATCGATTTTTTTAATATTATTAATTTTTTTAATATTATTAACTCTTTTAAAGTAGCAATCTTTTTAGAATTTTTTAATGTTGTCGAAATTATTAAAATTACAATAGTAGATTTTTGTTTTATTATCTTTAACTTTGTTAATTTTTTTGTTGTATCTATTGTATTAAATATCGAGATTATAATTTAAGTTTTTGCTAAAGTTGAAATCTTTGTTAAAATAATAACAACAAATTTTTGTTTTTTCAAAATTTATTTTAAATTAACAAAATAGTTTTAAATTTTTTGTTAATTATTACAATCTTTTTTGTATTAAATAAGAAATATTTTGTAAATCTTAAATTACTTTTTATCAATTTTATAAATTTTTGTTAATTCTTTTTTAAAGATTAAAGTTATCTTAATTAAAATTATATAATAAGCGACAACTTTGTCAAAAGTTTCTTTGCTCTTAAAATTATTTTTAAAATAATTTTTTTAAAACAATCTAAAAAGAGCGTTTAAAACAATATTAAATTTTTCTACTTTTTAGCGTATATTAAGCGAGAATTAAAAAATATATTAGAAAGCATAAATAAAACGCAAATTTATATAATTTAAAAAAGAGAAAAACAATTTAATTTGTTTTGCTATATTTATTGTTGCAAAGTAATTAATAAAAATTACAATAAATTTTTTCGAGTTAATTAAATATATAATAAATTTTTTTTAATATCTATACAAAAGCGACAACTTTTAGCTCTATTAATTAATATTTTTTTTCGACATTATTTAGTATTTTAGAAAGATATAAAATTGTCTAAATATTAATTGTTTAAAAAAAGTTTGTAACAATATCTTCTTTTATATAATAAATATAAATTTCGAATTTGTATTTTTTAAATTTGTCAATATCTATAAATCTTTGTTACTTAGTATTATAATAATAAAGTATACTTTTTTTAATAAATTGTTGTTAAAGTATAGCAAAGTTTTAAAATTCTATATTAATAAACTTAATATTAGTATTTTTGCAATACTATATTTGTATTTTTCTACTTTTAGCTAAAAAAAAAAATTAATAAAGTTGTTTTAAAATTTTATAAAACTTTTGCTATTTATATATAGTAAATAATTTTTAATCGAAATTAATTTGTTATTTCTAAATAGATTTTTAAGTTCTTTAATATTTTAGAAAAATTAAGTTTTTTTAATACAACAAGTTTTTTTTCGAAATTTAAAAATCTAAATTGTCGATACGTTGTTCTAGTAATATTATAAATAAATATTTAATATATAATTTCTTAAATTTTAAAGAAATTCTTATTTAAGAAAACAAAACAAAAATAATCTTAAAATATATTAAATGCTTGTTAATACTATATAAAAAGATTACAATATTATTAATATAATACTTGCAAAAATTGCAATAAAATTTAAGAAATTTGTTTATCTTATTCTAAATATATAGTATTAATTCTTTAAAGTTTATAAAAGCAATATTTGATTGCTCTTTTTTTTTATAAAAGATAATTATAAAACAATCTTAATACTTCTTCTTAACTAGAAATTAATAAAATTAACTATTGCTATTTACAACAATAATATAAGAGCAATTTTATAACTTGATTATTATATTTTTTTGCAATAACAAAGAATAAGAATTTGTAACGCTAATAGTATTTAAATCTTAAATATTTATTATTATTTTATCTTTCTAGATAGATTTTTTGTTTAAATTAATATATACAATTTTCTATATTACAAAAATAAAAAATTTAAAAAGTATAGAATTCTTAAACTATTTTAATCTTCTTTGTATATATATTTTGTCGAATTTCTTATCAATTAAGATTTTTAATTTCTAACTTAATAAATAAATTTTGTGCGTTAATTTTGCGTTAATAGTAGTTTGTTAATTAATTACTATAGAGATCTTTATATACTCTTCGAGAGAAAAATCTATTGTATTATTAATATTTTTTTAAATTTTTAAATAACAATTAATAATCTTAATATATTTTGCTACTTTGTCGAATAAATTATAGATAATAATATTGTTTTTTAACTAAATTTTTATTTTTTTTAAAATAATTTTTTAAAAAAAATATATTTTAGCAAAATTTAATTTCGACAAAATTAAATAATCTTTAAAAAAAAAAAAATTGCAAAAAAGTAATTCTTCTTCTTTATAATATAGTATTTTTTTTCTTTGTATTTTACAATATATTTAATACAACAACAATTATTTAATTTTAGCAAAAATTCTTTATTATTGCAAAAATTAATAAACTAAAAGTTTGTATTTATAAAATAAATATATATTTTAAGTATTATAGACTTAAAAAAAAATTATATTTAAAAAGTTTATTTTTTTCTTTTAAAATTATAACAATCTTTGTTGTCGATTTTGCAAATTTTTTTTTTTTTTTGTTATACAAATTATTTAACAAATTCGAATATTATTTTTAATTTTTATTTTGCAAAATATTGCAACTTTTTTACAAAATTCGAATTTTAATCTTTAATTCAATATATCTATAACTATTTGTTTCGATTCTAGAATATTTATATCTATAAAAAAATTTGTTTTAAAATTATTTATTAAATAAATTTTGTAACAAATATAAGCAATTATTTTGTTGCTATTTTTGTTCTCGCTTTTCAAATAAACGTTTACAAAGAATTATTTGTTCGAAATATATTTTGTTGCGTCTATATCTCTTAATAGAATCGAAAAATATTTTTTAATTTCTATATTAAATATCTTTGTTTTAACAAAAGCGCAATCTATTATAAATATACTGCAATTAGAATTTACGCAAAAGAGATTTATTAAATTGCTAACGCTATATTTAATTATTGCTATAATATAATATTATATTTTAAAAGTTATTTTGTTCTCTTTAAAAGATATTGCGAAAAAGACTATTATTTTCGATACTATTATATTCGAAAAAGCTATTTTTAAAAATTAATATTGTCAAGAATTTCTGAAGATAAATTCTAATTACTTTTGTTAATTTTTCTTTTTGTATAATTGTATATAAATATAAAGTTTGTTTCTAAAATTAAAAGTATTTTAATATTGTTAACAAATTAGTTTTTCGACAATATTCTTTTGTAAAGAGATATAGTATATTATATTAACAAAAAAACTATTAATATCTTTGTTATTTTTCTTGTTATTATTTTTCTTTTTATTGAAAATTTTGTTACAAGAATTAGTTTTACAATTTTAAAAATACGTTAATTCGATATTTGTCAATATATAATTGTAATATATTTTTGCTTTTTTTTTATTTTTTTAATCTTAATTTTTGTTTTAATTATCGAAGTATAATTAAATTTGCTAATATATTATTTGCAAATCTAAGATTTAAAGAGAGAATTTTGCGCTATTTATTTTATAATAGAGCGAAAATCTATTGCGTTCTCTTTCTACAATAGAAATTCTATTTAAATTGTATAATTTATTTTGATAAAGATTAATATTATTAACAATAATTATTAGCAATTGTTTTGTTAAAAATAAGATAATCTTTTAATTTTAAATATTTTAAATATTTAATTAATTTGAATAAGTTTAAGTTAAATTCGATTTAAATATATTTGCGTTTTGCTAATTTGCGTAAACTTCTATTTTGCTATTAATATAAAGAAAATTCTAATCTTTTTCTTAATAGAAGAAGCTCTATTGCAAAAAAAAAAAATTTAATTAATAAAATAAGAAATTTTGCTAATACAAAAAAAAGTAAAATTTTTAATAATTTAAACAAAAGTCTTTTTATTCTTGTTTAAAATAGCAATTAAAAAAAAACAATTTATAAAAATTCTTTTATTTATTTGTATTTGCAAACAATTACAATAAAATTTGTTGTAAACTTTTAATCTATTTTTTAATCTATTTGAAAATTAACTTTTTTTTTATTTTATTTTTTATTATTTTTTTAAGATAAAGCAATACGTTGTTATATTTTCTTTTAATCTATTATTAGTTTGTCGAATTTTTAAATTAAAATATTTGCTATTAACAACAATATAGTTATCTAAAATTCTAACAATAAGTAATTTTAAACTTAGATTGTTTTAATCAAATCTTTACTTAGATTTGTTTGTGTAATATACAACTTTATATTCTATATATACGCGTATAGCTTTTTTTTGTTTTGCAAATTTTTTACAAAAAAGATTTCTCGATTTAGTTTATTTTAAATTGTTAATATAAAAATTTTAAATTGTTTCTTTAGATAACAAAAAATATGTTTCAATTTATTAAACAAAATTGTTATTGTATTTTTTTTATTTTAAGTAAAATTATTTAATTATTAGTACAATATATTATCTCGAAAATATATAGATATATAATTTCTAATCTTCTCTTTCTTAACAATAGTAGTATAGTTGTCTACTTTGCAACAAAAAATATATATCTCTCGATATATAGTTTTCTTTTTAATAGTAACAATATTGCTTTTGCTATAAAAATTTTTAAAATCTAAATAAAAATAATTTAAATCAAAAACTCGAAATATAATATTATTTCTTAAAATATTATTATTTGTTAATTTAAATAATTTCGAAGAATTTTGCTACTCTAAAAGGTTTTACTAATTAGCAAAATTAACTAGATTCGAAAGATTAACAAACAAAGATAATCTATTTAATTAAGTATTGTAATTTGCTAATATTCTAGTTATTATCTAACTAATAAGCTTTTGTACAACAAAATTGTTCAATAGATCTTTGTTTTCTATTATAGCTAATATTATTGTTTGTAATATGTTTATTCAAATAAGCGAAATATCTTTTTTTTAATTGTTTTTAAATATTTTGCTTGTTTTTTGTTTTTTTTCTTTAAAATGTCGATAATATAAACTTCGAAAAAACTTAATTCGAAAAACATTTGCGTAAAAGAAGATATAAATTTGTTTCGAAAGTTGAAAAAAGTCTTCTATATAGATAAAATAGAGAAAATCGATAGAGTAGATACAAAAAAATCGAACAAATATTAGTTTTTTTTCGATATAGAAATATTATTGACTTTTTGACATTGTATAGCAATATATAGAGCTAAAGACTTTGAGCTCTACAAAATATTTTTTTTTAAATAAATTTTTTGACTTTTTTGTCTATAAAGAAGAAAAGAAACTAAAATAAATCGAGATTTGTTAATAGATTTCTATATTTGTTACAAAAGTTTTTATTGTTTTTATAAAAGTTGATCGATTTACAATTTAATCTAATAAATAATAGAACAAATTAATAGACTTTAAATGTTTACTAGTTTTGATTGCTATATAAATAGTTATTAATTTAAAAGTATTGTTCAATATACTTTGCAAAATAGACAAGAATTTCTTGAATTGTTTCGAAAATAATTTGCTAATCTTTATTAGAAAATTGTTTAGTTTTCAAGCAAGTTCAATAATCTTATTTGATAGTTCTAGCAAAGATATCAAAATTGCTAACAAGAAAAAGATACAAAATACTAATAAGATATTCTCTTTCTAATAAATAATTTCTACAATAGAAAAGCAAACTTTACGAGATAATAAAGCAGGCTTCTAAGAAGCAAAAATAATAATAAGATAATTCTCTCTAATAACCAATTTTCTTATAAGTAAGGAAATTCTTATTTGAAGCTATTAAATAGTGCGAAAACGCACTAAAAAGAGAATATTAATAATAGGAATTATAATTGTATTATTAGCTAGAAAGAGAAAAGTTCTCCATCTAAATACTATTGTGTCAAAGAATATCTTGTCAAGCAAGGAAGAAATATCTTGCCCAGGAGGAAAGTAATACTCTACCCCGGAGGAAAGTACGATAATCGTAACATAATTTTAATTTTTTTTTTAATTTCTTATTGTTAAGATTTAAGTTAGCAAAAATTATTTTTAGCTATAAGTTAAAAGTAAAAACAAATAGTTAAATCTTAATTTTATATATCTTAATTTAAATTAAACAAATATAACAATTATCTCTTTATTATATTGTTCTATTATAGATAGCAAGTCTTTTTCGCAAAAATTAAATTATTCTTATTGTTGCTCGATTTATGTTTTTGATTATTGTATTTAATATTTGATTTGCAAGCTTTATATTGTAAGTAAATCTTAATATTGTAATAAAATATATTAAAGTTAGTGTTTAATTGTTGTTGCGCAATAAATTATTATATTGTCTATAAAAATTTGTTAATTTTTTCTCTCTCTTTAATAACGCTTTGGAGATAAAAAATTGTCGAATTTGTTAAATAGCGAACAACAACTTTTATAAATATTTTGTAGTATTTGTAGCGTTTGTATATATTTTGTTTTAACTTAAGATATTCTAGAATCTTCTTATCTATTATAATAGTTTAATATAACTATTATAATCTATTTAATATTTCAAGCATAATTTGATTATTTAATCGAGATTGTATAAAGTTAGAATATCAATAAATATTCTTAATAAAAATTAATATCTAACTTAGTTCAAAAAACAAAAATAACAAAAGTATTATATATATTATCTCTATATAGTTTTAAAAAAGATTCGATTGCTCTTTTATATAGTTTTGTAGCTTTTGTATACAATTTATATTGTAAATTGTAAATTGTTTGTCTATTAATATAATATTTAGTTAAAAGTAGTTTTTTTGTAACTAAGAATCTAAACAATTTTGTAAATTCTATTAAATACTTTAACTATCTAGAAAGAAAATAAAAAATTAATAGAGTTGTAAAATAAATTTGTCGAAAATAATATAATAGAAATTCGAAATACTAGAAAATACAAATTTTTTGTTAATATTAATATTTAAAGATAAAATTATATCGATATTAATTGTTAATTATATATAGTTACTTTTCTACAATATTAGATTAACTAAATTGTTATACTTTAGATTTTTATTTTAAAATATTTCTAAAATAGACAATTGCGCTAATTTGAAAAGTCTAGAAAATATTAGCAAAACTCTAATTAAAATAATAATTGTATACTTATATAAATATTGTTAAAGTTATTTGTTTACTAGTTTAATTAGTTATATAAAGCACAAGTAACAATAAATTACTTATATCTTTTATACAAAGAGCTTATCTTTAATTTTTTAAAATTAAATATATTTATAATCTATCTATATTAAGTTATCTATTTTTAGAAATAAAAATATAGTAATTTTATTACAATTCTTTTGTCTCTTGTTAATATTATTGTAATTTAAAAAAAGATAAAAAGATATATTCGAAATAGTAGTAGCAATTATTGCAAACTTAATATTGATTATATATTAATAGTAGTCGAATATTTATTAATTAGTATTAAAGCTTTCTTTAAATAAAGTCTCGAAATTGCGTATATTATAGTAGCTATTTAAGAATTAGCACTTAAGCAAATATTAAAAATATTGCAAAATATTTAATTTGTTTTAATAATTTTAATTAAAGAATTATTAATTTAGAGTTTTAAATATATTTTTATATTGCAAAATATTCTATTTATTATTAAATAAATTAAGAACAATAAGATTTTTTAAACTAATATATTAGAACTTTGTTACAAAATTTTGTATATTATTTTATTTAAGTTGATTTCGAACGCAAGATTAAATAGATTTTGAAGATATAATTGCAAATTAACAATTTTTTGCAAAAGATTTAAAAAAACTAGCAAAACAACTTTAAAAAAATTATTTTTATTGATCGAAAAAATATATATTTTAACTATTAACAACTTGTATTTTGCAATAATTTTTTCTAATTTGCAAAAAATATAATTTCGAATAAAGAATTAATAGTTTTTGACAAATATAAATTTTTCAAATATGCAAAGATATATATTATATATAGTATATACACAAAATAAAGTATATTTTAATTTGCAATATATATAATATAAATATATAAAATTACTTTTAAGAAACTTCTATTTAATAAATTTTTTTAAATTTTCTTAATATATTTAAGTTGCGTCGATTTGTTAAGAAAGAAGCGTAAAATTCAAAAAATAGAATTGCTTTTGTATATTTTTATATTGCTAAACTACTAAGATTTTAGCAAAAAAATTATTAAGCGTTTGAAAAAGTAAAAACTAATAAAAAAAATTATATACTATTATAGAGTCGAAATTTAAGTTCAAATTAGCAAAATTAATTAAATTATAGAAAACTTAGTTTATTGTATATATTAAAAGAATAGACGTTTATAAGTATTTTTAAAACTATAAAAGATGCTTGTTCTTTAAGACTAAATTTATATTTGTTAGTTAAATGTACAAAAGTAAAAAAATATTAAATATATTTATTATTCTCTTAACCTGGATCCGGGTAAAAAGGTAGCCTCTTTCGGCATACCTCGACGCCGTTTTAAGCGACCTTTGCACCGGCACCCCTGCCTACGCCCATGCCGCCTTGGCGGCAACTAACTCCGCTCCCTCGAGATAGCGCTCGTCAGCTGCGTGCCCACATCATCCCTCAGCACTCCACAAGCACCGTTCATATCTCGGAGGTGGTGTCCACGACGGTTGCATAATAATAGGTCGACTGAGCGAAACGACAGCCAGATGCAGGATCGCGACTGCAAAAAGAATTCCTGAGTGCCCGGGATTCCCCCGGAGCGCTTACCTATAAGCCAATTCTGGTCCTCTGCCCACGGCCATAAAAGGTCAGCATTCTTCTTTCTTTTCATTAGAAATCGACAAGTGGAGTCTCCAAGTTCATCTACTGGATGGAACGCTTGATGTATGAGCAGATGTGGGTCAAGGTCCTCCGCTCACTTTTGGCTCCCTCCTTTGCTTTTGCATCTTCGTTAAGTAATACCCAGGCTCCTACAGTTTGGCCCTCGTTCTCAAGCATTATCTTGAGTAGTACATGAAACCGTGGCCCTGTTGGACCCTGAATACTCCTCATCGAGTTCATTGCCGGCAATTGCATTCTAGCCATGGCAAACCCCTCACCGAGAGAAGTTCGTGGACGGCGTATTCCTGATCGACCTCCTCTTATCGCAGGCTGCGCATCCTTTGGGGTCTACAGAGATCGCCAGTCCGCTCCCACTATCTACCATCCTCCAAGTAATGGCCGGGAGCGAGCGGCATGGCAAGCGCGCATTCAGATTATTGCCGACGACCTCAGAGGTCACGCGAGGTATAGCGCTCTAGCGTCGTTCCTTCAACCAATGTCACCGGCTGACTTGAGAGAGACAAACTGCTCTGGTGGTCTACCGGCCGATTGCTGGTCAAGGACGGCCATCCTGCGTACACCGATACAGCGGATCCGGGACAGGACAACATGGGAGAGTATGGCATTCCCGAAGAGCAAATCGTGACTGAGGGTCACTACGACCCATGGACTTGTTGTCGGTCGGCTCTCAGTATATGCAGAAAAGCAGTCGCGTACCCATGGGGTGAGTACAGAGCCTCCGGTCACCGTCTCTACGTGCCCTACTGACAAACTCCGCTTCCAAAAGACACCCCCGTTCTCTCGAATACCCTCCTTCCCAGCGATAGCCATTTTGTTTACGACACGCTTGCCCGTCTAATTACCTTCGCCGTCCACTGGCGCGACGGTTTGATGCATCCACCATGGGGGGCAGCGCAGCACAACGCGTGGCGCGACGCGTACTACGGTACTCTCAATCCGACTCCAGCACAGCTCACCGCCCTTCCCCTCGTGCTGGACATCCTGCTGGAGGCCGAAAAAGTCCTGAACGCAAGAGACCCTTGCGCCATGAACCCTGGCAGAATCCAGGCAGCCAAAGGCGCTCTGCCACCGCACTGGATGATCTGGGAGAAGCGTACAGAGCTGTATGGGAATATCGAAGCGAACGTGTTGGATGTGCTGAGGCCCTTCGCCGACGACATGGAGTATCGAATGGTTCCAGGCTCCCCAGATAGTGGGGGGGAGAACTGTAGTGATGCTAAATCATTTTACCACTAGCGCCGTTTTACCGGTAAAACGCCGTATTACCTGTAAAATGATATCCATTTTACGGTAAAAGCGTAAAATGCGCTAGTAGAGGGGGGCCCTTTTAATAGGCATATATTTTATGTTCGGCGACCTCAAATATGCATTGATTATAGAGGTTTATTGCCTTCTTTGCGATGCCTAATGCTTCTATTAGTAGAGGAGAAGATAATGAAGAAATCCCGACTCTTTTGGTGCGTTTTTCATGGGGATTTGGCTGTTTCTCATCGAAATCCCAGAATAATATGTAAAGTAATCATTTACTAGGCAGACTTTATAGCGAAATAAGTTAGATCTACGAGAATTATAAGATATCTCTCTGTTTTAGATGCAAATACTACTAGAAATCGATAAGAACAATTTGATTCCCCTAGTATATTTCAAATATATAGATATTTGCGTAGATAGATAACTATCGAAGCTTCTAAATACTAGAAAACAGTATTTTTATGCAACCCTAATAGAGATCTGAGAGAAAGTACTTCGAAATCCGCCTA
>JAABUW010000297.1_pt1 | contig 103573 bp, 186 predicted proteins | sample 5560081 | NCBI WGS metagenome assembly JAABUW01 (sample SAMN10711882, study PRJNA513363) | rock metagenome | isolation source: Antarctica rocks | place: Antarctica: Victoria Land, Knobhead sud
GGTGGTGGGGAAGGAGGTGGCGGCCTCGGAGGCGGCTTTGGCGGCGGGGGGTTCGGCGGCGGTGGGGAAGGGGGCGGCGGTCGTGGAGGAGGGCGAGGCGGAGGCGGGTGTGGCGGCGGCGGAGGCGGCGGCGGCGGACGTGGGGGCGGCGGCGAAGGATGCGGCGGTCTCGGCGGCGGGCGAGGCGGCGGCGGGTTTGGCGGTTGTGGCGGAGGGGGCGGAGGCGGGCTTGGGGGTCTGCAACGGGCGTGATCTCAGCAGTTAGCCTCCGTTTCAAAGCTGCTTGGGGACAGCCTGGGAGCTCTCTGGGAGGAACACGCGCTTGGGGTTTGTGAACGGGTGTTGACCATGGCTAGTCCTTTGTATCGACAAGTCAAGCTTGATGTCTCACTCATTGGCAAACATCAGTTGAACGAACGATGTGTAGAACAGCAACTGTGGGTATTTCAGAGAGAGCACCGAGCTACAGCACACACACAGCATGCAAGCAGCTGCGTGCCAGACAGGGAAGCACAGTCAGAGCATGCCTGGGCGGCGGAGGCGGCCGGGGCGATGGAGGGGGGCGCGGCGGCGGGCTGGGCGGCGGAGGCGGCGGCGGCGAGGGAGGAGGCCGTGGCGGCGGACTCGGCGGAGGCTCCGGCGGCGGAGGGCGCGGCGGCCTGGGCGGTGGCTTTGGCGGAGGCGGGTTTGGCGGCTTTGGCGGCGGAGGACGAGGCGGGCGCGGCGGCGGAGGCGGCCGCGGGCTTGGCGGCGGCCTGGGCGGCGGCGGTGGGGGCCGAGGCGGCGGCGGCCTGAACACAGACCAGCAGCACAGCTTGTAACACTCATCAGACCAGCTCCTGCTGCACCGATCAGTACATGTGTGCTGACGCACAAGAACAATCCACTCGAATTTCTCGACCGTGCCACAGTCATTCAACAAGCTTCAGTCAGGTGTGGCAAATGAATGTGTCAAACCTGGGCGGCTTTGGCGGGGGCGGGCTCGGCGGCCTGCACATGCACACAAAGCTTCAACAATGGAATGTTCACATGACGAACGCGCGAGTAATGAGCCAAAACCGAGCTCACTGACGAAAACGTTTTAAGTGCCAGCAGGACGTCAGGTGGTCAGTCGCACAGCAGAGACAGCAAAAGATATTCACTTGGGAGGGGGAGGGAAGGGCGGTGGCGGCGGGTTGTATGGTGGCGGGGGGCTGGGCGGGGGCGGCCTGGTAGGGAGCACAAAGTAGGCATCATTAGGTCACGAAATTCGCGCATGCAGATCACAGTGCAGCTGCCGAGTGCATGATCCGCAAGCGGCGTGCATTAATCGAAAAATATCCTCTCGACTTGCCTGGGTGGTGGAGGGTTTGGAGGACTGCAGGCACAAAACACAAATGCCTAGTTAGTCAGCATTGCAGGACAGCCTGGCCGTATGTGTTCATAGCGATGCATGGCCTTTGCGAGCCCGCTAGAACCTGGCGAATTGCCATGCTACGATTGGCATGTGAACAGCAACAACATGACACAGATCCTGAAGCCGTATGCATACTTAGGGGGGTTGGGCGGCGGCGGCGGCGACGACGGCGGCGACGGAGGCGGCCTGCAGGTAAAAGCATAGAGTGAGCAAATTCGTAAAGAGGAGAGACCACTGCAGAGATCACTAAACCTCACAGGAGCACGGCACAGACCGTTGTTCGCAAAACATGTATCTAGAAAGGGCGACGCAGTACACCCAGCCATCGCTGCAAGCCGCATTCACAACACATGAGGCAAGCAGTATGTAATGTCTTTGTGCCGGCACCCTCAACCCAAGTTCCACCTCCTTGTCCAGGAACTGAAGGAGGCAGGAACGCGTACTAGGGCGGCGGCGGTGGCGGCTGCGGGAAGACGTCGACGCGCATGTTGTCGTGAGAGACATGTGACAAGCCTGCCAACCCAAACTGTGCAAGACAGGGAGAACGAATGAAAACTCGCACCAAGGGGGCGGCGGCGGCGACTGCGGGAAGATGTCGACGCACATGTTGTCGAACGTGATCTGTGCCTGCCAGGGGGCGCACGAATACGGCCGCCCGTTCGTGTCTGTCAACCACTTCAGCTCCCCATTGTGGATGTTGAACGTCACCTGGGATTAGCGTCGAAATTGTCAGGCACGGGCAGCTGCAAGGCCGTGCGGCGGGTTGCGCAGTGGCAGGCAGTTGGCAGGCAGTATGCCACAGCGCATGGCGGCCCCGCTTTGCGGGAAAAGCATGCGGGCCGACCTGTCTTGTGTTCAAGACACGTGTCTCTGACCAACGCACACGTCTGGGCAGGAAGAGACACCACCATTGAGCCTGCACTGCCATGCGCACGGAGCTCTTTCAGAACGCCAGCAGCCGCCGACACCCACCTTGTCAACGAGGGAGAAGTCGGTGCCCAGCTCGATGAAGGAAGTGTAGCCAGACTCGCCCAGTTGCAGCAGCTGCGACGCCACCGGCTTGTACTGCAGGCAGCCCAGCGTTTGATGAGATCAGAACAGATTAAAGCCTGACATTTGATGAAATCGTGATGGGTAAAACATGTGAGCATGGATCCATAACCGCCGCTGCGGCTCGAGCTGCGGAGGTGGATTCTAATTGTGTTGGGTTTCTCGAGCAGTGCCTCACCCTGTAGTAGCCATTCATCTGGACCTTGAGGTAGTTGCGGCAGTAGGGCTTTGCGTAGAACGAGTGCAGCGCCATGCCGCTGCCATAGTCGGTCCTGCACACAGATACGATTTCAGGGTTTTAGACTGCAACAGCTTGAGCGCCAAAGTGCTGCACAGGCATCGTGAATCAGAGCATGCAGTCGCCAGGCCTGGCATGGACGCTCACCCCATCTGCGCAAAGGGGCTATTGGTGACGATGTCGTTGGGCGGGCTGATCGTGCCATAGTCCGCCTGCGACACAAAGTTGGTCCATGGCAGCCCCGCATACCCAAACCTGCGCAGCCCATGATGCCTCGTGAGATGTTGGCCAAGCAAATGCGATTCCGATGGCCACAAGAACACAAGGCGATCGACAGAGACTGGAAGTATGCACGATAAGCATGCAGGCTGCGCCGCGCAGGCGGCTGCAGGCAGTGTGACGCGGCAGGTCACCTAGCGAGCTCCCATTGAAGATCGTGTCATCATGGACGTGACTGGAGCTACCAGAATGCAGCAGAGAGGAGCTGTAAGTAGGGCTCACAGGCTGACCTGCGTGATGTCGTCAGTGTCGAGCAGCTGAGGCGGCGCTGGGACCAAACATCATCATAACGAGACTGCCAATAAGGGGCCGGAGAAGGGGCCAGATTAAGAAATTAGCTCACAGGTCGCCGAGCTGGGTGAGGTCATCAAAGTCCATTAGCTGCGAGTCGCAGATGCTGGGCGTTGGCGGCGGCACATTGGAGACCGGCCACAAGGAGGCGTCAAGCAGCCTCAGGCCGATGTTGTCGATCACCACCGAGCGGGCCTGCGGCGGCAGCAAGGGAGGGCGTGAACGCCGGACACAAAAGGTCAGAAGTGCAGGCAGCGGTGGGCCTGCAGCTTCGGATGCCCAAGTCCCAGTGGCTGAGCAACGGCAGGACAGCCGCGAGCTGGCGTGCCTATGACTCGCCCAGCGAGGTTGCGTTACTCAGCTGAAAACATTGCGCAGCTTGAAGCACCCCAGGATGGCGGTCTGCCATACCTGGGCGGCCGGGATGCTGGGGAAGGGGCCCGGGGTGCCGCCGGCGGTGGACACCACGACCATCTGCACCGCGGCGAAGGAGGCCGGCAGGTACAGCAGCGTCTGCTGCTGGCACTTCAGCGTGAACGTCGCTGTGGCCACGACGTCGCCGGCGACCTGCGCAGCAGGGCAGACATCCTGATGCTGCAAGTGACATTGACGGAAGCGGCCCAGTCGCCCAGCAGCGCATGTGTTCTACCGGCAGTTTGCTCCAGCCCACATCGATTCAACTGGGATAGTGCATTCTGCCTAGGGCGTTCTGCACGGGAAGATGGAATAAAGGGGCGCACCAGGCCGATGAGCGTCAGCTGCAGGTTGTCGTACCAGGCGCCCATGGGCCAAATGAAGTACACCTGCACCGACAGCAGGCGTGACACCCCTGAGGGGGATCGCCAGAAACAGCATCAGCAGGCGATAACGCATCAACAGACGCGGCGGGAATAAACGTCAAGCCACACGAGGTGCGACATGTCAAAACAACACAATGCTGCTGAATTTACGGCTTGGATCCCACTGCATGTGGCAGCGGCCCCCACAGGAAGCATGATGGACCAAGGTGCTGCTAACTCGCGGCCGACTGCCAGAATCCGAGCCAGGATCCTAATCCTGAACCCTGAACCCACCTGCATCAGGGGGTCAAAGTATGCCGGCGGCGAGTAGTCGAGGCTGGTGTACATGACGCCTGGCGTCGGCGCATCCGTCAGGTACCGCGCCGCGTTTGTCACGTACGCCGTCACATTGGAGGGCACCTTTGTCGAGCCCCACACGCCGAGGAAGCCTGCAGGCAGGTGAAGGGCAGTTGTTTACTAGCCTCTGAGTTGACTTTGAGGTTTTGGTGTCTACCACGGAACATGTGTCAATGTATGTTTTATCAGCGATTCTTTCTTTTTGACGGCCTGCGGGCCGCCGCTCAGGGGCGCGGGCGTGTCAGGTCTGCTGCGCGGAGTGTCGCACTCCCGTCGCGCGGGCAGCCTCCGCTCTGGTCAGATGTGGCGAGCCCCCGAAATAGTCCTGCCAGTGGGCTCCTTGCCGCCAAACCCTAGATGCCCGTCCATGCAACCTCACGCACTCCGTCAGCGTATTAGGCAGGTCCTGGAACCACAGCAGCTCGTAGCCCGGGTCGCTGCCGGTCGCCAGGCCCGGCGGCGCCGGCGGCGCCGGCGGACTGTGTGTGTCAGAAAAGCGTCACGTCGGCTGGGTGCGCTCAGTGATGGGTGCTCACAGCGATGCTGCTGCTGCGGCTCAACTGCCAACTGCTGGACACGTGTGCATCCAACAGCGCCAACCCTTGCCGCACGCATCCTGTACACACGGTTCTGCAAGCGACTGCTGCGGGACTTCATGTTGAATGATATCACAAAGACGGACAGGCGCCAAAGCAGCGGCAGACGGGACGCACGCGGGCGGCGGGAATGGCGGCAAAGGCGGGGGCTCGAGCCGGGGCGGCGGGCTGCGACGCCATCCAGGCGGCAGAGTGTCAATGGTGCCGTTCATGCCCTCGGGTTTCTCGGGCGGCGGCGGCGGGTGTCGAGCGACAGGCTTCGCCGTTGGGCGCTTGGCCGTGAGCCGCGGCTTGGCTGTCGGCCGCGGCTTCGGTTTTGGCGGCACGGTGGGACACTTGACGGTCGGCCGCTTGACGGTAGGCCGCAGCTTGACCGTCGGCTTTCTGGTCGGTTCTCGCTTTGCAGTAGGCCGCTTTTTCGTGGGTTTCCGCTTGGAGGTGGGTCGCTTCTTCGTGGGTTTCCACTTGGTTGACAAGCCGCCGCGCTTGTGGCAGCCGAACACGCTGACATAGCAGGACTGGTACAGCGTTCCGTCCTTCTTGGCCTGTGTATGGATGCACAGCATTCAATATTGACATGTCTTTCATTCTCACCTTGAACGAAAACATGTAACCCTAAAGAACCCAATGCAAATGCCATTGTGAGTACAGGCAGCGGTCGCAGTCATTGTTGCAGGTGCTGTTGCACATCATCATCACATGCATCTGCAAACGGAATGACATGCTTCTACAACCATCATTACATCACCATCACCCGGTGCAACACGTCATTAGGCTGAAGCAAGGCACAGCAGCAAGCTCGGCACCAAGCCGCACCTTTTGCGATGGCTGCTGAGATGGCGTTGCGGACGCGCTGCGGCAGCTTCGCCACGGGACCGTAGGCGCCATAGCGCCGCTTCTCGCGATTGATGATCTGGTCCACCACCGCCCAGTTGACGGTCTGCCCCGGCGGCGCGCCATGCCGGTCCTTGGTCGGACTGCGGTTGCGAACCGGGTCCCACCAGGGGTCCAAAAGTGCGGGCAGCTTGGTGGGCTTCCGCTTGCTGGGTTTCTTGCGACTCGGTTTCTTTCTCGTGGGCCGCCGGCTGGTTGGGTCCTTGGCAGCGGCTGCGCCGGCCAGCCTTGCCGAGTCCGTAGCGGGAGCAGGCTGCTGGGGCGCAGCCACGCGCTGGCCGCCTTATGTGCAAACGACACCACCGGGAATATTATTCAGCCAGCGCTCTGCACCTGTGATGCGGCAGGCCTTGGAAGCGCACACTGCAAATGCTGTCATGACTGCGGGGCCGTCTTGTGCTCTCAGAGATCGTCTTGAAATGTACGAAGGGTGTTGAGGCAGGTAAGGGGTTCACACCTCTGGGGCATAGCATTGCTGCAGCGGCGAGCCCGCACTTGCCGGCACGCCCGTGCTTGCCTGCGGGCTTGCTGCGTCACCCGTGCACGCCGCGAGGTACAGGAGCACCAGCACAGCGACCCAGGTCGACAGCTGCGGTCGTTGATTTCCTACTTGTCAGCTGGCAGACAGACAGTATGCTGCTTCGCTGCCGCAACACTGCAGAGTAGGTGCACTGCTCCCGCCTGTGCACTGGAGTGCACTGCAGGATTCTCACCTGGCTGCATGACATTGCGACGCGCGCATCGAGCGCCTCATCGAGTCAAGATTCGTCGCACAGCGGCCCGTCGCCATCTCGGCGCTGGCTGCCAGCCGGTCGCCGTGCACCAGCAAGCTCAGCAGGCGCGGCTGCCGCTAGTGCTTCACGCCTAGTAGGCCCAACAGCACTGATGCCGCTTTCGCGCTGCAAGGCGACTGCTGAGAGAAAGGATGCACCCTTTCGGACAGTTACCTGACCGGAAGCAGTTCAAAGCTGGGCAAGGTACAAATGCTTGCGCATCGCCAGAGGCTGCTGAGAGGGTGAAACAGCGTACGTTGCGCTCTGTTTTTGCTGAAATGGCATCGTGCTGGTTTGCCACTCGATTGCGACGGGCGCGCGACCAAATCAGTCACGAGCCATACAATACGACCGGTCACGTATGCCGGAATCTGTGCCAGTTGTCAACACGTGAAGCCCATGATGTGAACTGGACTGCGAGCGTCAACAGGACCTAGAAGAGTGCATGTAAAGCTGGATCGCCTTCAACGAAGGTGCGATCAGTAGCTGACAAAACCCACACGTGGGGCGCACGTGAGCAGAGGGCAACACAATTCGGCAGTTGTTCCGCTTTCTTTCACGCTACCAGAAGGTGAAAGTGACCCTGCTACCGACGCTGCAGCGGCAGCCAGAGCAATGCGCGATGTAGCGAGCCGTGCGGCCGCACCGGCGGCAGCCGGCCGCCGCACCGGCGGCAGCCGGTCCATCGTGCACTGGCACACGCAAGGAGCATCTCCCGTGTCCTGTGCTGGGGAACAGCAACCGTTGGCGTGCATGCAAAACGCTGCACGGCGCGAGTCCCAACCCGCGAGGTGACGACTGCCAGTTAATGGCGCCGCCGCCACCCAATGGCTGCATAGCACTCGCTGCAAAGTCGCAGTAGCCGGGACATGAGACACAATCCAGACTTGAAACATAATCCCGCTGCGTAAAGCGTTATTCACATCGTCGATCACACGTCAATGCCGGCGGCGGCCGTCACCAGCCATCAGGCGCCTGCGGCTTGCGCTTGCAGACAGCGGCTGTGCTTGAAGACGAAGATGAGCAGACTCTCAGAAACATGGCGCGAAGGATCACACACGTTACACGCAGTAGACCAATGACCGATTGCTACAGGAAACCAAGGGCGTCACGTGTTCCGCTGCCAACACCTGCTCTTGCTGATTCCTACCAGGGCGATTAAAGCCATCTCGAATCACAAGCGGCTTCCTGATTTCTAGATAGGCGCAAGCAGAATAAACCATGCACTAGTACTGATGCTACGACTTCATGACGGAAAGACCTAAAACTAGCTTCACCAAAAAATGAACTGCGGAAAACAAGAGAAAAGTAGTAGTGGTGCGATGCGCGTCAGCCGCAGCCAGGCACAGCCGACAGCTGACGATGCATCTCTGCCGTGCCTTCGTCATTGGAGAAAATTCTACGGTGCGTAGCGGGGGGTTCATGATGCGGCATTGAAGCGGCCGCATCGATTCGCCAGCCCCGCGCTCTGTCGCAGCGACTGAGGCGTCTATTCTGGCACCTGTGGCGGCAGCGCCTGCGCCGGAGCCTGGCCGCCTGGTGCGCCGGCCAGCTCAACAGCTGGGTCTGGCTCCGCTCCTGGCTCGTGCAGGGCCGCGGGAGCAGCGGCTGCCGCGTGCTGTTGGGCAGCTGGATCTGGCCCTGTTTCTGGCATGTCGCGCAGGGCCGCGGGAGCATCGGTTGGCGTATTCTGTTGGGCGACTGGCTCTGGCCCTGCTTCTGGCCCGTAGTGCAGGGCCGCGGGAGCAGCGGCTGGCGCATCCTGTTGAGCGGCTGCAGGAGCTGGCTGCGGGGCGCCGCCCGCCAGAGTCTCTTCTGCAGGCGGCGTTACAGCTGCGGCATCCAGGGCTGCGGCAGCAGCTTGATGTGTGTGGCGCCCGAGAGTCACGCGCAGATGGTGCGACGGCAGCCGGGGCGGCCGTAGCGATTGCGGCTGTGACCCTGCATCGCCTGCGGACGCTGTTGGGTTTGTCAGTCAGTGTTTGCTGTGATTGTGACACACAAGCTGCGCTGGTAACAAGAAACACGGTAGGCTGCAGCTTGAACAACCGCTCAGTGCATCACCGAGCTCCGTGACATGGCTCACCGGGCGGTGACGCGGGCGGCTGGGCAGGTGGAATCATGGGCGCCGCCGGCACCGCAGAAGCACCCACACGGGATGTCGGCGGCGCTTCGGAATCTGCCGCTGTCAGCAGTGCTGCTGGCGCAGGAGATCCTGTCGGCTCTGGCGTCCCAGCCCCCGCCGCGCCTGGCGGGAGGGCTGCGGCGTCTGAGGGCGCTGCAGCAACGCTGGCGTGGCGCCCGAGAGCCTCGCGCATATGGTGCGTCGACAGCCTTGGCGGCCGCGGCGGCGGCGCTGGCCCAGCATTGCCTGCAGCCGCCATTTTGACATTCATGAGCGCTGCTTCCAAGACCCGCCGACGTCGTGATGATGCAATCTGCACATCACATTTTATGTCACACATCAACAACGACATCCAGACAACACATCGTGACCGGCTGTACCTGCTGGGGAAGCAGGCAGTTGGGCTGATAGAGCTGCGAGCGCCGTTGGCACCGCAGGAGCATCCTGTTGCGTGTTTGGCGGCGGCGCAGGATCTGCTACTGCCAGCGCCCCTGCCGCCGGCGCAGGGTGGACAGTAGCCCCAGAATCCGCGCCAGACAGGCTTGCCACCTGGCGCAGAGAGTCTGGCGCCTCCGGTTGGGATCCCTCCGCTGGTCCAGGGGCCTGAGGCTGCGCCGCTGACCCAGCAGCAGGCGGAGGCGGCGCCTCCTGTCCAGCACCGGCCTGAGCCAGCTGCGAGGCGGCACTCCCTGCCGCTGCTGCAGGCGGCGGCAGCGCAGCGGCGCCCTGGGCCACGGCGGCAGCGTGTGCACGACCCCCAAGGGCCGCGCGCAGCTGGTGGGTCGACAGCCTCGGCGGCTGCGGCGCGGCCGGCGGCGCTGCCGCCGCTGGCGGAATTGTTGTCTCTGCTGCGGCAGACCGCTGGTCCGCTGGCGGATCGGGCAGCGCCTGCGTAGGCGGTGCAGGAATATTCTGGAAAGCCTGCAGGATCACGGCTGCCGGTGGCGGCTGCGACTGTGTCTGCGGCAACAAAACACTGCCGGATCGCAGCCGGGCGTTCAGCGGAGCCGCAGGCGATGGTTCAGCCGGCGGCTTGGCCGGCGGTGGCGCCAGCCCGGCAGGCGGTGGCCCTGGCAGATCTGATGGCCCAGCTGGCGGCTGCATAGGCGCTGCAGGCGGTGGCAATGGCTGGCCCGGCGGCGGAACTAGTCCTGCAGCAGGCGGCAGCCCTGACTGGGCTGGTGGTGCTGCTGACGGCTCCGCCGACACCGCAAGTGGCGGCGAGAGCTGTGCTGGCGGCTGTGCCGGCGATGCAGGCGGCGGCGACGGCTGAACTGATGGCGCTGCAGGCGGCAACCCGGCCTGCGCTGTTGACCCTGGCGGCATTTGCGAGGGTGTTGCGGGCGGCAACAGCTGAGCCCGAGGCAGTACCGGCACTGCAGGCGGCTGCAACAGAAGGGCTGGTGGCTCGGCAGGCGGCTGTGTTGGCGCTGCAGGCGGCTCTGGCTGTGCTGGCGGCTTGGCGGGCGGCTGCACCGGTGGCTGTTGGGGCGGTTGGAGCACAGGCACTGCTGGTGGAGCCGCTTGTGGAGGAAGCTGGGACTGCAGAGATGAAGGCGACAGCTGCAGCTGGGCAGGCGGAGGCGACTGTGATGGCGGCGCTGGAGGCGGCTTTGGCGGAGGTGGTTGCGGTGGTGACGCCGGAGGCGGCTGTGGCGGAGGTGGTTGTGGCGGTGGCGCCGGAGGCGGCTGTGGCGGAGGTGGTTGCGGCGGTGGCGCCGGAGGCGGCTGAGGTGGCGGCTGCGGCGGCGGCGCAGGCGGGGGAGACGGAGGCGGCTGTGGCGGGGGGGGTTGCGGAGGTGGTGAGGGAGGCGGTTGAGGTGGTGGCTGCGGTGGCGGCGCCGGCGGGGGGAAGGGAGGTGACGGGGGCGGCGGCGGCGACGGCGGCGGCGACGGAGGCTGCGGAGGACGCGGTGGTGGCCGCGGCGGCGGCCGAGGGGGTGGCGGGCTGGGCGGCCTTGGGGGAGGCCGCGGCGGCGGACGCGGCGGCGGCGGGCGTGGCGGCGGCGGGGAGGGGGGTGGCGGCCTCGGAGGCGGCTTTGGCGGCGGAGGGAATGGCGGCGGCTTTGGAGGCGGCTCTGGCGGCGGTGGACGTGGCGGCGGAGGCGAAGGATGCGGCGGCCTCGGAGGCGGGCGCGGCGGTGGCGGGTTTGGTGGTTTCGGCGGAGGGGGTGGCGGTGGCTGTGGGGGCCTGTAACAAATGAAACCCTCGGATTGAGCAGGTCCTATTTTCGTTCCGTGCTCAGAGATACGTGTCAGAAATCAACTGAATCCTTCGCATTCGTGGGGTGTGTTGGTGTACCTTCGCAGTACAATCTGTTATATGCACATACTAAACTCTGGGAATACTTTGGGTTTAGGAAGCCAGGTGACATTCAAGACAGCGTGAGCAGGAGCATGTATAGAGCTGGGTTGCCAGACTTGAAAGAGGCGTGCCTGGGCGGCGGAGGCGGCCGTGGCGAGGGAGGGGGCCGCGGCGGTGGCATCGGCGGCGGCTCCGGCGGCGGAGGGCGCGGTGGTCTGGGCGGCGGCTTTGGCGGAGGCGGGTTTGGTGGGTTTGGCGGCGGCGGGGGAGGGGGCCGCGGCGGCGGAGGCGGGCGGGGGCTTGGCGGCGGCCTGGGCGGCGGTGGCGGGGGCCGAGGCGGCGGAGGCCTGTCCGGAAACCAAGAGGGAGCCTCGCTAAGGACGCTTCACTCCAGCTTCATCAGTTGTGGTACAGACATGCACCAGGCATGCGTACGACATGCGCTGCCAGACTCGACCCTCCCGATTGTCAGATATGCAGCGCAATGGTCCCACTGGCATACCTTGGCGGGTTTGGCGGCGGCGGACGAGGTGGCCTGCATGTACATACAGCAGCAATCTCATGATTTACTTCAGAGTCGAGGCAAGGACGAGTTAAACATCAGGACCTATACAACAAAGGTTGCAATGAGCCAGAAACGAGACTGTAATTGAGACCCCCCAATGCAACAAAGAGCTGGGGGGCTGAGTGCCCAAGAACAGGCAGTACCACCCACCTGGGAGGAGGAGGGTTTGGCGGGGGTGGCGGGTTGAACGGTGGCGGTGGGCTTGGCGGTGGCGGCCTGTTCAGGGTCAAACCATGAAACATTGGTATAGGTGATACACCTCCACATGGTTTGCGCAATCACACCAACAGCCCGGTTCCACTTAATAGGCTTGGGTATGCAGCGGCCGCGAAAAGCTGCCTGGACTTGCCTGGGTGGGGGAGGGCGGGGTGGGCTGCAGATGAAGCACACAATGCCTGGTGAGTCAACGTTTGGGGGCTCGGAAAGGCACCACAGGTACAGCAAGGTCATGCAAGAATCTGTAAAAATCTGAGCATCGTCAAACCCACTGGACTACGCCGATGACATGGAAAGCGAACTGGAGGCAATCAGAGGCGGCCGGCCGCCTATGGACGAAGTCGGCAGGATGCCAGCATGAATGCGCACTTTGGGGGGCTGGGTGGCGGCGGCGGCGGCGATGGCGGCGATGGAGGCGGCCTGCAGCCGAGGGGGGTGAATGGGAGTCAGCGACCAATTTGTCATGAGAACATCCGGGCCTGCCAAACTCCCAATTGTGCAAGGCAGGGAGAACGAATGAGACCCGCACCAAGGGGGCGGCGGCGGCGGCTGCGGGAAGATGTAGACGCACATGTTATCGAATGTGATCTGCGCCTGCCAGGGGGCACATGAATACGGCCGCCCGTTTGTGTCCGTCAACCACTTCAGCTCCCCGCCGTAGATGTTGAACGTCACCTGCGGCAGCAAATGCAACAGCTCAGCAGGAGCGTGGAAACTGCAGCAGAAAGCCGTGCGCGACAGCCATGAGACGTAACACGCTGGCCTGCATCTCTCCAGGTACTCGTCTGATCACACGAATGATCAGAGGAGTTCTTCACTGGTGCTGCCGCGGCGCGGTCCTGCACGACGGCGACAGGTTTCACCTTGTCGACGAGGGAGAAGTTGGCGCTGGGCTGGATTAAGGACGTGTATCCGGATTCGCCCAGCTGCAGTACGTCTGATGCTACGAGCTTGTACTGCAGACAACAGCAGCCGCCATCAGCGTCTTGCACTACAGCATGTTTGTAAGCGGCCCGCGACGAGGGCGCTGTAGCTTTTCGCCGCCGGTGACACGTTGATGTGTATAGACAAGCACAATCTACACTGCATCAATGTGGAACACTCTTCAACACGATCACCACGATCAGCAGCAGCCGTAGGCCCCTGACCGCCCATGCAGGGAACACCCGAGTGCAGAGTCCCAAAACAGTGCCTCACCCTGTAGTAGCCGCTCATCTTGACCTTGAGGTAGTTGCGGCAGAAGGGCTTGGCATAGAAAGAGTGCAGGCTGAAGCCATTGCCATAGTCACTCCTGCATGAACCAACACGGCTTCGGCAGGCGTGTCATGAGGCAGAACCACACTGCATCTGGACTAGAAAACTCGGCCGCGGTCGCATGCGATATCCTCAGGCAGTGCGCCGTACACTCCCAAACAGAAACCCTCATTGCCATGCAGTCAACGTGGACACGCACGAGTCCCGAAGCAGAAGCTTCTGCAGAAAGCCTGCAGAAGCTTACAGGATTCACTGAACATGCAGACTGAGCGGCGAGTTTTAAGCTCACCCCATCTGTGCGAAGGGGGTGTTGGTGACGATGTTGTTAGGCGGACTGAGGGTGAACGGGTCCGCCTGCGACACGAAGTTGGTCCACGGCAGCCCCGCATACCCAAACCTGCACCGCAGGTGGTGGTTGCATCAGCGACCCTGCCAGCCAACGCAATGCAATGCGGTGTGCCGCACCACTACTGTGTGCAGCAGCTGCTGCAGGTAAGGGGGCTGGAGGAGGGAGCTGGAAAAGGAACTCAAACAGGAGCTGAAGCAGCGCAGGAAAGCCGCACAGGTCGCCCATCTCGGTGGGGTCGTCAAAGTCCAGCAGCTGTGAGGCGTCGAAAGAAGAGAATTTCATTGGGTACAACCGCTACTTTGGAAAGGAAAACTCACAGGTCGCCCAGCTGGGTGATGTCGTCAAAGTCCAGCAGCTGAGAGGCGCAAAAACTCGGCGACGGCGGCGGAATGTCGTAGACTGGCCACAGCGAGGAGTCCAGTAGGCGCAGGCCGACGTTGTCGATCACCACCGAACGCACCTGCGGCGGCGTTTCAGGTTTCATTAGGTTTCAGGTTTCATCAGGTTTCAGGGCTCAAGGCCGCAGGGGAGTCAGCGTGCCTGGCGGACGCGACCTCAGACGGGGGGCGGCGGGCCTTGTTCCAGCAGGTGGACGTAGCCAGGGCTGGGCGCCCAACAAGAGCACTGAGAAGCAGGCGCCCAGCACCCAGGAGAGACATTGGCATGGGCACGTAACCCTGTTTGCCACTGGCGGGCCAGCCAAACATGCAAGGCCCGTGCAGGGAGCGGCGCTGGGTGTTTTTTCCACTTGCGGCGCACTTCTTCGGGCGGGATGTTGGGGTATGGGCCTGGCGTGCCGCCGGCCGTTGAGATCATGACCATCTGCACCGACGCGAAGGACGGCGGCAGGAAAAACAGCGTCTGCTGCTGGCACCGCAGATTGAACGTCGCTGTGGCCACCACGTCTCCCGAACTCTGCACGGCGCCATGCACGTCATGGAAGTTGTCGAAATATGGGCAGGAGATGGCATGCATCTGCACCGCAATCGATGTAGTGACGCTGGCAGCAGTCCAGTGGGCGTGCTGAGCTGCCTGCCGAGGCTGCGTCCGTCCAGAAGCGGCGGCTTGCGCCGCCGCCCAGGTTGCGTGGAGAGCTCAGGAAGCAAGAGAAATCGCTACATTCCAGGCAGTGTTGGATGATGAAAGAAGATGTGATTCGCTCGCGGTTGCATCATGCGGGAGCCGAAGTGGACAAGCGCACCACTCCTGTGAGCGTCAGCTGCAGGTTGTCGTACCAGGCGGCCATGGCCCAGATGAAGTACACCTGCAGTACAGACGACGTCGCACACGTTGAACCGACAGAACGCGCCCAGAAGCAGGTTCATGCCACGACCCGAGACTTCACTGCAGGGATTTGGATCATGGTGAGCGTTGACCTCACATGCGGTAACGAGCGAGCATTTTGAGAAGGACGCCACAGGTTCATGCGCGCCACCGTATTCTGCCGACCGCGCCAAAGGAAGACGTGCGGTGCCTTCCACGCACATCACCTGGGCGCCTGGCTGCTGAGGTAAGAATTGAATGTAAGGATTCGGTTCTTTGCATCAGCCGGACCTGCATCAGCTTGCCCTCGAAGTATGCTGGCGGCGAGTAGTTGATGCTGGTGTACATGACCCCCGGCGATGGCGCAGTCGTCAGGTACCGCAGCGCATTCGGAATGTACGCCGTCACGTTGGGTGCGCTCCACACGCCGAGGAAGCCTGCGGGCGAGTGCACAGGGGCTTCAGGGATTCATAGGATGGCTGCAGACCTGTCGAGAGGGCAGCCTTTGTATGCTGATTTATGTTTACATTTGTATCATAGCAAGGCGCGGCCTGCCTGCTGAGCCCCCGGCCTGCGCACGAGCTTGAAGATCGTGGAAACGTGTGATTGAGGGACATGGATAGCACCTTCCATATGATCTTGAGGTTTCGGCAGTGTTAAAAAGGGTGAACCCAGGAAAGGAGACTGGGCGCACTGTGGAAGGACAGCCCCCCGTACGGCCCCATGCTGTTGCTGATGATGCCGCCGCGTTCGTTGGGGTCCGTCAGCGCCTGCGCGATGTCCTGGAACCACAGCAGCTCGTCGCCCGGGTCGCTGCCGATCGCCAGGCCCGGCGGCGCCGGCGGCGGCGGCGATGCAGGCGGCCTGCGCGTCGCAGCAGGAGAGCGACAGGTCAGCTAGGGCGCCGCTCCCTATGCGTCTTTCGAACACCCAACATAGCACAAGATGAATCCAGCCGAGACGTTAACAATCAACTGAAAGCAGGTCGGGGACGAGGTCAGCAGCCACACTGGCTGTCGCTGCATATTCGTGCGTTCACTACTGCATGTCTGTGGCACCACAACGCGTGCATCAAAGCAGCAGAAGATGTGACGCACCGTGGCGGCGACAGCGGCGGCGGCGGGTGCGCCGGCGGCTGGCTGTGGAACATCCCAGGCGGCAGGTTGTCGATGGTGCCGTTCTGCCCCTGCTCCCCTATGGGCGGCGGCGGCGGGCGACGCACGACCGGCTTGACGGTAGGCCGCTTGGCCGTCGGCCGCGGTTTGACTGTGGGCCGCTTGACCGTCGGCCGCGGCTTCACTGTCGGTCGCTTGGCCGTCGGCTTCCGCTTGACTGTGGGCCGTTTCTTTGTGGGCTTCCGCTTTGCAGTGGGCCGCTTCTTCGTGGGTTTCCGTTTCGGCGTGGGTCGCTTCTTCGTGGGTTTCCGCTTAGTTGGCGAGCCGCCGCGCTTGTGGCAGCCAAACACGCTGACGTAGCAGGACTGGTATAGCGTCCCGTCCTTTTGGGCCTGCAAACACAAGAGGGACGCGTTTTCGAGTCGACATGGCAGCCAAGGCAGTGGAATCACCAGGGAAGCCGGCTGGCCTCGCCGCCTACGACCTGCACGCGTTGTTCCATGTGAGCAAACAAAAGGGCATCTGCAGCAGGCAGACACAAGCACAGCAGAAGACACGGTTCGCTCTGGAGCTGCACGCGTCCGGGGCCGAGACTACTCACCCGTGCGATGGCCGCAGCGATGGCGTTGCGAACCCGCTGCGGCAGTTTTGTCACCGGGCCATAGGCGCCGAAGCGCCGCTTCTCGCGATAGGTAATGTGATCCACCATCGCCCAGTTGACAGTCTGCCCCGGCGGCGCGCCATGCCGGTTCTCTGTCGGCTGGCGATTGCGCACTGGGTCCCACCAGAGGTCTAAAAGTGCAGGCTTCCTTGTCGGCTTGCGCCTGGTCAGCTTGCGCTGGACGGAACGCCGCTTTGTAGGCTTTCTGGCCGCGGCGGCGCCCGCCATGCGCTCAGCGGCCGCCTGCTGGGGCGCCGCCAGGCGCTGGCCCTCGGCGGCAACTTCTGCCGAGCCGCCGCTGAGCTGCTGTGCCATGTCGCCTGCGGACCCGCTGTCGGTGCTGAGCTGTGCTGGTTGCAGGTCCGCCACAAACGCCCCGGGTGGTGATGGTGGCGGCAGCGGCGGTGGCTTCGGCGCCGTCTGCAGGGTGGCCGCGATAGCCTGCGCCGCACTCACGGTCAGCTGCTGTGCTGTGTCGGCTGCAGATACGCTATCTGTGGTCAGCCGCGCTGCCTGCAGAACCGCCGTGAACGCTGCCGGTGGTGATGGCGGCGGCGGCTCCGGTTCCGCCTGCAGGGTTGCGGCGATAGCCTGCCGCGTGCTCGCAACGAGCTGCTGTGCTGGGTCGGCTGCAGATGCGCTGTCTGTTGTCAGCTGCGCTGTCTGAAGGTGGGCTGCAAACGCTGCTGGTGCTGGCGACGACGGCTGCGGCAGCAGCTCACCGACACCTTCTGCCGCCACCGCTGGCGCTGCATCAGCTGCCTGGGCTGACTGCAATTGTGCCGGCAGGGCTGGCCGAGGGACGGCTGCTGCCTCGGGCACCCTGTTGTAGTGCTGATGGCTGCCCTGTCGCTGTGCTGCCCCTGCCGCGGGCGATGGCGAGCAGGAGGCGGGCTTCGAACGCCTCTCAGGGTCCACCACTGCTGCTGAAGCCTGGGCGGTAGCTGCCAGCCGCAGGGCGGCCGCCGGCGACTGCCTGCCTGCGCCCTGCGGGCCGACCGGCTGCGCTGCTGCGCTGTCTGCGTCCGAGTGAGGCACTGCATGCTGGGTGGCCGCAGGCGGCGCCCTCTCGCTGCCCGCCGCTTGCTGGTCTGCCGCATGCTGCGCGGCGGCCCACTGCAGCTGCGGGCCAACACCAGCGCTGTGCGGCATGGTGGGCCGCAGCTGAGGCTGCGCAACGCTGCCGTGGCCTGCTGCGCCGCTGGAGGCGTGCGGCCGCTGCCGCGGCGGCGGCGGGCTCTCGCGCGGCGGGCGCGCCTCAAACGTGGGCGGCTGGAAATAGCTGGCGGCGGCGATGCTGGACTGCTCCTGGGCCTGCTTCTCGCGGTAGGTGTGCGCATGCATGCGTTGCCGCTGCGTAGCATCACCAGGGTCTGACTCCCAGTCCCCGTCTCCGTGGTGCAGCCTCCGGCGCCACATGCACTGCGCCACCTGCAGAAGAGGTCGCACAGCAGTTGCTCGGCAGGTGCAGCGGCCTTCCTGCCCCCCTGTGGCACAATCAGCGCTGCTCTGCAGGCGATTGGAGTGGCAGAAGCGGTGTGCGGCAGAGGGGTCTTACCTCGGGGGCATAGCAGCGCTGCGCCGGCTGATGCGAGCCCGCGGGCGCCTGCGTGCTCGCCGTCGCACCATGCATCGCATTCCCCGAGACGGCCGTGATGGACAGTAGCACCACCGCTGCCGTCCACGCCGTCAGCTGCAGCGCACGCATTCCTTCAGGCCGGCAGGGCGGGAAGTTCATGCCTGCATGCACCTACGTCATGCGATTCGGTCACGTCCGGAGAGGCGCAATCTTGCCGGCGGCTCACCTGTCTGGCTAGCATACTTGGGAGAAATGAAGAAGGGGGCCCATGGAGCCCAGACCGTCCACGCCCGTCGTATCGCCTGCCGGTTGGCGATTTGGATTGTACTGCCAGCTGTAGCACCTGTTTGCCGCTTTATCAGGCACCGGGGCAGCCTCGGCGAGCTGCAAGAGTACAGTGGTGGCAGTTTTGGATGATTCGACAATGTACGCGCTGCTGCTTGACGGCACGGTACCTGGTAGGACACTATCCAAACCACCCCGCAGAAGACTGCCTGCACAAAGGATTTGCACTGGTATCTCCAATGGGTTGCCCCTGTTAGAGTATCGATTCAACAAGCGCACGAAGAGCCATTTCTCGACACAAACCTGCAGCCGGACCGACCGCCTGACGTCCTGACAAATTTCAGCTAAAGTGCAGTATCACTTGATCTGGGGTGATCTCACAACTGCTGGCGTCAGCAAGACGCCAGCCGTACCATACTGGTGTGCTACCAGCTGGACGAGGGGAGCCAAAGACAAGAAATTCTATGTGATTCCCTTCGCCCTTCCCGCAATTTAGCGGCCCTCGTTTTCTTTCCGGCACCCTCTTAATCTTGTGTTGTTCTTGAGTGGGTCGCGCTGCGGCGTCGATCATACATTCCTTTGCGCAGAACGATCGTAGAGCTCAGTTCAAATGGTTTCGGCAGGTGCATTGGCTGGCGGCCGCGCCGCCGCGCACGCGAAGCTGCTGCAGCCGCCACAGATCCTCGGCACACGGCTGCCGGCTCCCTCGGTCGCCCGCCGGACGCCATGCATCGCTCGCAGCAGGCTGGCGGTGCTGGCCTCCGCGGTGCTGGACTTTAACACCAAGGTCTGGGAGAAGAAGCAGACCGACTTTGCAGGCAACACCGAGTTCATCTGGCCAGGTGGCCGCGACAAGCTGGAGAAACTGCCGCAGGCCTTTGCCGGCATCAAGCAGATCGGCGTCATCGGCTGGGGCTCCCAGGCTCCCGCGCAGGTGCGCTTCGTAGGCTTGCAGTACTCTTGCTCCAGGGTGAGGCCGCGCACCTTGCGGCAGACATGCACTCTGGGAGAACGCACAGCACTTTGTGTGGCCGGTTTCACCTGTTATATCTACAAACAATCGTCCCATCTATTCTCTATGGCTATTTAACGTGCTGCTGCATTGCATGCACAGGCCCAGAACCTGCGGGACTCGCTGGAGGCGGCGGGCATGTCCGACACGAAGGTGACCATCGGCCTGCGGTCGTCGTCCTCCTCCAACGACGAGGCGCGCGCCTGCGGCTTCAAGGAGGAGGACGGCACCCTGGGCGAGGTGTTTGACGTCTGCTCATCCAGCGACCTGGTCATCCTTTTGACCTCGGACGCCTCTCAGGCAAGCCGCTACAGCGTAATAGTTACAGACCTAGCAATAAAGCTCAGTCACAACGATGATCTGGGTTTCAATCAAATGGCGAGCTGGCAAGATTATCTGGCCATGTGACAGCACAGCCGCCGGTGCAAAGCTCGGCGCCCATGCTGCGTGGCGGGCGACGGCTGCGGGGAATGATTTCAAATATATCTCTAATTTACTCACTGATCCGCGGATGACACACATATGCTGACCCCGCCGCCACCGCGCTACTGTGACTGCCGAGCCTGTGCATGCATTGGCTCTGGAGGGAGATGATGCTCAAATATACTCTAATTTACTCCTGACTCCTGACGACACAACCATATTCCTGATCCCTCAAAGAGAACCATGCTTTTGCAGCCCAAACCTTAGGTTGCAGCCGTCTGAAACTAAACAACTGGTGTAATTGAGATGACCCAGTGCTTTGCGCTGTGCTGCCGCAGGCAGATCTGTACCCGCGCATCCTGGCGGGCATGAAACCGGGCGCGACGCTGGGCCTCTCGCACGGCTTCCTGCTGGGCGTCATGCAGAACGACGGCGTCGACTTCCGGAAGGACATCAACGTGATCCTGGTGGCGCCCAAGGTGCGCCGTGAACCCAGACATTAGTGTCATACATTGGCTAATATTATACATATCAGAATCCAGCAGAATCCTAAGACGCAGCAATCGCCCAGGATGGCCCGGCCCCTCAAGTCTGTCAATACTTTGACAGATGCATGCGGCATCAGAGGACACAGGAAGTGAAACGAACAAACTTAAGGTATCCCCTCACATATTTATGCAAGGCACGGCACCCGCTGAAATTTTGTCATTGCCGCGGTGCAGGGCATGGGCCCCTCTGTGCGGCGCTTGTACGAGCAGGGCAAGGAGGTCAACGGCGCGGGCATCAACTGCTCGGCGGCGGTGCACCAGGACGCGACCGGCAACGCAGCCGACATCGCCATCGGATGGGCCATCGCTGTCGGCTCGCCCTTCACCTTCGGTGAGGGTTTAGGTTTTTTTCTGGCTTTGTCTATGATGCGCTGCGCGCCCTGTTGCGCTTCAGTGACCGGCGCTCGCCTCTCCGCTGCAGCTCTTGTCGGTGCGTCGTCAGTTGAGTCCCGACAGAAAATTCGGGCATGCTCTGCTTAGCTGCTCCGCTCTTCCTTGCTTCGGGACATTCAGTGCAGAGCATGCGGCGCGGGAACTTCTTCCACCTTCAAGCGTCCACACACCCACTTGTGCTGTGCGAAGTTTTAGGTCCGATCTTGCTGTCTTCTGGCACCATGCTGCATCGCGCCACCCTTGTCTCCCACCACATCTGATGTGGACTCGGTGCACTGCGCAGCGACGACGCTGGAGAGCGAGTACAAGTCAGACATCTACGGCGAGCGGTGCATCCTGCTGGGCGGCGTGCACGGCATGGTGGAGAGCCTCTTCCGGAGATACGTGCGGCAAGGGATGAGGTGCACGCCGCTCCCACTGGACAGGCCCCCACTGAGAGTTGCCGCTGCTCTTTGTTTTTTGTTGCACCATTCTGGCCGACGACGATGGCCTGGCATGCAGCGCTGCCGCCTCATGAAGCAAGCAGCAGCTGCGGCAGCAACTTGCTGCTGGGTCCCAGGCCTCGGCCGGGTGTTCCCATGCTGACCTGTTCACTATCTAGTCGCTGTGTCATCTGCGACGAGCATGATCGCTCACACAAACAAGGTTTTACCGACGCCACATCGTGTCTGGCATACAGCGAGGAAGACGCGTTCAAGAACAGCGTCGAGTGCATCACCGGCCCCATCTCGAAGACTATCTCCTCGAAGGGCATGCCCGCGGTGTACGAGTCGCTGGACGCCCAGGGCAAGGAGATCTTCAAGCAGGTGCGGTTTTGATGTACTATGATGTACATTTTGCGCCAGCTGTCTTCATGTTTGGCGTCTCGGCTGGACAGCTGCTTTGCGCACTCTGGCCGCTTTCTTTGGAGCTGGTGCAAACCTGCACAGCGGTATGGCAGGAGAAAGCGCACAGCCAGCTGGCGGGCGCACTGCTGTCAGATCCTGCACTGCACCCAATGCCACTGCCCATCCTGACCATCCAAAACCCTGCTGCCTGCATCAGGCGTACTCGGCGTCCTTTAAGCCGGCATGCGACATCTGCTTCGAGATCTACGAGGACGTGGCGTGCGGCAACGAGATCAAGTCCGTCGTCAACGCGGGCCGCCGCTTCGACCGCTACCCCATGGGCAAAATTGACTCGACGCACATGTGGCAGGTGCGTGACTATCTAGGGTTTGGGTTTCTGCAACCCCTCTTCTGTGTTTGCCATCACTGTGCCATCGACCCTGATGCTTACTGCTGTGAGAAGGTGGACACACTAAGATATCTGCACGAGACAGGAAAGCAATGAATGCTGCAGCGGAGCAATGATGCGTGTGTCTCGTTCGTCAGAAGTGCGGCACAGCCGCCTTGATGACAAGCATGACATCACCACCCATTGTCTGAGCTCCCGACGAATGCTGCAACCTTGCATCGATCAGCATGACCGTTTGACCAAGCGTGTGACCTATGATGATATAACCAAAACACAACCTTATCTACATTGTACGTATGCGGCCTCAGCCGCAGATGACTTGACGTTAAAACCTGAGGTCACTCCCCTGTTTGATTTGCTGTACACTTCAGCACTGTATCCCCATGCAAACTAGCGCCGACTTTGATGCCGCTGCATAGTAAAGCAGATGTGCGCCTCCACAATGCTTGCAAAATTCGCCACAACAAGCTGTCCTGTTCCGCCATGTTATCTATGTTGAAGCATCCCCCCGTTTCCGGCACGCAGGTGGGCCAGAAGGTGCGGGCGGCACGAAAGGACGCGGAGATCCCGATGAATCCCTTCACAGCCGGCGTATACGTCGCCACTATGATGGCCACCGTCTACGTCCTCAAGCAGAAGGTGCTCTCCTGCGCACTTCCAATTGGACTTCGAAACAGTGGCTGGGCAACATGCACTGACGTCACATCCTGCCAGATATGCTGCACTGAAGCAGCTCCGAAGGGTGAAGCAGTTCGCTGATGGCGTGTTCTCGCCGTGCTGGAGGGCCACCCCTACTCGGAGATCTGCAACGAGTCGATCATCGAGGCAGTGGACAGCCTCAACCCCTACATGCACGCCCGCGGCGTCGCGTTCATGGTGCGCCCCACATTTACCTGTCCTTATGCTTTGGTGTCCACACCTCAGTGCAGTCTCGCATTTGGTTGCCAGTAGCAAGGTTGGGGACCGTCGCGGCGTCTGCGACAGCCGCCACCAGCTGATTTTGCGCCTATGATCCTGTGCGACGGCTGTGGCATATGCATCTCACGAATCTTATGTACACTTCCGAGCTTTGGCGTCCCTTTTTCCGCTACCAGGTGGACAATTGCTCGTACACAGCGCGCCTGGGATCCCGCAAGTGGGCGCCCCGCTTCGACTACATCCTCGACCAGCAGGTGGGTCTGCTACAAAACCTGCGTGCCAATGCTACCGCCATATACTTGAGCATCCATGCTCAGCGCTCGCACACATCTTTCGTCGTTTGTGGCCTGCTTCATATTCCAAGCTGCAGGGTGGGCCTTGTGCTCAAGTGTGGCTAATCTTCTTGGGCGCAGGCGTACACAGCCATCGACGAGGGGCAGCCCCTCGACGAGGAGGTCTTCCAGCAGTTCCTACAGGACGACGTGCACAAGGTGCGCCTGTTCAAGATCGCATGTAAGCCCTGTCTCCTTGGAACGATCGGTTTTAGCAAGTCTCGCTTCACATGTGGAGACGCATCCAAGCTGCAGTCAAGGTGCAGTGCTGGCGCTGAGCCACTAAGTGACTTGTAAGTGCATTTGGACAAGCTTGCGGCTCCACATGCTGACCGAGTGATCGAGATTGCGCTCTTCTCAGTTTGCACTTTGAAATCTTGCAGGCCATGGCGACGTGCTCCAGCATGCGACCGTCTGTCGACATCTCCGTCGGCGGCGATGGCGACAGCACCGGCGTCGGCGCCGGCGGCGCGCGGACAGAGTACCGCAGCACTGTCGCGACCGCCTAGGCGTGGGTTGTCGAAACACCTGCCAACGGTTTGCGCGTCGGAGGTTATCAAACCTGCATGTGAAATGCAGCGTTGCCTTCCCGCCAGTCTCGGCAAGCGCAGCAACGTTTGGTAGGGTACCACACAGGGGAGCTTCATTTTTGCCAGCCGATTGTGCAGTGCGGCATGGTTGTGATTTAGTTGTCGCTGACGTGACGGTGTATCACATTCCATGCCGCAGTAGCCCCTTAGCAGCAGCAGCGCCATCATGATTGATACTCCGAGTCTTGGAAACCACAGCAGCATAAGTTCTTTCTCGGGGCACCGCTGTAATTCTCAGTTCTAGAGGAGGTCTTTGTTTTGCTGCTTGGACTTTCGGCATGTAATGACCAGTCCGTCTGCACACCAAGTCTGGCACAGCAATGCCTGCCGTCGCCCCCAGTCGGCAGTTGCAGCACACACAGCGCCACCAGCATTACCAAAAGCCGTTTGCCGTTTGCCCACGTGGCCCACTGCGTCCCTCCATTAGTGCCCACCCATCCGCTCCCACCATGTTTCCCCCCCTGCCCTCCATCAATCCGTGGCCACCAGCCGTCTCTAGTGCAGCAGGCCGGCGCCGTGGCGGCGCAGCTCCCGCGCATTGCCGGAGGTCAGGTGGATGGCGCCCGCCTACCATTCAAATCTGCCATCCTGCCTTCTGGCCCTCAGCCGTCTAGTACAGATTAGCGGTCTAATACAGCAGGCCGGCCCCATGGCGGCGCAGCTCCCGCGCGTTGCCGGAGGTCAGGTGGAAGGCGCCCGCCTACAGCGCGCACATCGGTTCGTGACTGCAGCACTCTGACCATGCCTCGCCTGAGTGCATATCATACAGCGCCTGGCAACACACATGCCTTGGCGGCAACCGCGCCGGGGCACTTGCCTGCAGCGCCGCCGCCTCGGGACCCGTGTTGCTGCCTGGCAACGCGCCCGCCCGCACCAGGTGCTGCAGCCATGCGCCCACCTCCCCCATGTCAAAGTGCGGCACCTGCGAACAATATGAGATTTGCTTCTGGGAAAAGAATGTTATCTATTATCTGTACGTCGATGAAGTCCGTTTCGTGCTGCCACCGGGGAGCGCGCCCGCGCACACCAGGTGCTGCAGCCACGCGCCCACCTCCCCCATGTCGTAGAGCGGCACCTGCGCGGTCTGAAACATCTTCCTTGCTATGCTACATGTATGTCGTTGAACATCGGTCGTTGAAATTTCCATCCATCGTGAGCCGGTGGAGGCCGACTCCCGCTTGTTGAAGTGCAGTTCGACTTGGATGGGATAAAAGTCTTCTCCCCCGCACATCCAGCAACATGTGCTTGGCGGACAGCACTGAAGTGCAGTTGCTGATGCCGGCGCCTGCGACGCCGTCGTGGCCAATGCTTGTATCAGAACGACACAGGACAGAGTGACGGCTTCTGCCCAGAGATGCGCGCGCCTCCATCAGTGTGTGCTTGGGGCGCGGCACCAATGATGCGGTTGCTGGTGCTCGCGCCCTGCGTCGTGGCCGTCACATTGTATCAACGCTACAGAGGTTTATGGCTTCAGCCGTCGCGCACCTCCAGCAGCGTGTGCTTGGGGCGGTGCACGAGGATGCGGTTGCTGATGCTCGCGCCCTGTGTCGTTCCTGCGACCGCGATGCCGCCAGCGGCTGCACAAGGGCTTTGATAATAATAACCTTGGATACGCACCTCCATCAGCGTGTGCTTGGGGCGCGGCACCACGATGCGGTTGCTGATGCTCGCGCCCTGCGTCGTCGCCGCGACGGCGACGCCGCCCGCCGGGCACGGCCCGTCGAGCAGCGATTTGACCGCGTTGGCCAGCCGCAGCTGCGACGGCAGGATGTTGGTCTTGCGCATGCCGCTCCACTCGTGGTAGCCGGTCACCCAGTAGAGCGCATTCCAGTCGTCCACCGCAAACAGCACCGGCACCTGCGCAATTTGGAGATGTACAGAACAGTTTCGATTGAGGTAGCGGAGAGGGTGTGAGCATAGAGCACGTGAGCACCACAAGGCAACAGTAACACCGTCAGTGTTCCCTCAAGGTGCTGGGGAGGTCGGGCCCGCCAAGATGGAACGCCATGCGCACCTCTGCCTCTGCGACCTGAGGAACTGCAGCATCCCCACAGCCGCCGCAAGCCAATCGTGTTCTTTGATCAGCCCTGTTTCCTCCAACAGCCCTGTTGTGGACGTTGTGCGGACATTATTCGCACCTGCGTCTGCGACCTGAGGACCTGCAGCGTCTCCACAGCCGCCGCCGTCGCCACGTGCGGGTCCGTTGATGCCACGCCCCCTGCAACATGGAGGCCACTGTGTAAGGCACTGTCTCGGGCGTTTTGGCGACGGACGTCGCCTTGGAGCGCCGCCAGTGAGGCCGCAATGCAATGCCGGCACCCAAGAGCCTCACAACCCCGAGCTGCTGGACAGAACACACATGCTGACAGCCCCGCACATGACTTCGTACCCACCTGCTGCGCTTGATGAGCCGGAGTGTGCCATCAGCAGGCACGCAAGGAGCAGCAGGACCGCCATTCTAGGGCGCCGCTGAAGGTATTGGCGGCGGGGCTGCAATCAGTCAGCTGCCAGAAACCAGAGTTCAAGGGATAGCGCGCAAGTCTCAAACCCGCAGAACCTCGCACGGGTCAGCGAGACGATGCTGCAGCAATGCCCCATTGGCGCGGCTTCGCCAGGGTGTGGTGCAGCGCGAATGAAAACCAATCAAAGCAGCTTCGGGAGCCCCTGCCAAAACAGCAGCAACACGCGCACCCGCGATCAGGTCGGTCAGGCTGGCGCCCTCCTTAATCGCCGCCGGCAGCGCCGCTAGCTTCTCACAGGTAGATAAGTTAAGCCATTTCATGCTTGGTTCTACTACAAATTGCAGCTGCGGCGAACCCGCAATCAGGTCGGCCAGGCTGGCGCCCTCCTTGGACGCGGACGGCAGCGCCGCCAGCGCCTCGCCGTGCATGCCGGCCACGGAGCGCATCAGCAGCTTGGCGGCGTCAGGCGTGTCCCACGTCCCCTCCTCGTTCCTGCGTGCAGAGTTGGTTGCAAAGATCCATGCCCCTGATGTTTTCACCGTGTTCCCGTTTAACTGTGGTTGTTCAGTTCAGTCTACCCTTGTATCCCACCCAGCGGGAGGAGCAGATGCCCCGCAGAGTGCAGAACCATGTACAAACGATGAAAGCGCGCTTGTGATAGAAGCTGCTGTCATGAAGACGAAGGCGGATGGCATGCACCATTCATTATGCTACACACACCAGACTAATGACATCACATCAATTGCTGTATTTGATTGAAGTGAAAGGCGCACTTGTGGTAGTAGCCGTTATTCATGAAGACGGAGGCGGACGGCACGTAGACCGTCAGCCAGCCGGAGGCACGAGCCCAGTCCGCCAGCATCGCCAGCGCGACGCTCTTGCCGCTGCCTGAAGTTTGGGTGAGGTTCCACGGTTTCACATACGTAAACTTAGGGATTAGAAAGCGCGCGCCCGGTCCGAAGGCACCGCCAGCGCGACGCTCTTGCCGCTGACTGCGGGGTAGAGGGATGCAGGTTGATCTGAAGTGTTTCAAAGCCTGGCTTGCAGATTGACAGGTTTGTGCCCAGTCTGTCGGCACCGTCACCGCGATGCCCTTGCCACGAGCCCGCAGGTGCGGCGGCGCAAAAGTTTCCCTGCCAGCGGCATGGCGGTCTTTGGCGGCAGAAGGAGGATGGTGGCTGCACAGTATGCACCATGGAAATCGGTGGGGGGTCTACTGCGAGCGTGCTGCCAGCGAACCTGCGGGGCCATCGAGGGTTGGTAATCATTTGGAGAATGACTCGCGAGTGTGCTGCCAACGCGCCTGGGGGGCCGTCCAGGAACAGCTGCGGTCGCGAGCGGCCGGCGACCGTTGCCACCAGGTCGTGCATGAGGCGGCGGTACATCAGCAGCCGCGAGCGCGTCGCGGCAAACTCCTCCTGCAGGGCAGCGCAAACATCAAGCAGCAAACACATGAGGGCAACACGGGTGTTTCCTTGCTGTGCGGGGGCGTGCCGCGTGCTCGCAGCTGCGTCCCTGCCGGCTGCCTGTCCAGCCCGCATGTGTGGCTAAGGAGGGGGCCATCAGGGGCCTGTCAGCAACGTGTATTTGGAAGGTGTGGGGCTTGTCAGTTGCCATATAGACATGCTGTTTGTTTCTGGTAAAGTTGCAAGAGGGACGCACCTGCAGGCCCTTGCAGCCGCCCTTCTCCACGAACGTCTCGCCGGCCGCAGCGGATGTAGCGTACCAGTCCTGGAAGGCCTCCGGGATGTTGGACGCGCCAATCTCGAAGAACTTGCCGACATCTGCCTCGGTCAGCTGCGCCACCGGCTTGTCCGCGTGCCACTCCAACCTGCACACATACATAGATGTGTTCGTCAGTCCAGTCGGTCCGGGCAACAATTCGACCATCTGGCGTTCCAGTCGCCTCCCGTAAGCACAGCAGCTGATGCATCTTCCCTGGCAGCAACTGCTGGTCAGATGAACGACTGAGGATCTGCAGCAGCTGTCCGCTGGCAGGGCGCGTCTCCTCTGTGTGTTGATGCCCGCAAGAGCCAAGGTATGCGGGACGGGTCGCCATGTGCCCCACCCACGGCATCGCTGCGCAGCAGCAGTCTCGGATCTCACCTCTCGCGTTCCGCTGTAGCCAGGTCGGCTTCTGTCGGCCCCGTCGGACCTTTTGGCTTCGCCGCGGCCGCCGCCTGCGCCTCAGTCTGGTCCTTGGCCGCGGCCGCCTGCCGGCCGCTGCTGCGGGACGCCTTTGTCGCGCGAGTCGCGAATGCCTGCTGCGACGCTGCAGAGTTCACCGATCCATGCTGCAGGGTGGGCGGCGCTGGGGCGCCGCCGCTGACCGCGGCGGCCGCCGCAGCCGCCAGGCGGTGCCAGAAGCCGTCGCCTGCCTGGGCAAATGCTGCTGAGGGCGATCCGGCAATGCCATTTGATCCCCTGCAATGCAGAACCACAGATGACCATGGTGGCCTATGCAGGCGCGCCAAGGATGGCGCATGCTGTTGCGTGCAACCGGGCGCCAGTGCAGTTCCTCGGCATTCCCTATCGATCGAGCTGCGAGCCCGCTTACCTGGATATTAGAGCAGCGGATGACAACAAGGATCTGCTGAGCTGCGGCATGGCTCCTCGCGTGTGCACTGACGTTCGGGATGTTCTGGAGGGATGGCCTTTTTGGCGGACCCACAGGAGCCGGATCGTGAAGAGCCAACAATGTGGAGCTGGAAGTGCGATTTGGACAGTGAGGTCTGCACGACACCTACGCTGCATGCATCTCAACTGTGTAGCGTTGGCAAGGGGCACATGTATGGCACAACGGGAGTGCGTATCTTTTTTCGCAGTGGCGCTCTGACAGGAGCTCACTTGTACCGTTGTACAGCACCGCAGTGCGAAGTCAGGGCGCTTCTGAGTGACGTGCGTTCGTGTCAGAGCTGCTTGGGGGTGGTGCGCCGCGATGACGGTCGAAAAGGTGAACGCGTCGCTCAACCACCTGCCACCGATCGCAACGAATATAGCTATATGCGCCCCTTGCAAGTCCAAGCAGCACATGCAGTGCTTCCTCAGCTCTCAAACATACTTTGTGCAAGGCCTCAACATACAGAAGCCTCTGTTTTTGCTTTCAATGATGCGAGCTGTCAGGATGGTGCATCACACACTGCAGGGCTAAGTCAGTGTATAGGATGGCCTTTCGAGGTCTAACATGAACGTAATTGCTTCTGCATTGCGTGTCAGTGCGAATCGCAGGTCGTCATGGGGCAGTGCACTTGTTGGTTGAGCAGTGGCACAGAAACGACTGGGCAGACAAGAGTCCCAGTGCCTGCAGGGCCGCTTACAGACAGCAGAGTCATCTCTAAATGCTGTGCGCATGTCAAATCAGCGCGGAGAGCGACCTAGCCCACGTGGTCGGTGAAGGTAAAACTGCCACTACTGCCGCAGCTAGCTGAGCGCGCCTATGTGTCCTCCATTCAGGTGGGCGTGCTGATCATCGGCGCAGGGCCCACAGGCCTGGGAGCAGCCACGCGGCTGAACCAGCATGGGGTCAAGGACTGGCTCCTGATTGATCAGGTAGGCACCTCACGGCGTGTCACATGCTGTGCGGCGTATCGTCTGCCGTGGAGCATGCACGACGCCCGTTCGGCATGGCTCGTGTTGTGCCGTTTGTAAAGTCGTATACAGGTGCTAGGCAACATGCGGTATGCGAGTCGCGGTTGCGTGCATGGAGCGCAGGTGGATGAGGCGGGCGGTCTGGCTTGCACGGATGTGACGCCAGAGGGCTTCCTGTTCGACATGGGCGGCCACGTCATCTTCTCCCACTACCAGTACTTTGACGAGCTGCTGAACACATCCTACGGTGACGGTGGGTTCTCAGCATTTCCTGCCAAGGCCAAGGCCGAAATCTCCCTGAACGCTCTTGGATCTAGGTGAATGAACCCTGCCGCCGAGCATGGAGCCGCTGCGATGAATATTATGCGGCGTTGTTCGATACCATGCTGTGCTGGAGGAACAACAGATAATGGCTGCTTCAAATTGCCATATCTTTGAGATGTGCTGCAGGTCCAGAGAGGTGGAACACGCTGGAGCGCGTTTCATATGTCTGGATCAAGGGCCGTTGGGTGGCGTATCCATTCCAGAACAACATCAGTGCACTGGACAAGGAGGATCAGGTGAGGGCATGGACATCATGGTGTCGTTTTCTGGAAAGAGGCCAGAGGGCCTCGGCGCAGTGGATGCCGCATGAGCGTCGTGTGGCATGGCGCTGCGCAGCTTGTGTCAGCAACGGTTGCTGCAGTAGCTCTGGCTAAGCTTCAATGCTGTCTCGTCAGCAACACGATTGCTTGCAACTCAGATCGAGATCTGGGCAGAGCTGACACTGACGCTGCTGATATTCCATGATGCAGATCACGTGTCTTACGGGTCTGATCGACGCCAAGGTTGCAAACACCATGGCGACGGCAAAACCGAAGAACTTCGACGAGTGGATCCTGCGCACCCAGGGCGAGGGCATCGCCAACCTGTTCATGCGCCCATACAACTTCAAGGTGATGCAACACCTTCGGAAGCCATTATCTTCTGCAGTATATGACCCGCTTTAATTGGTGACGTGGACTTGCAGTGTGGGTGTCAGTGGCAGGAGGTTGCTCCTGTGCCATTCTCGCGAAGCATAGCCATCAGTTGCTCTCGGACATGTCACGCTCAAAGTTGCCACAATGATGGCACAGGATGTCGTGCTAATGTACCCTCCTGGCCACAGGTGTGGGCCATCGAGCCGAGGAACATGCAGTGCGACTGGCTGGGCGAGCGGGTGGCGACGGTGGACGTCACGCGCGCGATCTCCAACGTGCTGCACGGCAAGGAGGACGCGGGGTGGGGACCAAACGCGGTGTTCCGCTTCCCGCTGGAGGGCGGCACCGGCGGCATCTGGAAGGCCGTCGCCAGCGTGCTGCCGCAAAAGCGACTGGTGAGCACAACTACTGCCTCTGATTTTGAATGTCAAAGGTGCGACAAGCCTGGGGGCACCTGCGGCATTATAAGGAAAGCAGCTGCCACAATGCAGAGCCGCAAGCTCTGCTGGGGTGCGTTCTGAGGAGTTCACACAGCCTTGTACAGGTCTCGAGCATGTGGAACTGGGAAGGCACAGTCAACACAGCCACTGATCGACAAGGAGAACCAGCAATTAAACATTCAGCGAACAGAACACATTCCCGCTCTGGGATCACTATCCACTGAGTAAATTTATTCTTGCACCTTCTAGTCGCACCGGCGGGCAACGCGGTGACAGACATGGACACCAAGACGGTGTCGCTGGCGGACAGGGTTTAGTTCTGCAATTAGAAATCATCACCAAACCTTTTCTGTTCTGGATTGCAGCGGCTGGGCGCGGGCAACGCGGTCACGGACATGGACAAAGACGCCAAGACGGTGTCGCTGGCGGACGGGCGGCAACTGCAGTACGAGTCGCTCATCACGACCGTGCCGCTGGACATCACGCTGCGGTGGCTCGGGCAGCCCGAGTGGGCAGACGGCCTCACACACAGGTGATTGACACACAACATTGGCGCACAAATCAGCAAAGGAAAAACAAAAACTTCATGTGCCGCCGGACAGAATGCCGTGGTGGCTCGGCAAGCCGTAGTGGGGGGACGGCCTCACACACAGCTGGGTGAAGGTGTACGTTTCGAGAATGCATAGGTGGGCATGCGGCTCCCAATACTCTGCGTGCAAGTATGACAGACGTATTGCAGTCACCGTGTCAAAGCCCAGCAATGGCCAAGGTTCACGAGCACTGGAGGCAAGCTGCACCGGGCAGCGGAGTTTGAGGAGGTCACATATTCGCAGATCACCCGAGTAATATCGCACGCGGCCGGGGGTGGCAGCAGCATGCAGCCGTTTGGACTTGGCTCTCCCATACACTACCCTTCTTGACGAGAAGAATGTACTTGTCTCGCCTTGATGCCTTGATGTTTGTCCCTCTTGTGTGCAGCTCCTCGCACATCATCGGCCTCGGGGTGCGGGGGCACAGCCCGCACGACACCAAGTGCTGGCTGTACTACCCAGAGGATGACTGCCCCTTCTACCGCACCACCGTCTTCAGCCACTACGCGCCCAAAAACTGCCCGGGCCCCGACGCGCAGCTGCGCACCGTGCTGCTGGTGCGCACACCCGGACTTCCCAGTAAATCGTTGCCAGGCGCCACTGCGCTTTCTGCGGGTCTTGGCCCGCAACGTGTTTTGCATGCTGCATAGCCCCTGAATGCGCTCTCTCGTTGTGGCCGACTGGCGCAGCAGATCCGCCAGGGTGCTACGCTGCAGAGCCGCCTGCTGTTGCATGGCGTCACACAGGTCAGCAGCTCTCCGCGCCGCAGCCATGGCCACGTGATGTTTGGGAGCTCAGCCAGCGAGACCTTGCTGTGTGTTGCATGCGGCAGGGCGACGGCACGCAGGTGCCGGACAGCAAGCCAGAGGGCGGCCCCTACTGGTCCCTTATGTTCGAGGTCAGCCAGTCCCAGGTCAAACCCGTCAACCAGGTGCGCGCGGTTGTTATAGGGTTTTGATCAACTCTGATAGGTTTCCAGAGGACTTGTATTTGCTGCGCAATCACCCAGCCGGCGGCACAGATGCAAGCTAACCTCCGTGGATGCCGCCTACAACCAGTGCACGCCATGTGCAGCCCCATCAGAGCGTCTGAAGCGACCGACTCTGCAATTTGTCGCTGGCTCGCTGTCCGTGCTCTTGGACCTAGCTTCGACAACTGACCGGGCACTTGCGAGTATGGTGTTCGTATTGTGAGCATTTGCATGCGTTTGGCGCCTGACCATCCTGTTTCTGTCAATGTGGCAGGAGGACGAGCAGCTGGCAGGCGGCAGCTGGCCGGCGATCGTGCGGGAAACCATTCAGGGCGCTATCAACACCAAGCTGATCGCGCCCACAGACCAGATCGTGTCGATCTACCACCGGTGAGTGCGGGTTTGTGTGCAGAAACCAGGGTTGCTTGCGTGCTGGAGACATCCTCTGAGGCAGCGCGACAGCGGTTGCAAACCACTGCAATGGTCCTGCCCGCAGTCGGAAGACATGCTCTGAGACGCTGCCAGGACAGGCTGCAAGACAGGCTGCATATTCTGCGGGATGCAGGAGGACGGCCAATTGTATCCTATCAGGTGAGTGACTTTGCGCCCAGAAACGTGTCTGAAACATGGCTGGCCCCTTGCGCCGCAGGCGCATCGAGCACGGGTACCCGACGCCCAGCGTCGAGCGCGACGGTGTTCTGGACCAGGTGCGTGTGATCTCTCTGTCATTATTGGCATTTGTTTATCGTTTGCTTGGTGTCTACTGCTCGTGTGTGCCTGCTGTGTCCTGTCTATCGTGCTCTGCTTTGGCATGTGGCTGAAGCCGGAAGTGCATGGAGTGCATCCCTGAAGTGAACCCTGAGTGTCACAACCATGCACTGGGCCCCGCAGGCGCTGCCGTGGCTGCGGGCGGACGGCATCTGGTCGCGCGGCCGCTTCGGCAGCTATAAGTACGAGGTGGCCAACCAGGACCATTCGCTCATGCTGGGCGTGGAGGCGGCTGACAACGTGCTCTTTGGCACCCGGGTGCGTCACCTTAGTGTTCTGTCACCATTCTATCCTACTGCAAGAACCTGCTGCCAGCGGAGGCAAACTGCAAAATTGCAGAACTGTCGCTCATGCTGGGCGCGGACGCCGCTGACGACGTGCTCCTCGGCACCCTGGCGCGCCTTTGTACCATATCTTCAGTACGCCCACTCCAGCTGTCGGCTGAGGCAAACTGCAGAGCTGTTTGTCGTTTATGCTGGGCGTTGATGCCGCCGACAACGTGCTCTTCGGCACCTGGGTGGGCTCACGCTTGAAACCCTGCCATACACCGCCCTGCCTTGTCGGGACCTGCATGATGTCTGCATGAGCTTTGCATCGGATTGGGGGTATAGGTGATGCACACGAAGTCTAGGACTGCGGCATGTGCCTTTGAGTTGGGTCTTGTGGTCACTGGTGCTGCCCATTGGCGCCTGTCAATGGGAAGGCTGGCATCGGATGTTGCGGGGTGGAAATCGCAAATGGCATGCCGCGAAAGTGTCCGTCATGTCCCTATCTTCAAGCGTGAAACTCCCCCTTGTGTTTCACGGCGTGCAGGAGATTACGCTCACGAACCCGAACATCGTGAACTCGAAGAAGAACACGGAGCTCAAATACCTGGCGCCAAAGCGCATTTGAGCATCTGAGGCTCAAGCGCACTGATCATGACGGCCGGTGCTCAGACACCTAGAGGCTTTCGAGAATGCGCCGGCAGGCGCTTCTCACGAAGCCTGATGGTCTGCGCATCCTCAACAGGACCAGCACGAGATGGCCCCCAGTTGCTGTGCAGGGGCTCCGAACAACATTCCTGAATTGGATTGAAATTCTTGACACCAGAAAGCACGTTGCTGGCTATGATCATGGTGCCGCTGGTTTAGACAGTGCTAGAACAGATCCCGTGTTTGTGAGGTGACACCTCTAGATCTCACTGGAACCCTGGTGGATTTTTGATAGCGATGTAAACATTCTCTTCTCTGCAAGGCTCTGCTGAGTTTATACTCACGCTGGTGTGTTCTCCGCACTGGTGTGTTGCCTGCCTTCAGACAATGTTGCCAGTTCTGGCAGCACGACTGCTGCCTCCCTCACTGCCTCTTGCTGCGCTTCCTGCAGCGCCAGCTCTCTGCCTGCCTCGACTCCCGCTTGCCGTTTTGCCCTTCCGCCGCGCCGCCGAGGGCCTCCAGCGCAGCCAGCAGGATGCGCTTCTCTGCCACCACCAGCGTCAGCGCCGCCAGCTTTGCGCATCTCGCCTCCCCTGACGGCTCCGCCTCCGCCACCGCCAGCGCCGCCTCGTCTTCTGCAATGCCGGCCCCTTGGTAGCGCCCCAGCCGCTGCCGCATTGCGTCCCCCAGCGCCGCTACCGCCGCCGCCGGCAGCAGCCGCGCGACGTCTGCCGCCGCCACGCTGGGCAGCAACGGCTCGCCCGGATCCTCGGCTCCGGCTGCCTCGCCTTCTGCAGCGCCCTCCCCTTCCGCCGGGCCCGCGCCGTCTGCTGCGCCCCGGCTTTCGTCGCCAGCGGTACCTGCCGTTGCCGCACTGACGCCGCTGCCATCGCCGCTCTGTTGTGCGGCGCCAGCGTCCGTTTCTGTCATTTGCGTCGTCTTTATCCGGCGGAGCTGGTCGCCGAGGCGCCCGGCAACGGCCTCCATGTCGGCGAGGCCCGCCATTCCCGCCTTGCCGGCAAAGAGCACAAACAGTGCCGCCACAAGGCCCGCCTCGAGCACGCCGTCCGGCGCGATCGCCAGGTGCTCCTCCGGCTCGCTGAGCAACTCGCTGCAGCAAGTGGACAGCACGTCACGAGTCTGTAACCAAAGCGTTGAGAACCTCACCATTCGACATTTGATTGGTATGCTGGTTCGCTGCAGCGCATTGGTGCAAGTGTGCTTGGGGGACAGACTATGCAAGTCGGAGGTGCTCCCGAATCTTAGGTGGAGTCACACGGAAGTGATGCCGCCATTGTGAGGAGTCAGAGGTGCCTTGCCTCTCGGCCTCGAGGAACGCCACCCGCTTGGCCGCCGCGGCCTCGCCCAGGTGCCGCTGCGACGCCGCCACGAGGTCATCGACGTCCAGGGACACCCTGCAGTGAATGCACACGCTGATAGGTCCGCAGTGTGTCAGCAGCAAGCTTTGAAGTCTGCCAGCAGCACACTTCGACACACTACGAGGACTGAAAGAAGGTGCAAGATGGCGATTGGGTGCCTTGACCTTGATCTGGCGGGATGATCCCGCCAGTCCGCGCATGTCACGGTAGAAGCACACCTGTCGAATGGGTTCCCCATCGGCAGCGCAAAACCGTATTTGTGCACGAGCTCTGCATTGGGCAGCTCCCCATACGTGTTGTGCACCTCGGCGCCGGCGGCAATGCCTGATGCCGCCACGATCTGCACGACATGGAAGGCTCGATGCAGGGCTGCCGCCGCATTTCTGTGTATACGTTGTGCATCCAAACGCTGGCAAAGTCAACAGACGCAGCCACGATGTGCACGGCGCACAGAATTCGCTTCGTGTGATGACGGTGCTGGTGCGGGCAGAAGCCCAGCACTAGAGCCTGCAGCACCTAATGCGCATGTGCGGCAGGAGCCATGTCTCTGCCGCGGCATCAGCTGTGCCAGAGCAGCACGGGAGGCGGGTTTCCCAGCTTGCCCTCCGGCCGGTTCCCCCCCAGGCAGAGGATCCGGTCCCCAAGCCATCACACCCTACCTCCAGCACCTCCCGGTCCCCGCGCACTGAGGAGCAAATCGCAATCTCCAGCCGCCAACGCAGGTCGTCGCCGGCGCCCGCGCCGCTAATGCGCGGCCGCCAGCGCTGCTGCTGCTCCGGCCCCTCGTCTTCGTCTCCCGAAGACTTGTCGTCCAAAGACTCCCCGGCCTGCCGCAAACCGCCGCCGGGCTGCCCCTGCTCGCTGCCCGAGCCGGACGCCGCCTCCGCATCTGCAGGCGCGTACCAGGTGAGGTTGCTTTGTCAACGCTGTATCAATGTGTCTCGGCGCTTTATCGATGTGTCTCCGGCACTAGCGTACCAGATCGACGACAAGGTTGCAATACACAAGCAAGAGTGCAGGCCGACATCAGAATGCAGGCTGCGACCAGCTCCACAGCACGAGCTGCCCACCAGCTCACCCGAGTCGCTGCCGCTTCCAGCTTCTGCGTGTTCGTCAGAGCCGGCCCCATCGCCGTCCGAGTCGCTGTCGCTGCCGCCGTCAATTTCATACTCGTCCGTGAGCCGCAAGAAGGCGGCCTTGTGGTTGAAGATGTCCTGTGCGCAGCGAGTGGCAAAATTTGCATCAGAACGCCGACTTTTGGGGAGCTGGTGGACAACGCAGCAGGTGCATTCAGCAGCGAGCCGAATTGACACAGGCACAGTACGCGCAGCAGTGCTCGCATATTTGGCAGTAGGGAGCGTTTCATCGCACCGCCAGAGGCACCAGCGATCGGCCTGCGCCACACCAGAGGGGAATGTCTTCAGAGGGAGGTGCTTGTACAGTGTGTCGTAAGTAGAGACACTGCCTGGCCCCTGAGAGAGAGTCAGGCTGTTCGGTTGAGACAGCTACGCGCGAGAATTGACAACACAGGAGGTCCAGCAAAACCACGTAAGGTCTTCACACCGTGGAGGTCGTCGACGCCGAATGATCTGGAGGCGACCCACGACGCCGCCGCCATGTAATTGGCCAGCGTAAATCCGTCCCGCGGAATGTCCGGGTGTGCATCCAGCAGCTCCTCAATCACAGCAAAGTCCTCCTGTGACGGTCCATACACAACGCATCGCGAGCTGTCTCGTGGACTTGCTCTTGCAATACAGGCGCTGGAAGGCATGCATCGCGCGGCTGCAGTGTGGTTGTTGCTGTGTCTAACGTGCGACCATTCATGTGGGTGGGCCATGGCGCTGCACGGCATGACGTTGCACTAGTGCATATGACGTCGGCATGGGTCAATGCTGGGATCAACTATCAGTCTGTACCTCCAAGAGCGGCAGGTCTGCCGCGGCGCGGTCTGCATCCTCAGTGCCCGCCAGTAGCGCCGTCTGCTCCGGCGACCAAAAGAGCGGCAGGTACGCTCGCCGCGGGAGCGATCGCAGATAGCCGTGCCTGTCCGATGGCAGATGACACGGTTGCTTTGTCCCATCCTATCAATGAGTCCAGGCCCAGCGGTTCATACGATTGCGAGAAAGGGGCATCACCAGCTGCACCATGCCGCGAGGTGCTGCCACGCCGCCGCCTGAGGATCCCGCCGTGCGCATGCTACACACGCAGCCGTTGATTCGACATGGAATTATGCATAGCAGTGCCGCGCGCTCACCACTTGGACTTCGGCCCCGTCACATACTGCTCGTATAGAAGTGCAAAGTTAAGCGCCAGGCCGCCGCGCAGGTCTGAGGCCGCCAGAATGTCGGCGGCGGCTGTGTTGACGATCGAAATGACCGCGTCTTTGGGGACGCACGCGATGAGGTCGCCCTCGGCGATCTCATTGTTGGCAAAGACGCCTATGGCCTCTGAATCTTCTGGCATCTGACGAATGTCGATGCTGCGCTCGAGACTGACGCCCATAGTGTCGAACCACTGCATTATGCCATCGATCTTGCTCGGCTGAACCGACATGCTGGCACGCCTGATGATACCAACGCACTTGAATTATGCAGAAGGCGATGAGCGACCCTTGCCGCCTCGGTTCATGCACAAGCGAGCATGTTTGCCAGCTCAGCAAACTGCTCAGCCTGCCCCAACAGTCGTCAAGCCTGCAAATTGTAGTTCTGATGCACCAAACATTCTTTCACAGTCACCTGCATGTCTGATTTGCTATATCACACTTGCTCGCTGCCCCTGTGCAAAGTCAGCCATCCATTCGCAACACATTCCTCAACTGCACCTCGAGTAGAGTGCGTTGAGGACTGAAAAAGCTTTGAGAGATGAATTTCAGTGGCCTCGGATCAGAGACGGAAGGTGCGACCGCGCAATTTGGTCAGCTGCTACGGTCAATGCCAGCTGCTGCGGGCGGTGTCAATCAGGCTGCGAGCCACAACAAACCTGTCGCCTGATCTGAGAACTGAATGCAGCACGTATATTTCCACGGTTGCGATCCCAGCTTTGCGAGGGTGTGCGCCACGAGATGGAATGTGCACCGCCGATGGCACGCAGGCGACAAGCAGATCAGAGCGGCAGACAAACTGACTCAGCCGTCCATCCTGGCGATGCGCCTGAAAGCGGACTGGGACCAGGCGACGCCGCTGTACGAGAAGGCCGCCCTCAACTACAAGGTGGGGCCATGATCCTGCCGCACGGCCCCCTACAGCTGATTACAGTCGGAATCTCCCCTGGACAAGCGCAAGCGAATGCATCATCCATGTACTTGCCGCCTTGTGCGGACTCAGCAGCAACGGCCACAAGCGGTGGCGCGTGTCGCAGCAATCGATGGCGAACAAAAAGGCGATCGCGGCGTATGAAAAGGCGGCCGCTGGGCAGGAGCGGCTCAACTCGCCGTGGCACGCCGCGAAGCACCTGGAGAAGGCCGCGGAGTGCTGCAAGGACCTGGGCCAGATCGCGGAGATGCCCTCCTGGTGAGCAAGTGAGGCGCGATGGACATGTGCTGGCAACCGGGTCTCTAGGGGGTTTTCACAGGGTGTTCACAGGATTTTTTACTTGTCCGGCATCATGCCAACAGCGCCTTGCCCCAACCGTGCGGGGCGCACCGACGCCAGATGAGGAGGCTCCCATGCCAAAGAATTCCATGTGTTTGTCAGATGCCTTTGAGCTATTCGCTGGAATGCCGCACCCCGCTGCCCCTCGCTGCGCAGGTACTCGCGCGCGGCGCAGTGCTATGAGGAGGCAGGGCGCGGCCAGGCGGCGGCGGAGGCACTGTCAAAGGGAGCCCGCGCGGTCGAGGAGTCAGACCCCCGGGTGAGGAGCAACTGACCCGATGAATGTCTTGTAGAGTTTGAACGGATCTGTCACTGTAAGTGGGTAGAGTTTAAACGGATGTGGCTCAAGTCTGCCGCGGCAGCTGGCGCGGGGCAGGCGAACGCGGCGAGCCAAGCGTGAAGCACAAGCAGGCAAAGGCGGCCACGAGCACGCGGTGACGTGAACATTGGCGCTGCCGGAAGTGTCAAACTGCAGGTGGCCAGCAGCATTCAGGCGGCGCAGTCGCCGGAGCGGATGGCAAGGCGTTGCACAGTCGTTGTCATTTTTTGTGATTTGTAATTTATTATGTATTGTCTTTAACCCGATCACAGGCGGCCAGCGGGCTGTACGCAAAAGCGGTGCAAGTTCACCGCCATTGAATCTTCAACTGTGGAATCTACCTTTCATCTTTCGTTTTGCTCAACCGCAGGCGGCCAGCGGGTTATATGCCAAAGCGGTGCAGTCGCTGGAGGCGGAGGGCAAGGCGGGCATGGCGGCCGAAATATACCGCCACGCGACGGGCAACGAGCTGCGGCGCGGTGACTGGGCCGCCGCCGCGGGGTTCCAGCTGCGCTGGGCCGTTGCCTGCGACGAGGCGCAGGCAAGCTGCTGCCTCGAGGCTGACATTGTATGCTCCGACATGCGGCGCTGGCTCCTGGCAGCCTGGCGTTAAGGCGCGTCTGTGCGTGCATAGATGACCATGTGGGGCGAACCGCGGAGGAGGAGCAACATCGAGTCTTCCTCTGGAAATTCTCAGCGAGTGAACCTGGTCTGCTTGTTGTGTTGCGCAGGCAGTCACCAGCCAGTGCCGGGCGTATGTGGCCGCCGTCGTCATCTGGCTGGCGGGCCAAAACGCCAAGCAGGCGTACCTCTGCTACCAGGTGCCCCCCGATCCTACACCGAGCGAGTATGCCGCTGTGTCCTATTGTCCCACCCACCCACCGCATCCCACCAGCACTTCGGTATTGTCTGCCGGCAGCATGCGCCCTGTTGTGCCGCCAGCTCCGTATTTCGCTATCGACTCGAAACTCACCCAAGCTTCGATATATGATCAACCCAAACCGCAACGTCCGCAGGACGCGCTCACGGTGCCGAATTTCACGACCAGCGACGAGTCGTTTGCGACAGAGGAGCTGGTCAACGCGTACCGGGCGGGAGACGCGGAGGCCATTGCGAAACTCATCACTCCCAACAGCATCTTCATGAACATCGACAACCAGGTGACTTGTTTTGTGTCTTCTTAAGACCTCGTTGGTTGTCTGCTTCAGACAACACAGTTATTGTTGTCGGGCTGGCGGCGTGGGTCGCATCTTGTGCGCATCACGCCCAACAGCGTGCTCATGAGCATCAACAGCCAAGTGTCCGTCGGCTGTTTAGCAACGCAGGCTGCCAATGGGGGCCGCCTGAAGACAATGGCGGCGGAGGTGGAGGCGGCGGCCAATGCCCTGAACGTCCTCCACGTTTCTTTAGGATTCCCTTTCCCCCACGCAGGTGTCAAGGCTGGCGAAGGAGCCGGCGGTGTGGGACATGGAGAGGATGGCGACGGAGGTGGAGGTGGCGGCTGCTGCTTCATGTGCATATTCTGACTGCTTTCGGCAGCTTCAGGTCTTCAGATTTTCTACTTCATTGCACAGGTCTCAAGGCTGGCCAAGAAGCTGCCGGTGGGCGACCTGAAGACGATGGCGGCGGAGGTGGAGGTGGCAGCGGCCGAGCGCAGCCGCTCGGTCGGGGTGCTGCAGCAGGGCGCCGCTGACGACGAGCTGGATCTCAGTTGATGGGAGTTTCCCTTGGTCTCGAAAGGGATCAATTCGAACATTTGGGCGTTTCGTGCGCGGGTTGCGGCGGCTCAGCGCTGCAGCAGGGCGCCGATGGCGACAAGCTGGACTCAGTCGACAATTGCAGAGATATATACAGAAAGGAGATCCAAGATTTGGGCCTTTCGCAATGCTGCAGCAGGGCGCCGACGTTGATGAGCTGCACCTCAGCTGAAACTGCACTGTAAAAACCTTGTTCAAAAGTTGGGTTTCAGTGACAGGTCACAAGCTGGATTTCAGTTGACTGCAGAAGAAGACTTGATCTCCACAAGCTATGAAAGCTCACAGGCTATGTGGCAAACAGGAAATGACAAGCATGTTTATGAGTTGCCCACTGCGCATGCCCATGCGTTTGCCGGCGCACAACTGCTCGGATAGCTTTACAGATCTGCCTCGCCTAGGGTTTCTGCTACCTACCAAGGCTGTAGCCGATATTTTGAGATACAGGGTCGCGCAATGATGGCGACGGTTCTAGGTACGAAATCACATGGGCGCAAGCACAGGGCAGCTGCACAGGCGCAGACGTCTCAAGACGGGGCCCAGCCAAGCATGCGGTCTCTGAACAAATAGAAAAATGCGGGTCACCTGCAGTCGACAAAATTGGTCTGCGCTCGCCAGACATGGTGTAGTGGTCGCCCGCAGAAGGGGATACGGCACCGCTGGGTCCCAGCAGCTGCTGTAGCTGTCAGCATGAACAGGGGTGCTCGGGTCACTGGCGCTGCCAGGTGTCAGGGGGTCAAGGCTGGCGGCGTGTGGCAACGTGAAGTCACGGCATGAGGCGCTGCGGGCGGCCGGACGCTGATGAAACTGCCGGGGCGCCGCTTGTTCCGGCAGCTCTTGCGGCCGTTTGACCGGCTTCGCGCCTTTTCTGGCGCCGCCGGCACTGGTCAAGCGCGCCGCCAGAGGGGAGGGTGTCAAGGTGTCCACGATGGGCACGCTGGTCAGGTGGTGACGCGGCGCTCTGACAACTGCCGCGGCGAGTCATCGTAGCTGGCCTGGGATGACGCCTGCCACAGCAAACGTGGGTGTCCATCAGCGGCGTTCAATAGCCCAGCACAGTCCGAATGCAGCGCGGGGGGTGATATGTCAAGGGTGTGCCAGTTTGCATGTCATGCAGTTGAAAGTTTCCAATGAGGCAGGTCCGCACCAGCAAGCCGGCGGCTACTGCACGATGGCGTGGTGATTGCAGTGAAAACCCGACACCAAGGACAACGATGACGCACAGAGACAGCCTAGCTATTTCACCTGGGAGTGCGCGCTGGAGTGGCGGCGGAGGCGCCGCGCCGGCCCCAGCGAGAGCTCCGAGTCGGTGCTGGCGGGCGAGCCGGGCACCGCAAACTCCACTCGCCGGCTGAGGCGCTCCGCCAGCGGCAGCGCCGTTATCGAAGACGGCAGGCCAGGCCTCGTCGGGGATGTCCACCCCGGGTTCTGCTGCAACCACTGCGATGAAAAAGTGAACCGCGTGTCAGATCGGCTCAGTGATGTGTGACTTTTGCGGAGCCGCTGGTTGAAGAAGACGGCAGCATGGACATCGTTGGCGTCAACGAACCCATTGGCTGCTGCAGCGGCGCAGTGACGTGCTTGATTCGCTACAGAAGCGGCTGAAAGAGGCAATGGCGACATGCCAGGTGTCAAAACAGCGCCGGAATTCGTGCATGTGTCCGGAAAAGACAGGGATGAGATCCAAGAAAAAGGCGTTGAACAAGACAGACAGTCGAGACTTGTGCAAGCACCTCTTCTGCGGCCTCGGGGCCCGCCAAGGCTGCCATTCGAGCGCGCAGCTGCGCGTTTTCGGCTGTCAGTGCGCGCGTCTCCTGCTGCGATGACGCGATGGCCTGCGCGCAGCAGACACTCACGCCATGAACACACAGCAAATGCACATGCTGTCAGAACAGCGACAGCCTCTCTGCTGCCCTGAATCGTCTCGTACAGGCTGTTCAGGACGCAGCGAGACACCCATTCGCCCTGTCCCCTCGTTACATGGAGCGAAAGCAGAAGCTCTGTGCAACCAGCTGTGCTGCAGCACACACTTGACCATCTTGTAGCATCAATGGCCTGGGAACACGCGCAGGGGCCAGTCCGAAATCGAATTGCAGTATATCATTGGACGACGAGCCAGGTTCTGCACATCACGTGGGTTTTGCGTCCTCTTGAAGTCCTCGAGCATCTCCTTGGCCTGGTATTACGTTGTATCCAGCAGCGAAGAATTTGACGGGAATGTGGTGATCCAGTCACAGGCATCGCACCCGCTTGAAGTCCTCAAGCATCTCCTTGGCCTGGGATCGCTGCCGCGTGTACTTCTCGCTGATGCGGCGGCGCTCCGACTCCGCCCGCCCCAGGATGACGGCGGACTCCTGCGCCTGCCGCTCCAGCTGCGCCGCCTGCTGCTCCAGCCGCTGCGAATGAGACGAGAACGCACTGTAAGGCCACAACAGTGCAAGCAGGCTGCGTACAGCCTTGCTTGCACGGGAGGAGGGTGCAGGTGTGCATGGGAGGAGGACCGACTCCTGCGACCCCTGTAGCTGCGACCCCTGTAGCTGCGAGACATGACAGGTTCAGGACGCCGCTTGCCTGTGTGCTCGGACATGCAACTATAAGATAACAGGTGTCCGCTCATAGATGTCGCACCCGATCCAGTCGGTGCTGCTCCAGCGCGGCGCGGCGGCTGCCGCGCTCCGACGACGCCTGCTCCACTTTCAGCGCCTCCATCGCATCCAACAGCTTCGTCTCCAGCTTCTGCACCTCCGCCTGCGAAAATAACAAGCGGGGAACCGATAAGCAAACAAAAATGCTGACGAGCCTCAGCACGAGCGCGCCTGCTCCACTTTGGGCGCCTCTATCGCGTCCAGCAGCTTTTTTTGCACCTCAGCCTGCGAAGAGGAAGGCCTGAAGGGTTTTTTGAATGGGATCGACTGACAGACGGGCCAAGAGGAGCCTCAGCCAGAGGCCTGCCGAACGTTAAAACTATTCCCAGCGCGTCAGTCGGCTGTGGCGTGCGCAGGCCTCCTGAAACTTTGCGAGTGGTGCAGCACACCTGACGCATGATGGCGGCGAGCTCGTTGGCGCGATCGGCACCGCAGCCTCAGATGATTAAAACTGGTTGAACTGCTGGAAGCTCATGAAACTAACAGACAATTGGTGCAGCAAAATATACGCAGCACCTGGCGCATGACGGCGGCGAGCTCGTTGGCGCGGTCGGCGTTGCGCCGCTGCAGGTTGGCCGCTTTCAGCTTCTTCTCCAGCGACGCCTGCATTTGTGATCTCCTTGTTCAGCTGTTTGTTTCTAATTGTCAATAGGCCACCAGTTCAAGATGTGTTTCGAGCGCCTTCAGCTTCTTCTCCAGCGCACCTGATGCCGGGTGTGATGCTTGTATTGCGCCACTCGCTGTGCAGTGCACCAGAGCTGTCCCGAGTGTGCACTTGCGAGCGCAGATCAGCATGCGAGCTACGTCCCTTCAGCCGTGCATGCACACACAAGCACACCACGTGTATATACCCAATGCAGCGCCGGCTTGCACCTGCTCGGCGCGCAGGCGGCGGGCCATGTCCTCGCATTTGACTTCCTCCGCGACGGCTCGCCGCATTGCGTCTTGCGTCGCCGCCTCCTGATCCTCCAGGTCCCGCCGCAGCTGCGATGCAGGCGTGGCGCACATCAGGAGGGTGGCACCATGACTCACATTCATTGCATCTGCCAATCACATGCAATGCTCTATGCATCAAAATTCAGATGGCGAAATGACTGGGCAGCATGACAAGGCGTGCTTGGGACAGAATGCTGGCGGCCGAGATACAAGAAGGGGCAGCACCCACAGAAACACGTGGAAGTGTGTACCTGGGCGAGGGCCTCCTCGCGCTGGTTGCGCTCCTGCGCCGCGCGCCGCAACGCCCGGTCCCGCGCCGCCAGCTCCTCGTTGAGGCCCTGCAGCATAGGAGGTAGGTGGAGGTGTCTGAGTCGAGGCAAAACTTCACACCTGACTGCTCGCGAGCCGACTCCTCGTGTGGCAGCCGGGCGCCGACCGGCAGCGCCAACCAACCCACAATCTACGCGCAGTCCATGCCATGCAGCCTCGAACCCGTTGCCACCTTTGACACCCGAGAGCCTTCGACGCATCAGTGGTACCAGCGGCTTCAGTCTCCAGTTCGTCTACAAGGCGTATGAGTCAATGTGTACCTGGGCGACGTCGACGCGGAATTCCGCCTCCTGGTCGGCCCGCTTGGTCGCTGCTTCCGCCGACGCCTCCGCCACCTTCAGCTTGTGCTGCAGCGTCGCCACCTGCGCGCACGACGGCCATACGGCTTGCATTTCGTAAAGGGTTGGGCGAGTTTGGCGTTGGCTTTGTCGCGCGCTGGGCTCCAATGCAACCCGGCTTGCAGCTGAGCCTGTCTAGCGCAGGCCACCGAGGCAATGTATCGCAGCCAGTTTGTGTCCATTGACCCGCATTCAGCCATACGTGAGAGCGTCCTGCAAGATGCACAGTTGGCCAGCCCACGGTGACTGCATCAAGCACATATTTTCACGCGAGTTCGTCTTCTGGTGCGTTTTTGCACCTGTCCGGTGTCGCGCAGAGCGGCGTCCCGCTCCGCTGTCACCCTCACGAGCGCCTGCGTGGACTCGTCCAGCGCGACCACCGCCCTTTGCACCTTGGCCTGTGCATCATCGCGCGCCGCCCTCGCCTCCGCCGCCTCCTGCGGGCGCAGTGGCAGGGTTTACGTGCAGCGGCAGAGGCGTCCGGTATGTAAGAGGCTGTCCATTGCAGCCAAGCAAGCATCCCGCCAGTCAGACATCCTCCCGCCTCGCAAATCCCTCGGCAACGTTTGCATTCTGAGTCGCGGTCCCCACCTGCTGCAGCTGCTGCACTGCCTTCTTTGCCACACGCTCGTTTGCGCTGCTGTTTTGAGTGCATGCTGATATTGTGCTCTGAAATACACGCACTGGTTTACATGCTTACTCGTGAGTCATATCGTCTCACCTGCTGCAGCGCCGCGGAGCGCTCCTGCACCATCTCCTTCGCCACGCGCTCGTCCGAAAGCAGGCGCTGCGCCTCCAGCCGCGCGGCCTCGCTCTTGCGCAGCTCGCCGCCCATGCGCGACAGCGCGGCCGCCGCTGCCAGGCTGTCCTCCGTCGCGCTCGCCGCCTGCAGGCTGGCCGCCTCAGAGGCCTCCGCCTCCGCTGCCTCCGCCGCCGCTGCCTTTCTTGCTGGCGACGACGCCTACGGTAGTGATGAGAATGGTGAGGAACAGCTGGGAAGCTGCAGCCGACAAGACAAATGCCTGGAGACGCGCTCACCGATGTTTTGCACCTTATTGTGTGCGCTTTCGTTTGCAACCAGCTGATGGCATGTTCGTAGTACCAGATTGCTGATATTGCATTGAATCCCCAGGGCTGTGCACTGGCATCTCTGAAAAGCCCTTGCGAGACACTCTCGACACCGCTCATGTCAAAACTGCCACAGTACTCTTGACTTCGAACCCTAAGCCGCACCTGCTGTGCCATGAGGTCGGAATGCTCCTGCTGCACCGCCAGCCGCCGCAGCGCCGCCTTGCGGGCGCCCTCCGCGGCCGCCAGCCGCCCCAGGGCCTCCGCCCTGGCGGCGCCCGCCGCCGCCGCCGCGCCGTGCGCATCCGCCTTTGCCGCCTGCGCCTCCGCTAGCGCGTGCTGCAGCTCCCGCCGCGCCTTTTCCTCCTCTGCGGGGCGACGATACTGTAAATATGTCAGTTCTGCCAGCGCGTCCGTCTGCGCCGCCTGCGCCTCCGCCAGCGCATGCTGCAGCTGCCGTCGCGCCCTTCTCTTCGTCTGCGGGGGCGGCAGCACCAGCACTGTCAGTGTTATTGGCACTCACCAGCCTCATCGGTACTGGCCCGCCGCTCATGCTTGCCTGAAAACCGAGGACGTGAGATATTGCCGGTAGGGTGTCAGCGGTGCGGCACCTGTGAGCTTGCGCACGGCGTCGTTGCCGGAAATGAGAGCTTTGCAGAGGTATTTGAGAAATTTCCGGGGTTCCCAGGGGTTCCTGAGTTTCAAATTTGTAAGCTTGCGGACAGCATTATCGCGCGCGGAGTGCAGCTGCTTTCCCCTTCTCTGCTGACGTCGTCTGTCCGCAAGTGGCAGTTGCAGAAAGAGAAGTATTCCATCCAGACGCGATACCTGTGAGCTTGCGCACGGCGTCGTCGCGCGCCGAGTGCAGCTGCTCCAGCTCCGCCAACAGCACCTCGCCGGCCTGCATCACCGCCTGCTTCTCTGTGTGCGCCTCCACCAGTTCCCGCTGCAGCCCCTCCTTTGCCGCGTGCACCTGCGGGCGGCATGCGTGTGTTCAGGAAGCACTGTCAGGTGAGTGATTATTGAATACATCAGCATTGAAGCCTGCATGACCGCCTGCTTCTCTGTGCGCGCCTCCCCCAGTTCCCGCTGCAGCCCCTCCTTCGCCGCGTGCACCTGCGGTCGGCATGCATGGAGTCAGGGATAATTCGTTTCGGGTATGAAATTTCAACCCGACATCGCCGCCTGTTTCTGTATGCGCCTCCACCAGCTCTCCGGCAAAGCCCCTCCGTCACCACGTTGCGGATGGCAATGATATGGCAATGAGCGCCTTCACCGGCAAATGCCCGTGGCGCTAGCGCTAGACAGGCATGCAGGTTCATATGCACAAAGCTTGCATCAAGTATCAAGTAACAAAGAAACAATTGTGAACGCCAACCAATCACAGAAGGAGGCACCTGGCCCAGCTGGTGCCATAGCGCGTCGACGGACTGCTGTGCCGCCTCCTTCTCGGTGCGCAGCTGCTCCAACACCCGGTTGGCCTCCGCCCGACCGACCCGCTCCTGCTGCGCGACCGCGCTCAGCTTCGTCTGCTGCGCGATCACCTGTGAGCGAAGGCATGAGCACAGGAGCTCGTTTGGCGGCCATGGCGGTCGTGCCAGGCTGCCTCATGCCCGCAGGCACGGTGTCGTCCGACCGCCGAACGTGTGATTGCAGCATGTGCGGCGCTTTGCGGGGTCCGCTGCGGGCGCCGCCCTGATAGTTACAGGCGGTGGGCAAGCACTGTGCCGGGCACGCCGCCGCCCAGGGTCTACGGCCATGCTGCTGATGGTGCTGAGGATGCATGCATGCATGCAGCCGTGTGTATGCATGCAGTGTGAGAGGGGACACCTGCTCGACGGCGGACTGCGCCGCGGCAAGCTCCCGATGATGGTGCGTCGATATGAGCGCGGTGCGCTCCGACCAGTACCGGTCCAGCGCATGCAGCCTGGACGGCACGAAGCCCTCGAAGGCCTCCGACTCGATCGAGGTGCCAGCATCGGCGATAAAGTGGCCCTGCAATGCTGGCAGAACCGCCGTGCCCATCGCGTGCGGTTCGCTGGGCGCCCCCACAGATAGTGCGAGACTTCCTGAAGCTCAGCGATCACGGGCTGCTGGCGGTCCCGCGCGCCGGTCTCAGGCTAGCTGTGTGCCGGAATTTTGCTGACACATCCGTTCCGCCCGTTTCCGCGCCTGGCGCTGTACGTGCATCCCCTGCATAGCATCTACATTCTCTGAGATCAAGGAAAGCCATGCATCGACCGCCTCAGGCGCGTTCATCGGAAGCGCCACAAGTCATGGAGGGAAAACTTCACTGCACACTCTGAGCGTATGCAACTGGCCGCGGCTGAACGGGTACACAGGGCCAGCGCATGCACAGCAGCAGAGGAGACATCTGCAGGTGCAAACTGGCAGCCCGGCAGCGGCACGCAGCCTGGTCATCTGTCAGCCTGCCCCCCCGACGTCCCGGTGCAACTCAATTTCACGACAGCGTTGGTCACGATACCCGCTGGGCCTCGAATCCGACAGGCGAGGCATCAGCGCTTGTTCATTTGCTGTCTACGAGCGCACCTGGCTACCTTGCTGGCTGCATGTTTCACAGCCAGCGTGCAGTGCTGCCGCTTCTCCTGCCGCTGCTCCCTTCGTTGCGATCCCTGGCCAGAGGCAATCGAGGCTTCTAGATGTCTGAGCAAAGCCCAAAGAATGCTTCGATCATCTGCTGCTCAAATCATGGACTCGGCGTGGCACCAGCGTTTGCGACACCCGCCAAATGACCTTATTCAACGAGAGCTTGCGCTGCGCGTTTGAGCAAAGTCGTTGGACGGAGACGGGCGCGGTCGATAAACCGATGAATCCGCAGAAGTTCACTGAGAAATGCGCCTTGCGTGCATGAGAGTCGGCCAGCCAGCCCAATTGCGAAATCGGCACGTGATCCACGAATATCGACACAGGGGTGCTGGGAAAGACATAGTCATCAGAATTTCCGTGATGAGCAGGAAACCCCTCAGCGTCGTCTCACGAACATGTCCAGCGGGCCCGCCTTCAGGCGCTTGGTCGCCGACGCGCCGGACCGCTGCGCCGCGGCACCGTCGCCGCCCACCAGAAAGAGCTCGCGGCTGCGCCGCCGCCGCTGCGCCTCCGCCATTTGTTCTTCCTGCTGCAGGCGCTCCGCCAGCTCGCGGTCCGCGCGCTCCTGCTCTGACATCTGGAGCTCGGGTGCCACAGCCGTGCGCGACAGAGGCTGCACGGCATCCGCTGCGCCTGGCGACGGGCCGGCAGCATAGGCTGCGAGGTCACCGAGAGCTGCCGGCAGACTGCCAGGCGCGGCACTCTTGCTCGTTGGAGCTTGCAGGCCTGGCGCCGCGCCGCTTGTTGGCGCGCATGCGCTGCCGTCTCGCTGCTGCCGCTCGTCCGCTTGTGCTGCGGTCCCGCAACTTCGACACGGATCCGCCCAGCCAGCGTCGTCCTGCCGCTGCGAGTGCAGGATGTCGCGCCACTCGTTGGCGCCGCCGTGCAAGCCGCCGGCGCCGGTGCCGCCGCCGTCTTCGTCCTCGCTGTCTGGGTCGCCGCCGCCGTCTATTTGCGGGCTGTGAGCGCGGTGAGCCGAAGCGTGTTCCTGCACGCCGCCGCGAGATGGCTGCCACCGCGGCTGGGGCTGACCCGGCTGCGCTGTCTGCCGCCGTTCTGATGGCGACACTGGCGGCGACGCTCCCGCTGGCTGGCAGCCGTCGGCGCCGCTTTCGCGCATGGTGCGCTCAGCGGCCTTGCTGAGCAGCGCGCCTGCCGGCGCCAGAGAATAGTCGCGCCTGGCGGCAGTCGCTGCGTCTGCCGCCCGCCGGGTCAGCTCCGTTGCGCCTGCGCAGCGCCGAGTTGTTTTGAGACGGCGCTTCTGGACTGACAGCAGCACAGCATGAGTGGGAGAATTCAATTGCCTGCCCATCAGAAGTGACGACAGATGCAATGCCGGAGTCGACGCGTGCTGTCGGCGGTGGTGAGGACAGTAGAGACTAGAGACTGCGATGGCCCGAGCCATCTCTTGAATGAACACATGTCCCTACCCGGATCACCGGCTGTCGGCGCCGTAGCTGGCTCAACGGGATGCGCGGGCCGCGGCAGCAGCGCCCTGAATATGCCGCCCTGCGCCGCAGGCCGCGTGTCCCTGAAGTTGGTCGCACCTGCAGGCAAGCACTGGCTTGCCAGGGGTCCTGGGCACGTCCAGCCGGGCAGCTGCGCAACGATAACCTGCTTCCCTCTAGCTTGTTTCTGTCTGGCTGGGCAAGGTGAGGGCCCCCGAGATCGGGGTGCCGTGTGCAATGCTGTCAGCTGTATGCTGCTGCGATGCAGTGAGTGATTTGAGTTGTTTCAGAGAACCTTCATGTGGAGCGTGAGGCCGCACCCAGGTTTAGCAGCGTGAGGTTGAACGGCGCAATGGTGTTGCGAGTCAGCAGCGTCATCGCCGCCTTCTCGATGGCCTCCGCCTGTCACGCACAACACGAGGAGATGGTTTCAGGATATGGTACTGCTTGCCTTGGGTGCACGATGTCCAGCTGGCTAAACAGGCACATCAGCTCCGATTGGGTCTAGAGTGACTTTGGATCAAGCAACAAGTATAAGACAATTCACGATAATCACGCAGATTGAGGGGCGTGTCAGCAAGCTGCATCACCTGCGCCAGGCCGCCGAAGGGGTGCTGCACCAGCGGCGGCATGGTGCAGGACGCCGAGGAGCGGCTGTTACCGTTGCGCCAGCCCTGGCCATGCAGGCGCCACTTCAGCACGAAGCTCTGCGGCCGCCGCCCATACTCCTGCGCCAGCACTCACGATGCCAGCCCAGTCAGGATGCGCATGTCGAGGGGCCAGGAGTGGTCAGCTGCCAACGAGGATGACGACTGGTCATCAGAATGCCTGCTGCTGACGATCTCAGTGGCGGCAACCCCCTGCTGTTCCCTATCCTGGGTGCATGGCCAAGAGACCGCAGATCACCCTGGTAGCCCGGCGCCTAAACCGATAGCAGAGCAGCCTGGCAGCGCCCCACCTCATGCCCCACCAGGCGCTTCAGGATGTCGGACACCCGCGATCATTCTGACGGCACGACGAGGTATGAAGCAGACAGCAGAAGGTAGATGCGCGGGAGCACACAGCAGAGGGTAGACGCGCGGGAGCATGAATACACCAACTATCTTCTACCCCGTACTCCCCCGCCAGGTGCTGCAGGGACTCGAGCGCCGCCACCTTGACGGCCAGGCTAATTACGAACATCAGGAGAAGACGAATGACTTGATACAACAGGTTTGTAATGCCCGAGACAAAACCAAAATACCTCGTGCTCCTCCGCCAGGCGCTGCAAAAAATCGGGCGCGAGCACCTTGATGACGCGCCGCGCCGCCTCCGCGCCCGGGCAGCCCTTGAAGCTGTCCTCGACCGTGACGCTCTTGGGCGGCCCGGCGGCCTTCACTCGCGCAGGATCCTGCGCAGACAAAGAGACAGTAGGATTTCTGGGCGCTGCGCAGACACTGAATAGAATCAGGCATTCTGCATGGTTATTGGATTGTTTCAGACATCCACCGTGACAGTCTTGGGCAGCCCGGCGGCCTTCACCGGCGTTGGGTCCTGTGCAGACAATTGCAACAACTTCCACCGCAGAGGAAGGGAAGGCAATCTGTGGCGAGGGTGAGCACATGCCTCGCCCCTTCAAAGTGGGTGTCATGCTCAGGAATGCCAGACTCCGCCTGTCCCGCTGGCAGAGTGAGGCAGGCTGCCGCACTTGGGGCGGTCGTCAGCGCCGCAGCCCTGGCGTTCTGTTGCGAGCATTGGCACCAGTTCAAGGAGGTCGGGGGAAATGCTGCCGGCACACAGTACCTTGCCTCTGGCTGCCAGGTACAGGAACGATGCAGTGCGCTCGCCGAAATGCGTCACCAGGTCCGCTTTGGGCAGCTGCCGCAGGTCTTCCGCCCTCTCTAGGCCGAGCTCGCGCAGATCCGCATTCATTTTGTAGCCAATGCCCGGAATTGCTCTGTTTGTCGCCACAGCCGACACCTCCATCATGGTCTGGGGTCACACTGATGTTTGTGGGTGCCGCAATATGTATATCAAGCATGCAGGCTGAATAGCGCTTCAGCCTTTACAAGCCTGCAGGGGAACCGGGAGGAGGCATCGCCGCACCTGAGGGGTAGTGGCGCGATGAAGGCGGCGGCGACCGTTGGGGGCAGTATGGTCTGGTCGTCCGGCTTGTGCAGCCCGCTGGCCAGCTTTGCAAGAAGCTGCGCACTGGCAGCGAGAAGTTTCACCAGGACTAAAAGGCGGGTACCATTGGTTGGGGTTCACATGCAGCGGACAACTGTGTGGAAGAGGACGATCGTCTGTGGCAGCATGTCACGGCACTGTCGGGGCTGCGCAGCACCTTGTTGCTTGCGATGCCTGCGGAGGAGCGGTACCCAGTCTCGGCCTGCAGGGAAGATTTTGTTTACCTCAGAGGCCAGTCACACATATACATGCAGCATCACTAGCCTACGCACATTCGATCCCCTTCCAACTTGGGGAATACAACGATGTCGCCAACATTCACAGCCACAACACACCTTCAGCGCTGCTCGTGCCTCGGCGGCGATCGCGCTGCCAGCCTGCAGCAGCGCCTGCCAGCTGCCCACTGCTGCCGGCGCGCCGTCGCCGCCCGCCGGCTGCTGCAATGCCCCTGACTGCAGCGCCCTCAGGTCCATGGGCCGGTGAGGGTTATCCGCCACCAGGTCCTCCTGCAGTCGGTGAGATACAGAACCATATAGCGCTTACAATGCGTGGCGTGTAGAAACATTGCGTCGATGCAAACGGGCAGCTGCATCACAGCAGCTAGTATCCTAGGACTGGACCCCTAATCACTATATCTGCTGTAGGACTGTCTGCCATCCAAGCAGCTCGAGAGGAGCACACACTTTTCACAAGCACACTCGTGCACAATCGCAGCTGACGGCGTTGAAGCGGCCAGCGAGCACAGTCGAGCCCGTTTGCATTCAAGCGAAAGCATGAGCGGCTGCTGCGTTGCACCTCGCCTAGGTGAATGTGGCCGTGAAAGCCGCCGCCGCCAGTGGCGTGTGCCACGCGCAGCCGAGCCTCCTTGGTGATGTCCACAAACGCCTCGTCCATGCCGCCCTTTTCCACCTGCACCATATAATATGGCTGGAAATTTCATGGGGAACTGACCTTGGCCGCAGACACATTGCTGTTCCTTCTCAGGACATGGAGGCCATGCACCCAGCGGGAACAGCGGCAGCTAGCCACAGATGCAGACCGTTGAATGCTTCACATGCGGTGGAAGGCAGCCATATGCTTGCGGATGCGATGCGGCACTTGGCAGCCATGCGCACAACGGCCGCAGAGGGAACCGCACCGTTCCAAAGCGCGCGAGGACCGCCAGCATGCTGCGGCTGGCGCGCCGGTATGGCGTCAGGTCCTCGCCGCTAACGAGCACCAGCTCCGGGCACTTTGCCTGCAGAATTCGTTGGGCGTTCCGTCACATGCAATGCGGCATCCAGCTGGGCGCTGAACAGCGCCCTGCAGGCACCTTGTGCACACGACCATGGTTAAAGGATGTGCCGTGGCAAGATGGCACGTTCGCTCTCCACCTTTGCTTCCTTGATGTTCATCAGCTTTGTGACACCGCGTTTTCGGGCAGGGTAGTTTGACGTCACGACGAGGTACTTTTGCGTGATGCCCAGCGGCCGCTGCGCGAGCGACGGGTTGCGCACCTCCTCCACTTGGGCGTAAAATGCATCCAGCTGCATGCGTGAGAGTTGTCTTCGTTGCATTGCTGGACTACCACGGCATGTGTGTCTCATCAATGCGACGTTGCTGTATGCGGGTCAGCATGCAGGCCTGCGCGTGCGTTTGCAGACTACAACAGCCAGTGATGATGCATCCGCATCTCACGTCAAAGTGGACGACCACACGGCCTTCATCCGGCTGTTCCACTGCGCTGCTGGCCTGCAGCTGCTGCTGGCTGGGCACACGGAGCCTGGCTGGGTGAGGCGCGGCAAATTGCTGGACACGAAACTGCTCTAGCTCGGATTTGCTCATGGTTCTGGCATCCAAGCATTGAATAAGACGATCATACAGGGCCAAAGCTCATGCAATGGGCCTGTTTATCTGAAGCTCAATAATCCGGGAGCGGACGCTGTTCGAGCATCAATGCGGAAATCTCCAGGCGCACCCAGGAGGCTGTCCGTGCGGTGACGGTTACACTAGGCTGTCGGATCAAAGGAAAAGGAGACCGTGCCACAACTGCAATGATGTGAGAGAAATGCCGCACGAAGCACGCGTGCCATGCTGTGCCGGCGAATTTACGGTGAACCGTACCAATGCGGCACAGCTAAATCTGGTCAGAGTATTCGAGGGTAAAAATGAAAAGTTGTGCAATGTTTAGGAGCCCTGTGCAAACTGGGCATGCAGGGTTTGCAGCATTGCCCAAGACAAGAGGCAGCAGGCACTCAGGCAGCTGAACGCATCTCGGAGTGTACAAGGCGGTCTGGTGGGATCTGGGAAGCTGGCAGGGCCGCTCTGAGGCGCCATGAGCGATGAGGAGGAGGTCGTCGACCGGAAGGCAGAGATTGAGAACTCGTGCAAACCGCAGTGCATCAAGCAGCTCTTAGCGGTGAGACTGGACTGTCATTGCTTGGAGACCTGTCTATGGCTTCAGATTCGATGCTGCATGCGATTCACGGATCGTCCTGCCTTGAAAAAGGGTCTGTGACTGCTCCAGGACTGCTGATGTCTTGCTATCGTTGCTGTGCAGTATAAGGCATGCGTCAAGCGCATCAAAGGCGATGACAGCGGCGAGGCGCACTGCACAGGGCAGTACTTCGACTACTGGCAATGCATAGGTAGGGGCACTTGCCAGCTGACGGCACATTTGCCGCTGAGTGCGGCAGCCATGTGTGCCGATTCTTTTGAGCTCGCTGACGACATGAAGACCCGCACTTACCCATGATGCTGCAGACAAGTGTGCGGCGCCTAGGATATTTGCAGCCCTAAAGTGACGGGTGCGTCCACTGCTCAATTAGCCTCAGCACCATGGCGCAAAGCGCAGGGCTTCACCGCCGTGTCCTGCATTGTTATCATCATGGGCGACTTGCTTAGCACTTGCTTGATATTGTGCAAGTTACCAGAAGATGTCAGCACCACTGCATTGGACTGCATTTTGAGCGTTGCAGCACAAGAGCATCCAGGTCGTGCTTTTGTGTGCGTTTGATGCCAATGTGGCGGCTTGCCACACTGCAGAATCTGCTTGTGGCTGGGCGTCCAGCAGCAGAGGCGTCGAGACGCGAGCCGGTCTTCTGAGGCAGGCGCGTGCAGATGCGGTGACCAGCGACATGGGGGGAGGCTGCGACAGCGGCGCTTTGCGGCAGCTGGCAGGGGAGGTTTGGGGGCCCATGCTGCACTGGCTGATGCTGAGAAGGGCAGAGGCACCTTGAGAAGCGGACGCCGGCAGCTGGGGCGGGGACACGAGACTTGCGGGATGACCGGCCAGAAACCCACCACAGACTTGGCGTGCCCACTGCCGGTGCAGGTTGGAAATAGTGTAGGTTAACACCGACGACACTGAGCTCGGCTGCAATTCGAGACCGCGATGGTCTGGAGATGTAAGCTCATTGAGCAACACACGAATGGTGCCATCCCAGGAAAGCTTCCTCCAATCGATGCTGACATTTATATAACTCATCCGCTTCAGTCACTTACATTGTTAACTCTTTAATTAAGAACGTGTCCTAGCCCCTGTGCTTCCTGTCCCTCATACCTGCGGTTTCCAACGTTTCTGCTGCGAAGACCCTCATCCGCTACCGAGGCTGGGAAAACCTTCTAGGTGTTGTGCGCAATCAAGCGTTGGCTCATGGAAAACCATGATTCCTCGCTCGAAAGTCAATCGCGTGTTTCAGCGAGATGCCTGTTGCCTCAATTCTGAAGCTCTCGTCTCTCCAGCCGCAACAACACGCATGGTCAGAGTTTCTCCGCGGCGAGGGCTCCACCATCTGTGCCTCCGCATGGCCTCTCATGCCACGCCGTATCGGCAGGAGTCCTACTCAGCACACAAGTCTTCTCTCAGTCGAGCCACAAAGGTTGATTGAACAATAAGACTTGAGATGCGCATGCCGATGTGCGAGGAGTGTCACCTGAGGTCTGCAGCGATCACACGTTCTGCCGCCGCCGTTGCGAGCTCGCATCAGTCGGAATGGTCCGACGACTGCATGTCGCCCCGGTCTGATGCCCTGATCGCATCGACCTCTGACTGCAGCTTTCTGATGCGCTTGACGCCGCTCGCCCAGCCATAGAGTTCCCTCAGCAGGTAGGAGACCATGACGAACAGCGCGATGGCGACGAGAGCCCGCTCAACATTGCCCAGCTCTGGGTTAGGATCGTCTTGCGAGATCGACCTGGCCATCCGTTTCATGTCATTTGGTCAGCTCTCAACTGCCAACTCAAATGTTGCTCGATGATGCCGCACAGGATGCGACGCAGACTACAGGCGGATTGCGCCTAGTTGATCAATGGCTGCAAAGAAGCAACAATGGCCAAAGACGTGCAAATGTCGGATTTGCGTGGAGCATGACCTCCGACACCGACTCCATTTTGCCTGCATTTTTTTTGGCTGACTTCATGAACACCTCGTGCACAGCCACAAAGTCTCCGTACAAGTTTCTGCGCGAGTTCATGCATCCCAGCCGATGCAAGCATGCAAAAGGTTGCACATCTCCTTATATCTCCCACATGGTGGCTAACCAGCTCGGGCCAGTGCGGGCGTCATCGGGCGGCGCCGCCTTGCTTTGCTCCTCCTCCGGCCTGCAAACGGAAGGGGTTTCATCCCGTTTCAAAGGTGGATTTGTATGTTTCGCAGTGCATGCTTGCATTGGACAAGCGGCAGTCCCAAATCAGGCGCCATGGCTGCATTGTTGCAGTACCTGAGTGTGTTAATTAGGCAGCGTCATTGTTCTCGTCGCAGCGGGGTGTGTCGTCGTCGTCAGCCTTGCAGAAGTTCCAATGCCCGTTCGATGGTCTGCAGCAGCCGCGTCACGGCCAGCATGGCTTCCAGGTCACCGCCTGTCTCCGCAGCCGCCTGTGGCCCAGACGCCGCCGGGCCAGCAGGCTCAAGCAGCGCCAGGCACCGCTGCGCATGCTGTTGCAGCGGCGCCAGGGCTGTCGCCGGAAAGCTGCCGCCGCTGATTTCATCCAACATCTGCGAGGCAAACAGCGAAGCAGGGATGGGTACATCAAGGTGGAGTGCACCCCCGCTTGGGCGCGTTGCAGTGCACGCAGCACCTTATCCGGCCATCAGCAGCACCACAGAGCCTCCCACTGCGATCCCATGAGGCACATGCCGCTGCACAGGCGATCGCCACTGCACAACAGCCGCAACAGCTGCTGGTGGACAAAGCAGGAAAAAGAGAAAAGAGAAATGAGAAACAAGAAATGAGGTTTCTAGCCGGCTTGCCTGCGTCAGTTGGTCGCTCGGCAACGCTTTCAGCAGCAGGAAGTAGAGGAGATTGACGGCGGAGCCCGCCGCCTCGGCCGCCTCCACAAAGTTGGCGAGCGCCGCGGCGCCGATGCTGTCGCCCGGCAGCGGCAAACCCGTCCTCCCCCTGCCTCCCTCACACTGCATCAGACACATGTGCGCATGGGGCGTCAACGCTGTGCGGGCCATTGCTGAGTTTAGCTTGAGTCTGAAGTGCAAAAGTCAGTTAGCACTGGTGCATTACATGACCAATGCCGAGTTGAGTATCATCATACAGTGAATACCAACCAACGCACCGGCAGCAGCTGCAGCACCGCGGCCAGCGCGTCTCTGTCGGGCGGCCAGCGCACGGCGAAGTGCTCCTTCAGGGTGTGCAGCAGCAGCGCCGCCACCGATGGCACCGGGCAGCCCAGCAGCTGCAGGATGGCGGCGAGGCACGCATCTGCGGGTCAAACGTTTGATTGTCAATCTCAGCCTGTGAATAGGATGTTTCTCACAGCCTGGGAGGTTCAAGGAAATGCCCGCCAGCAGCTGCAGGATGGCGGCGAGGCGCGTCTGCAGGGCAGGCATGTAGTCGAAGCATAGGAAGTTTGTCACAGCCTGGGAGTTGGCAATGCCCGCCGGCTGCCGCTTGCAGCCTTTACAAGCAGGAGCAAAGCAGGAGGCTATAGCATATGCTCGTCCAGCAGCTCGGCATCACCGACATGTCATCACCACCCAGGAAATCTGAACACTTGCCCTACCTGGCTCGAGCGCCAGCAGCATGTCCTCCAGGGCATGGAAGCCCGCATTACGCACCCCCGGCGCCGGGTGCCTTACCACCGTCTGCATCAGCAGCTGCGACGCGTGCAGCACCGCGCCGAGCGCGGCGCCGCTGGCGAGCGCCCCGGAGGCGCGGACGCCGGAGGATGCCGCCGACAGCAGCGCAAGGGCTGCGAGGCCGCACGCCTCGCTCTGCTGTTCCGCCGCCACCGACAGCAGCGCCTACAGAAAGGGAGTCCGTGAGTGACGACATTGTATGGTATAGGCCGACAGCAGCGCCAGGCCCGCCAGGCCGCACGCCTCGCTCTGCAGCTCCGCTGCCGCCGTTCGCAGCGTCTGTGAGAAGGGAGTTAGTGTCAAATATAGGGCTGACAGGAGCGCCAGGCCCGCTAGGCCGCATGCCTCACTCTGCAGCTCCGTGGCCGCCGACAGCAGCGCCTGCAGAATAGCAGCTAACACACAACTCCCAGTGACGATACCAAGACGGCACGGCACGTTTGGCGAACGGAAGCCGCCTTTACACAGATCGGCAGTGAGCCCGCCGTCAGAGAACACGGGCGTGCACAGCGAGCAGAGAGCAGGCGCATGCCTCAACAAGATACAGTGGATATGCAGGAACGCACCTCTGCTGTGGCCAGCGCAAGGCTGAGCTGCGCGTCCGCCCCGGCCGGCTTCTGCAGCAGCCGACCCTCTGGCGCACAGTACGCCGCAGTCACCGCCACTGCCGCGCCAAGGCTGGCGGCGTCACCCTGCCCTTCCTCCTCTTCTGCCCCTTGCAGCGCCGCCAGCCGCGCCGTGAGCGCGTCACATGTGCCGATGCCAAGAGCCGGCAGCGCCTGCAGCTGCCCGGCGGCGACGTCTCGCAGCACCGCCGGATGCAGCAGGCTCGCCAGCGAGGGGGGGCCGCCGCCGGCGGCCGTCGGGCCCGCGTCGCGGCTGCCGGCGGCGGTCGAGGCCGCCAGGCAGCCGCCCATCAGAGTGATTGCAAAGTCGGCCAGGCGGGCGCGGAGGGCGGCCGCCTCCGCTTCGTCCGGCACGCCATCGATTGCCGCGGCGGCGCTTTGCGTGAACATCCGAAGGTCCTGCGCCAGTCGGGCGGGCTCATCCTCTTCTGCGGCGCGAGCGCTACTGTGATTGCCGCCGCCGCTGCTCCCGAGAGCGCCGCCGGCGCTGTCGCGCCCGCCGCCGGCGCCGCTGCCGCGCTCCGGCGCCGTCGGCGCCACAGCGGCGCTACTGGAGGCGGTGCTGCTGGAGATGGCGGACTGCGCCTCGTCCAGCACGACGCCGAGCGCGTCGTCCAGGAAGCGCAGGCGCTGGCGCGACACGGCGCCCAGCGCCGCCGCCAGCGCTGTCAGGCATGCGCCGTCCGCGGCTTCCCACGGCCGGCGCCGCAGCCTGTGTTGAAAGCGTGGCAGAACTGCTCAGCGTCTGAAATACCAAGCGGCGCAGGCTTGACGGGAAGGTAGAATCAACAGTGAGATTCCCGCCAGGTGCAACAGGGCTTATCAGACTCGCCATGGAGATGACACGTGGCTTGCGCAACGTGCAACACAGACAACTACCTGCTACTCACCCGACGTGGCGGCCGAGGCAGGCCAGCAGCATGATGCCGGCCTCGCGCGGGCTGCTGCTAGCAAAGCACACCAATAGCGGTGTCGCCAAATGCTCGCACTCCGCGCTCAGGTTGGCCAGGCCGGCGAGCGGCTCCAGGACCTCAGTCACGATGGCATCGAGCGTGGCTTCATTGTTATCGCCCTGCGACGCCGGCTCTGCCGCCTGCGGCTGGCCGCCGCCGCCGGTGTGCGGCAGCAGTCGGCAATGCAGAGTTTCCAGTAGCTGCTGCGCATGCGCGGCGTCCCGATCATCCCGGCACACATTAACGGCACGAAATATGGCGTCGATGTGCGGCTGCGCATCCTGGCCGTCCCCGAACGCACTTCCGACAGCCTCTTGCAGCGAGTCCATTTTCGAATGTGTTGTTTTCGTTGCGATCCGTGCACCAGATCATTCAGCGGTCTTCACTCGGACTTGCACGAGGACCTGAAATCTGCTCCGCAACATGTGCACCTCCTGCCGTCAATATGCAACATGTTTGGGAAATAAAGTCACGCCGCTCACGTGAGCCGGGCGTTTGCTGGCCAGCCGTTGCCTCATTGCGGCTTGCACACAACGCATTTCCCAAACCGCTTGCATGCTGGCATCTTAAACTCGTGCAACGTTAGGCGTTGACAGGTTCAGCCGTTGGCTTCGCGCAGTGTTTCAGCTGCTGCACATCACAGCAGCAACCTAGCACAGCCGCAAGCGTTTCCGCAACATCATCAAGCCCAAAGCTATGCAGACCTCTGCAGGATGCATGCAAGGGCAAAGGTAAGCACTTGGCAGTCAATTTGCGGCTTCAACTGTTCCTCTTCAGCGTTATTGAAAATTACGAGTGGGTATTCTGGTCAGGCCTGTGCTTTCACTTGACCGCATGTATGGTCCGTCTCTCGGCAGGGTCCTAGCGGCGCCCGGCGGAGGCAGGGCCGGCAGGGCACGGCCGTGCAGCCGGGCCGCCGTGCGGTGCATGAGCCAGCGCAGCGAGGGCGACCCCGGCTGGCAGAGCGCCAATGCCATGCGGCAGTGCGAGGACGATTTCCCCAAAGAAAGCCTGGAGCTCACCGCTGAGGACGGCCTGTTCCCCAGGTGCATGGCCATCCGTCCTAGCTGCAAATGTCTGCCAAGCCCTGGCGCCGCGCATTCCGGTATGGCGCGCAATGCCGCCCAGTGGGCTCTGTGCAGGCACCTGGCTGTCAATTTGCTTTTCAGCTGCCGATCTACTAATGCAAACTCTGCAGCCGCACGCACCCGTGAGTCGCTGCACAATTTAACACATGCATGTGGGCACCTCCGCTCGCCCCGCAGGCGGCAACCCGGCGACTTTCCGGCTGTGGCGGTCGGCAAGCCCTCGATCGCGGGGCGCCTGCAGAACGTGGTGTCCTCGCTGACCAACGGCGCGGTGGCGGCGTCGTCACCGGTGGAGACGTTGTCCGCAGCGCCGGTTGCCCCCGCCGTCACCGGCGAGGCCGTGGAATACGACCCGCTGCGGGACGGGCCACTGCGCTACCTCGGCTACGCCAATGAGGTGAGTTCAAATAAGTCTGTTACACGATACCAATGCAGGCAACAATGCAGAAACTGTCATATGTGACAGTGGCAACAGTGTCAACTATGGTGTTGCATCGCTTGAGCTCCAGTTTGCACCCAAATTGCTTGCTGGCCACTGCACGATCATACGGGAAGAATACAGGACTCGCTTCTGGGGTCTGACTGTGCTGTGCGGCAAAGCGTTTGCGGCAAGGCTGCCGCCTTTTTGTGCCGCTGCAGCAGAATGAAGGCTCGCTTGATTACAAAATCAGAAATTGCCCGTGGATGCTGGCACCCCAGTGCGGTGAGGCGTTCGCGGCGTGATTGCTGCCATTTGGCGTGCCGCTGTACTCAGCAACATGCTCGCCTGGATACCATCATGCTGCTGGTGTGTGACGAGAAGACGAGCCAAGATGTTCGCATCGCAGTCTGGCAAGGGCTTTGCGGCGTGGCTGCCGCCGCTCGGCATGCCGGTGGTCTTGGATTTTGCATTTAAAACTTCGACTCACATGCACCTGCAGTGCGGCGAGGCCCTTGCGGCGTGGCTGCCGCTGGTCGGCGTGCCGCTGTCCTGAATTTTGCATCAGACATGTCGACTCACACGAGCATTTGCACTTGCATGATGAGGCCTTTGCGGCGTGGCTGCCGCCGCTCAGCGTGCCGCTGTCCTTGCAACAAAGCTCACCTGATTGTAGTATCAAGTACGATTATTCACGAGAAGATGAATGCATCAAACGCAGTGTGGCGAGGCATTTGCGGCGTGGCTGCCGCCGCTGGGCGTGCCGCTGTCCTACGGGGTGGCCATCTCCTACGTGCTGGTGGACACCTACGACAAGTTTGCGCGTGCGCGGCGGCAGGTGCTGCTCAAGCAATTTCTTGCTAGTAGGATCGCTAGCAGCAACGGTGCCTTCTGTAAGGGTGTTTGTGAGCGGGTGTGGCCTTTCCGTAGGGTTTCGCAACCGTTCGCCAGCGGGCGTGCTGCTTGGCAAGCGGACTGCAGCATCCTAAGGAGCTCTGTGCAGTTTTCACTGGCGAAAGTGCACTTATTACACCGCTTCGGATGCATGACCGGGCCCCCCGCTATCATCGGACATGCATCATCAAGCATTGCATCATCATCAACCATCGTGTCATGGGACTGATGTCTCGGTGCGCCGACATCTAATATTCATTTCATAAACAGGCCAAGGAGGAGCTGGACTCCATCCCCCTGGACCCCGCCGTCAACGAGGGCCGGTGCGTGGTAAAACCTAAAACCCCTTTCCTCCCCGCACACCTTGCTTGTGCTGGCCGCTCACAGTGTGCGAGAGACTCTGCCGGCGGCAGTCTCTCCACCGAGCTTCTGGTTGAAGCTTGCCGATGGCTGAGCGCACCTCCTGACAGAAGTGGGCAGCGTGGTACGGCGGGCTCTTGCCGCCAGCCGCATTGCAGGCCACGGGACGCGCATGTGAGGTGAATTTTCCCTGCCCTGCTCTGCCGCAGGCTGGTGAACCTGCTGGCGGCGGAGCGCGCAATCCACACCCGTCGCGTGGCAGATGCTGTTATTCTGAAATTCAACGATCGCTAAAAGCAACACATCATGTTTACAGGCTGGTGAAGCTGCTGGCGGCAGAGCGCGCGATTGATACCGTCGTGTGGCAGATGCTGGCCTCCGTCGCGATACCGGGGTACACCATCCACACCGTCGTCGCCATCGCGCACGCGGGCCTCGCGCAGCTGGAGGCCACGCCGCAGCTGCAGGTACAGATGAAGAAACAAAAAGCCCAAAAAAAAAGAACTGCGCCTTGCTTCGCGCACGCCATCCTCGCGCAGCTGGAGGCCACGCCGCAGCTGCAGGTGTGAAATGAGGCGGGGCCCTGCTTTCTGCTCTTTTCTTGCACCTGCGCGCAGCTGGGGGCCACGGAGCGGCTAGGTAAGCCGCAAACGACCTGCCTTTTGCTGCCCCTTATTGTGGCCCCTTCTTGTCGCCTTTTCTTGTCGCGATTGCGTACCCGGGCCTCGCGCAGCAGCTGCATGTGGGAAGGCCAATGAAACCCCCCCAGCGAGAAAGTGCGAACACGTGTGCATTTGCACCGCGCTGCGTCTTTGTTGCTTAAAGCAGCTCTGATTGCTGCAATTCCCCAGGCGGCTGCTTCTGTATGCATGGACCATGGTTATGTACACTGAACGGGTCCCACTCTTCATTCCCCAGGCGGTCTTCGAGTCCGCAGCGCCATCGCTGGGCACCACTGCCGCCGTGCTGGCGGCCCTGTTCGACAAGACGCTGCCGACCATGATCGGTGCGAACTCAACTTTGTGCGCAATGTGATCTGTGCGTGTACTTGTACGAGGGTGTAGCGCTAGATGCTTCTGCCTGCCAGGCAGTGCGCACGACAGCCCGGGAATATACCGACAAACGCTGTCTGCAAACAGCATGCAGACGGCTGCAGGCATGCAGGCTTGCCTGTGCACATCCAGCGGGCATCGCTGGATCTGCGTCACAAGCTCAGCTCAGCATTGCCCTCCCTGACGCCTGACGGCCGTCAAGCATGCGTCTTGTTCACTTCCCTTCATGACCCATGCAACACACGATGGATGGCCTGGGCGCCATTCCCGTTTCACTGTGCACCCCCATCGAAGGAGCGTGCACGCCGCCTTTTCCATTCATACCTAGTCGGCTCTGACTTGCGCATCGTCGACTCAATGTGATTCGATGTAATTGTGCTACTGCAGGCCTGGGCGCCATCCCCTTCATCGTGCACCCCATCGACGAGAGCGTGCACGCCGTCATGAACGTGAGCCTGCGGCCGGCGGTCAAGAAGTTCCTGTGCGGCCCGGGGCAGGGCTCCCTCGCGGGCCTCGCCCTGTGCGCGGACTGCGAGGACAAGGAGTGCGCGATCGAGGACTAGGCTTCTCGAAGGGTATTTGCGCACCCTCCAGTGGCCAGGGCGCGCACGCCAGGGTTTAGGGCTCCCTGGCAGGCCCCGCGCTGTGCGCCGACTGCAAGGACAAGGAGGAGCGCGCGATTGAGGACTAGGGTTTTGTGTCACCCTCCAGTGTTCAGGATGCGCGCCACTTTGCCGCTGCCGCTTTGCGTGCCCGTCTGCCGCTGCCGCACCGGCACTGGCAGCGGCAGACGGGCGCGGCGGAACGAGTGCGACAAGCTGCGCTGTCACCTATCTGCTGTCTGCGGCCGACGCCTGGCAAAAGTCCTCGGGTGCTATGCGTGAAGGAAGGCTGGCAGCGGGGGTCGCATTGGCGTAGGGAGCTGTACCTTCCAGTGAGACACGTACTTTCTGAGAGGTTCTAAAAGGAGGCCCCGCACGGACGCAGGCGCCGCACGTTGCAGAATTCGGGACGGTCTATATACATGGTGTTTATATAGATAAACTGGCATTGAATTGGTGTACCATGAGCGTAATTCGTTCTGGGTCAGGTACGTGAGGTGCAGAGCTGCCGTATGGAGGCACGTGTTGACCCTATTTCTGGCTGAGAGTGTGACCATGTCTAGTAGCTATCTTTGGTGATAAGATGCGGTGTAAGTACAGAGCTACTCTTCACAGAAGCTTTTGCTGGCTTCGGCCTGTGTCATGCGCTACGTTCGCAAAGGCCAGCACACTGTATCGTGCCACAGCTGCACATGCATGCGGCACCTTGCAGGGTTTGCAGTGGAGCCGGCCTCTGGAAGCCGGCCGAACGAGGCGGCTGCCTAAAGAGACCCGCCGTCGGCCCCTCCTCTCCAGTTCTGGCATGGTTGTACAAGGCGGCTGCATCGCCGCCAAATGAGCTTTCGGCCGCCTGCCGACGCTCAGGCGAGACGCTCGACCATGGCGGCGCGGCCGCCGCCGCCGCCGCCGCGCTGCGCGGTGGTGGGCCGCTGCGTGAAGTCGTGCCGCTGCAGGTTGGCGCGCAGCAGGATGCTCTTCGTGTTGCGCAGGTACTCGTCCCCTGCAGTGCATCGGCAGGCATCATGGCCTCAGCCCAGGCCGTTATCTGGGTTATTGAAAAGTGGTCGGTTGCCAGAAAAGGCGCACCCGGGGCGCCACAGCAGCGGTGCCGGTGCTGTGATTCCTGCGCCGCACAAAGGCGTGGGCGGCATTGAACGGCTGCATGCGGCCATGGACGGGCAGCCGAAGGCAGAGAGACGGCAGCGACACAATGGACTCCCTGAAAACACATGAGGTTGGCAGCATCGGCCACCGGCGCGCACCGTGTCAAGGGTGCCGCACGATGCGATCCTGATGCCCGAATCTTACAAAAGGAAGCAAGAAGAAAAGTTCGAGCGAGGGTTCCGCTGACTCACCGGCGCGCAGCGCGGTCTGGAAGGTGTTGGTGCGCGTGTCTGAGTGGCGGGCGTACAGCACACCCGAGTGCGCGTCGATGCGCGCCGCCACCCGGCCCCCTACTATCAGCGCCTCCAGTTTCTTCTGCAGCTCCCTGCATGACTCAAAGGATGGATGGTTGTGCAATCTATTTTCGATTTTCGAGAGAAGGAACCGCTCGTGCAGAACTTCTGCCATCGACCAGCAACATATTGGCAGCAGGCATGGCCCCAGCTTGCCGCCGCCGCCAGCACCCCCTGCCTGCGGACTGGACCGTTCGTGCAGCCGCTCAGGGTTACAGGGAGACTAGGCTCCTTGCGCTGCCCAAGTGGGGTGTCAGCTGACAACGTCGTAGATGGCTGCTGCACCGACTGTCCACCCTGACATATCGCGGATGTCATGGCCCTGTCAGGACCACGTCAGGCCTTTGTCTTACCCGTGTCATTGCTGCTTTGCAGGACTACTGTGATAGTCGCAAGACACTGCCTTTGTCGCATTCAATATTTCCTTCGGGAGTACTCCTAATTGCGTCAAACCCTGAGGTCTCCAGTGTGCACAGAGGACTTCCCCATAAGTCTCGCACCAATTGCCTGCGCATGCTGTTTGGCACGGCGGAACATCCCTCGTCCCATGCACCCTTTCCTGGTGGACCTGCACCCCCTGTCGCACCGGGGCGTGCGTCTGACAGCTGGCGGGCCGGCAACGGCCCGATGCAGCGCGTGGCCAGATTGCCGGGACGCCGCTTCCAGCAGGCGATCGAGATACAGATTTCAGCAGTTGTGGTCCACGCATCCGACGCTGGTGTCGAAGGCAGTGGCCATGGTGGCCAGGTTGACGGAGGCGAAGGGCGAGGCGTGCTGTGATTAAATGAGGATCATAGGCAACCCTTGCCACAGTTGCTTACAATCAACGCACCCGACGCTGGTGCCAAAGGCGGTGGCCATGGTGGCCATGTTGACGGAGGTGAAGGGCGTGACATACTGTATTAGCGCCTTGCTGCGGATCGCCGAGTACAGCGCCTCCAGGTGCGGCTGTGCGCAATGCACAAAACCTCACGTGACACTTGAACTTGAAAATTATCGCTGAGAGAGTTTGGACACGACCGTCGCTGTAAATGGCCGAACACAGCGCCACCAGGTGCGTCTGCGCAAGCACAAACACAATGTCAGGTGGTTGTGTGAGAACGGATGTCGGCGTTCTAGAACCGCCCGCTGCTGCGGGTCGCCGATCTCAGCGCCTCCTAGGGCAAGTGCACCAACGGGATGCCAGGGCCAGCATGCCTGGGGCTAACGCAACTCCAAGCTGTGAATTGTCTGCGGGCTGTGCCTTGTCTGTGGATCGTCTGTGAATCGTTCTGCGGGCCTTGCAGCACCTACTGCGGCGCAATGTCAGGCGTGCTCACACATGGAGGGCAGGCTGTGAGGCGCCTAGGGGAGGGCGCCGCTAACGGGTGCAATGCAAGATTGGCACACTCCAATATTGGATTCGTCTTGGTGAAGCACCTGCGGCTGGATCTCCAGCGCAACGGCTTTAGCGCCATGAAGTTTCCTCAAGAATCAATCAGAAAAGAATCAGCTGTTTCATTGTAGATGTGATACTACTGGAATGTGAGACGGTATTGGAGTGGAAAATCTGCAGCACCTGCAGGTGGATGTCCAGTGCGAGCAACGGCTTCAGCGCCTCGAGATTCTGCAGGCACGTCGCGTAGCGGGAGCCGTAGAATGCGTGCACCGTCTCCCGCACCTGCGCGGCGGAAATGTCTTAAAATACATGTAAATGAATGGCTGATGACGATTTGACATCAGCCCCGACGCTGCCGGAGCTGTAAAATGCGTGCACCATCTCCCACACCTGCACCCCAGAGTGAGACTCTGTCTTTGTATATGCAATGTCATCTCCAGCAGGAGCTCGAAGAACTCGCAGAAGAACTCGCAGAAGAAGTCGATGTTCCAACCAGCAAACCAAAAGGAAGTGGAAGGAACAAAGTAACCTCCGATACAACCTCCGGGTGCTCGTGGAAGTCAATGTTGTCGTCGATTCGAAATTCAAGGTGATATACTTGGAGAGTCATTCACTTTGTATCCGAAGCATCACCTCCGGCACAAGCTCCAGGTGCTCGCGGAAGTCGATGTTGTCGATGATACGGGACTTCATCTCGGGCCGCGAGAAGGAGGCCAGGCTGCACAGCGCCCCGCACATCGCCACATCCTGCGCCGCCAGCACATCGTTGTACTGCGCCCCCAGCTCCCCGCTCACCTGTGTGCCGCAGGATTGCAGCCTTTGCACGGAGCTTTTCCAGGCTCATAGTGTGTCTTCCTTTTAGAAACAAAGTGCGGTCGCAACCGCCAGCACATCGTTGCACTGCGACCCCAGCTCTGCGCTCACCTGCGTCGCAGCGTTCACAGTAACACACAGCCTTTACATGGCTTTTGGATGGTTGGAGTCCTTTCTTCCCAAGAACGAGGTGCATTGCCACGTCCTGCACCGCCAGCTCGCCGCTGTACTGTGGGCCCCCCACTCCGACCGCACCTGCAATGTCTCACACCGAATGGCGTGCGCGGATTTGACTACAACAAAATAGCATGAGAGTGCTCCTCCCCCTCTACTCCTTCACCAGCCAGGTGCCTTGAGGGCAAGCCGGAATGCATGCTGGTCGGCTCCTGCGCTTGCTTCCACTTGGCGGACAAGCCTTAGGTGGTTGCAGCAGCAGTAATGGCGGCGCAAGCCGGACTTACTGCTGCTGCTGCTGCTGCTGCTGCTGCTGATATCTGCAGCATGTAAGGTGGCCAGCAGCAGTGCATGGGTGCGCACCTCTGTGAACTTCATGGCGGCGACCTTGTACTTCTTGGACTTGAGGAAGGACAGCGCCGAGGCACACTTCAGCTTTGCCGTCGCCACCTTGTCGTCCTGTGATCAAACATCCAGACACCCGTCACGCGGCTGCGTCAAGGGTGCAGCTGTTGTAATTCGAGGGACCGATCGCGAGCACCTCTGCAGCATTGGCTTGCAACAAACAGCGATCGGTTGAGTGGTTGCTTTTGCTGACAGAACGATGACTCATAGGGTTGATTGCGCAACTTGTGTCAGTGATTGGCTGACTATTCAATTGATCTGATGGGTGAGTGGTTGATCAAGGCAGGCGCATCTGTGTGCTGTTTGCCGGCTCTGCAGACGCCAGCATTTACATGCAGGTGCACATATCTCACCGCGACGTCGGGCGTCTGCTCCGCCTTTTGGATGTAGTTGTTGACGTGCACGTAGTTGCCCAGCTCGAAGCCGGCCTTGATGACCGCCAGGCACATGGCGATGATCTGCTTGCTGGTGGCGCAGTAGTCCCGCATCCGCACGTAGCTCTTGAACGCGTTCTGCAAGGGATCGAACGTTCCCATCATGTGAGGACTTTCACCCCCATGATGTGAGATCATGCACGGAGCTCCTGAACACGTGCTGCAGCGCTGTAGTGGTGTCGGAGCCTTGTCCAAGGCCGATCAAGCCCGACAGCTGCAGGCGGCCCGCCGCACAGCTGTGTCGAAGCTGTGTGCGCATGGACTTTGCAGCAGGCCGGGTTTATCTGAAGGCGCCACAGGCGGGAATTGCATCCTGAGCCGATATCGGGTCCACCGTGTTGCAGAAGTAACTGCCAAGTGCCTCTGTCCAATCACCTGTAGGTCGCCGGCCTGGTAGAAGAAGTCGCCCAGGTCGTTGTGCCCCATGCGGATGGACTCCTTCACCAGGTTGGCCTTGTACGTTGCCAGATCGCTTTCCAGCTTCTCCTGCTTCGCCGCTATGCGCCCCTCGTTGGCGTCCAGCCACTCCCTGCGGTGTTTCGTTTGCAGTATGTATCAACAACAATTGTTCGTGTAAAATCATATCTGTTTGTGGCGTCGCCAGGTCCCTTTCCAGCTTCTCCTGCTTCGCCGCCCTCATTGGCGTCCAGCCACTTCCTGCATTAAAACAGATGTCATTGCTTGTACACCTCCCAGTCTGCAGGCAGAATACCTGTGCCATGGTTTGCCGCCGCCCGCGCATCGTCCGCGCCGAACCAATTCTTTGCGTTTTGCGCAGCAGCCGTGTCTTTGGTGCCAGGCTTCGCACAAGCAGCGACTGGGGATGCGGCTCGTGGAGTGCTCATTTGCCGGGAAGGGAGTGGCGCTAGGTGGTTCCGCAGGCATGCATGCCAAAAGCAGTACAAAATCACCTGTCGGGTGCGCCGAGTCGCCCGCCGCTGCGCTCCATGATCGCATTGTATTGCGCCACGTTGCCAGCCTAGAAACCAACAACGTTCCATTGTCAGTTGACAGCATCGCTGTATAGGTGCGATTGCGGCGTGTTGGCATGTGCCTGTTGCATGAGCACACAGGCATCATCGGTGCAGCATGCATGTCCCCGAGGGCGACGCTTGCAAACCTTCTTCACTTCGTCCGAGGCCAGGCGGAGTGCCTCGAGCTGCACGCTGGCATCCTTGCTGGCGCTGGCAATGAACAGCAGGCGGTCGATTTTGGCGTGCGAGCTGTAGTTCGCCGCATAGCCCTGCAGGGTTTTCCAGGATGGTCGTGTCATCGTGCGCCCCGCATGCATAAATATCGTCCACTCTTGACAGCACGAGCAGTGCTCCTTTGTCATGCGCCGCATGAAATAACCTGTGCAATCCCACCTCGACATCGAAGCCGGGCTCGGTGCTGTTTCCAGCCGCAGGACCCTCTGGATGCATCGAATTCGCAGGTTTGGAGACGATGCGACCAGAACCTGCTGTGGGTTTCCCGGCCCAGAGATTAGCGGTCCAAATGCACACGAAGACGCGCCAGGCGTGTGCGAAAGCAACAGGTTCACCTCGCGATCTCACTTGCAGTTTACTCTGAGCTGTCTGACGGTGCGAAGCAATTATAAAGCTGTCTCTGCCATCAATCCTTGACTTGGGCCCAGGTACAACACACATCAGTACTTTGCGGCACGACTACGCTCCCAGCCGTGTGACATGTAACGTGACGCTGCACGGGTCTGCCGATGACTGGTGGGGCCAGTACTCGCGTTTGCAGCCGGACACCGTCGTGACCTCGTGTACAGCCTTCCGCTCCTGAGAGACCGCAGGCCAGAGACAGAGGCCGTGGAAATTTACCTTGGACTCCAGGTACACACCCACAGCTTCTGACTCCTCGCAGCCCGCGAACGGCGAGGGGGTGCGCCTGGAGCCCACAGCCGTCGTACCGAACACCAGGTGACCTGTCTGGCTGCTCGTGATGGTCGCAGCTCCCCTGGGGTGCACGGTGCCCCGCAGATTTGGCGGAATTGCACACGTAGTCAGTGACGAAAGCGCGACTGTTACCGATTGATACGGAGCAACACAGGCAGGCAGGCTGGAGTCTTATTGGCTGATGTTAGTGACACTCAGCGTGAGTGAGAGGCGCCAGCGTCAAGAAGTTCGTTTGGCAACGCGTGACCGATTTTCATTTGCCGTGCACGTTATCAACAGGGTTCCGGTCCCAGCCAAGTGCACACCTCCTCTGGTGTCTGAGGAGTTTGTTGTTGTTTTGGCTCTGCCGTGCAGGATGTGCTGCACTGCGCTGTCGCGTCTTGGAAAACGAAACGAAACTATAAACGCTGGCTTTCTGCTTAGTCTCACCTTGAAAATCGCTGCTCGCTGCTGCAGGCCTGCGCACCCTGCCTCGGGAGACGGTGTTTGGGGAGCACTGGGGGCCGAGCTGTTGCTGATCATCCCTGCAGTAGACATTTCACATGGATGCCACGCGACCGCCGTGCCCCATCGTCAAGCAGGCCTCCATGGAGCGCCTGGCCCTGCTGCAGTGAGTACCCCCTTCTGCTCTAAGGCCCGACTGCTGCGATAAAAGAGAAAAGATACTGCTCTTGCTTCGGTCTTGAGGTTCGCTGGCAACTGTACTGGCGCAGAGTGCTGGACCGCAGAAACGGACCGAAACTTGGCCTTAACCCGCAGTCAGCGACGCCAAACTGCGTTGCTCCGCAGGTCCCTGAGCAGTGACCAGAACGGCAGCCTCTACAAGACGTACCTGGAAGACAAGCTGGCTGCCTCGCAGCAGCTCACTAGCAGTGGCAGCGCCGGCGCGCACCCCGGCGCGCCGCGGTCACTGGGCGCCTCGCCGCGCCCGCCCAGCGGCAACCTCAGCGACGGCGGCATATATGGCTGCGGCGAGGACTTTCACCGCCTCTCCTGCGCCACGGGCTGCACCGTGGGGTCGTGCGAGTGGCGTGCGGGCAGCAGCGACGGCGATTCCGTGGCTGCGGCCGATGCTGATGGCGGCGGAAACGCCACCATGCCGCCGGAGGAGACCGCCAGCGTCGCCTGCTGGGCGGATCTGCCGGACGGCATCCTCCGAGAGGTGCATTCGTTCTCCCTTGTGCTTCAAGGGAACAACATGTTGATCGCTCAGGAGCTGTCGGCGTGCTCCCCTTCATTCTCCTCTGGGTGGAGGTGTCATCTGCCTGTTGATGGTGCATTGTGATGTCAGTGCCTGGGTTGACGAGCCTGCTTGTCTGGCGCGTGAAGGGGTGCCTTACCCCAATCATGTACTTGGAAGGATCTTCTTATACCTAAGCTGCACCAACAATTCGGCAACTAGCCTGCCACGGAGCCAGGCGCTGACGTCAGCGTATTGGGGATGTGTCGATTCAGCAAGATAGGGCTGATGCGTGCATCTGGTCCTCGGACTAAATCCTCAAGTAAGACAATCTTGTCCGATCCTGACGAATGCCTGCAATAGGTGACGAGGCACATGTCGCCGTCGTACCTGCGGGTCATGCGGCTGGTGTGCCGCTCGTGGGCGGAGTTTGCCGGGCGCCACACCAGCACGCTCAAGCCAGAGCGCCTGGAGGGCCCCCGCCTCAGCCTGCGCTTCCCGCACCTGCGCAGCCTGGACCTCAGCCACTGCCAGCGCATGATCGTGCACCCGAAGGTAGCCTTTGAAAGCAGAAACTACTAATGCAAACAAACTACTAATGCAAACAATTCAAACGAAGCGTGCGCAGCCTGGACCTCAGCCACTGCCAGCGCATGATCGTGCACCCGAAGGTGCGTGTTTTGCGTTGCAAAGCAACTGCGTCAGCTGCAGTGCAGCAGTCTCGCACTGAGTGCAGCATGCCGCTGCGTGCTCGCGCAATGCATGTTTCAAGCAGCCCCACCCTCGGCCTCCAGGATTGCTGTGGAACGTCATGTGAACGCACACGGGTTTGGCAATACAATTCGTTGTGGGGACGTGTGAGGGCGTTCACCCAGAATGTGATAGTCTCTCTGGCCCTGCAGCAAAACGAGCTGCGGCTGCAGTCGTCGCTGACAGACGGCGGCCTGGCGTTCCTCGCGCCGCTGAAGCACCTGCGCACGCTGAGCCTGAAGAACTGCGTCATGTTGGAGGGCAGCGGCCTGCGCCACATCACCGGGCTATCGCTGCTGCGCACGCTGGACCTCACCGGCTGCGCGCGCCTCACCAACAAAGGTGAGCCAGGGTACATGAGGATGCATAAGGATGGTAGAAGACTGCGCCACATCACCGGCCTGTCGCTGCTGCGCGCACGCCAGACCTCACCGGTCGCGCCGGCCTCATCAACAACAGGGTGTCATGCCCAGACAGCAAGGAGAGGATGTAGCACGTGACCAGCATGTTTTGGGCTTCACGCCATCAGGCTCTCACAGGAACAGTTGCTGGCCCCTGTACATGGCATATGCATCCCAAACGCCCGCGGGCCCGGAACATGTGGCAGTGCTGGAGTCTGCACATCTCTTTTGCTCAAGAAAAGCTCAAGCATCTGCATGATGTAAGCCAAAATTTATGGTTTAACTGGTACAGGCCTGGAGCACGTGGCAGAGCTAGCATCGCCGATGCATACGACGCTACGCCAATGTATATTTTTAAATGATCTGCTCTTCGTGAATCCAAGATGCAACTTGAATCCAAATTGCCAATGCAGGGCTCGAGCATGTGGCGGCGCTGACGCACTCGAGACACAAAAGGCAACTGTTGCCATGAAAGCGTGTTTTCACCCGAGCCCCCAAACCTTAGAAATATCATCTTTGAATTCAAAACAGGGCTGGAGCACGTGGCGGCGCTGGCGGCGCTGACGCACCTGAACCTGCGGGAGTGCCGGCTGATTACAAACGACGGGCTGCGCCGCCTGGAGCCGCTCACCCAGCTCAAGACCTTCTCCATGTCCAACTGCACCTCCGTCTCCGACCGCGGCCTGCAGTCCCTCGCCAAGCTCACAGGTGCGTGCTTTATTCAGGGTTTGGTGTCTGGGTTTCATGGCCTTCCGAACTGCACCTCCGTCTCCGACCGCGGCCTGCAATCCCGTGGCCTGCAGTCCTACAGCCGATTATTGTATGCGCAACCGGTTTAAGGGATGGGACCACACAGCGCTGTGGTCCGAGCTTTCGCACTGTGCTGCCATCTTTTGCCGCCGCCCGCTGCCAGACGGCTGGACGTCCCCTTGCGTGTGGCATGACATGCTTTCTGATGCGTTCTGAGGCACCCTGGTGCCTGTTTTGCTGTCTCGTGTTCACGCCTGGGGCATTTTGCGGCAGAACACATATGATAATAAGAACCCTACTCCATCCCGTGAACCCTGCCCCACCTGCGCGGCAGGCCTGGAGCACATCAACATCAGCCGCTGCAACTATGTGACGGACCGTGGCTTTTCGACGCTGCTGCTGTCGCCGCTGCCGCACCTGAAGCGCATCGTCGTGCGCAAGTGCCCCGGCGTCACCGAGGACGGCCTCCGCGAGATCGCCGCCGCCAAGGTGCGTGTGTGGTTGGAGACATCCTATGTCGCCCTTGCCTACCTTTTGCTGCGGTCGATACACCGAGGACGGCGTCAGCGAGATCGCCGCCGCCAAAGTGGGTTCAAGAAAACATTTGCCTGCGGTGCTGCTGAGGCTGAGTGATTGGCTGTCTCCGCGAGATGGCCGCTGCCAGCCGCCCCGCTGGCACGGAGAAACCCATGTCCAGGACTCAAACTCGGAGTCTGCATATCGGACATCGGGTGCAGTGCACGCTGATGGGCCCCTCTGTGGGACGCGACAGCCAGCCGCTCTCTGGGATGGCTCCCTTATCTTACAGCGCCATCCACAATGCCTGCATCCCAACTGCGCTGCCGCTCTGACACCGCAGGCGGCGAATGATGGCTGCCGCCTGGAGCTGCCGTCGCCGCGCCCAGAGCCGCGCCGCACCACCCCCGCCGTGCCCTTCATGGACGCCTGGCTGCACCAGGTAAACCCTCGCAACCCTAAACTCTTTACTAAACTCGTAGCTCAACTTACATTACTAAACTCGTAGCTCGACTTACCTGCATGAAAAACTCGATTGAAGATCGCACGCGGCTGTTCCTGTGGCTTGTGCTGCGCGGTTTTTGATGGCATGGACGATCCTGCTGCAGGGCTTCCAGCCGGCGGCGCAGGCCCACCCGGCAGGCAACATCCACGCCGGCGCGGGGCACCTGGCGGTCAATATGGCGCCGCACTGAAACCGCTGCGTCTCTTGCTCTGCTGCCGTTTCACTGCGTCCGCCCGGCAGTTGGCGTGCAGCCGCGCTGGGGATGCAGCACGCTGCGGCTGGGAATCTGGAACAAAAAGAAGGTGTGGCCACCAAGCCCATCTGGTCACACGAAGACTCGAGCCGTCTTGCCTTCGGGGCGAAATGTAGTTCCTTCAGACTGGGGCTTGTGCGGTCCTTTGAGCATCGTCGACGCGATGCACAGTCAAAAGGTCAAAACTTGCAGTTCACAGTGATGGCACGACGGCAAAAACATTGCCCCATTTCTGTTGGGCAGAGGCTCGACGAGGAGGGAACTGGCAAGACGCCACTTTACTAGGGAAGTAGGACTCGTGTGGGTGTCTGGTGGCTTTGACAAGGTTCTGGGTGGTTGCTGCCTGACAAACGGATGCGCAAGAGCATGTTGCATCAGAATAGGCAGGAGTAGGCAGCAGCAGACAGACGTTGTTGGATTGCACACGGTGTGCCGCAATGAGGGTGTTTTTGCCCCGATGCGGGGCCCCCGCCGTCCGTCCACAAATCCGGCCCGCTCAGCGTGCCACGTCGACGACTGCGCTGGTAAGGAAGTGGCGATCACGCCCTGCAGGGTGCGACCTGGCATGCGGGCAGCGGATGGAGGCCCTAGAATAGGTTCTGGAAGCTCTTGATATGTACACCGCACTCGGAAACGCGCTGTGTCGGAACCATGTTGCACAGCCATCGCAGCCCAGCAACATCGTTGCAACTTGCGACCACCCCGCCCAGCAGGGCTCCTGATTCATACATCAAAGGCATCTGAGACAGTTCACATCGCCACAGAGTGCCCAACTAGCATGCTGCAATGCATATCGACTGCCCCACCCTGTAGCGCAGAGAAACCTGAAAGCAAGTGCAACGCACGCGAAAGCAAACCATTGTCGGCCGTGTCGAAGGCGTTGGGGTTGCCCTTAAGTAGAGGGAAGCGTGGGAAGGCACACTGGACCGCATGTCATTTGGTCTGCATGTCCACGTTGACATCTGTTTGAAGTTAACTTCAAACAAGTGGAATGTGACAAGGCCGAGGGGCATTTTCCGCGCCCCTGGGGGCGCCCCCCTTGTCTTCAGCAGTCGGATTGGTGTCTCGCTGCAGCTTCACTCGAACGCTGGCCATCGTGGTGGTGCGAGATGAATTGGTCTGAGTGAGGCGCCACCACCTGATGCCGCCTAAGCGGCAAAGCGGCGAGCGGCGCACAACACCACACGCATAGCGAGACGCCAGAGTCCTGCCTTCTTACAACATTGAATGCAGGCAACACATCGTGGACGAACAAGTCCGGAAAGAATGGCAGCTGCAACTAAATCAAGAGTCCAGAACGATAGCGAATCAGTGTCTCACACAGTCTCATGCTCTCCAGTCTCTACATCACCTGTCATCAAAAGTTCTCCTGCTTGCTCTCAGATGTCTAGGGTCTTCTCATAGTCCTGCAGATCACACAGCACGTCAAGTCAGGAGCTCCCGATCAGGTCGGCATGCTCAGAATGAGCAGACTTGACACGTCGATGTAGCAGACTTTGCCGCGACCGCCCAGCTGCGCCTCGCCACTCTGCCACGACCGCCCAGCTGCACCTTGCCACTCGGATATTACCGTTTCTGGTCGGCAGATCAGACACCTAGAGGTTTGGTCACGAACCCCCACCTCAATGGACTTGAAAAGCGCCGTGAAGTTGCCCTTGCCAAAGCCGCCGCAGCCGCCCGCCTGCTCCACGCGCGGTCGGCCGTCAGCGCCCGGCACCTGGTCAATGCAGGTTTGCGAGCATAATCAGGTTTCGTGCGCATGTGCATGTTAATGTTCTCTCGAGTCCAAAGTCCCCCAGCAGTGCATAGCGATGCTGTAGCGCAGCTATGCACCACGCGATTTGCCAGCAAACTGTCAGAACATCGAAAACCATGATCGGCATCAACATCAGGCAGGTCTGGAGCGCACACCTCGCGCTCGCAGCCGATGCGCTGGATGATCTCGATGAACACTGTCGGCCGGTCCGACAGCGGCTTGCTGAAGATCTGCAGCAGGATGCCCTGCAGCGGCAGCAGGCCGCCACTCTCGTCAGGCCGGATGTAAACTCGGCATCGTCAGGGTGAAGGCTATAATTGGTTCTTCCAGAGAGCTGGCAAGCAGGCATGGCACTGGATATGGTTTTGCACTGTCGCGCCTGCCGACATTCTCACCAACAGGCACTATGAACCATCATAACCATCATAAGGCTTCAAACCCTAATGCACCTGGTCGTCCTTGTCAGCCAGGATGCCCAACTCCTCGACGTCCTTGTACTGCTGCGGCGTCAGCGCGTCCCCAATCTTTGCCGGCAGCTTCCTGCGGAGGTGAAGTTCACAAATCATGACCAGCTGTCAGAGGGCGTCGGCAATCTCTGAGTCCGCAAGGTGCCCGTGTGCTGCATCAATCTGTGGACAGATGGGGTTTAGGGTTTAGGGTTCACAAGGTCTACTGCGGCGCTGGATGCAGGAACTAATGTGATGCTGTATGTTGTCAGCACCCAATTGTCTACACCCAAAACGTAGACGAGGCGCACTCGTAATAGGCCTTGTCAAGCGGCGGCATGAAGTCGAAGCCTCCGCAGTCGGACACCCGCCGCATCTTTCGCAGGGTCGCCACGATGTCGTCCGTCTTCAGCGCCAGGTGCTGCAGCCCCGGGCCCTGTGCGCACACAGCATTTGATCAGACAGCAGCCTTGTCTTCAGGTTTGGACGTTTCATTCAGCGGCGGTTCTCTTGAAGTCTTGGGACTGTCTTCAGGTTTGAGCGGGGGGTTCCGTGAAATTCTGGACTACCTGCCGCACAGGAACGAGGGAGTTGGAGACAGTACGACATGCGGATTGAGTATCTCAACTGACAAGCGTTCAGTTACTTCAGTTACGAGGCAGTTTTTAGAGCAAGCGATCCCAGTAATGAGCGCACCTCGTTCTGCTCCAAGTACGTCTGGATCTGGCTCTTGCGCGGCGTGCCAAAGGTGGGCTCGTTTACCGGCAGAATGACCATCTCGTTGTTGCTGGCCAGCACCTGGCTGTTCAGCCCTGCAAGCGGCCAAAACAGGTACAAGGAGTCACGCAACCGTCAGCATGCCTGTCACCCGGCGCGCCGACATCTGAGCTGCAATCGCCAGGGTCGGAGCACTGCAAGCTGTGCTGCAAGCTGATGCGCGCTGTGTTCAGCAAAGACCGCCGCTGTTGCCACTTTGTGGCCTAGCTGTCCAGCAGGAGGATCGTCTTGTTCTGTGCAACTCACACTGGCTGCACTGTACTGAACACATTGTTCTTTCTGCTAAACATTGTTCAAACAACATTGTTCTTGCTGCCAAACAACGTTATTCCTTCTGCTGGACAACATTGTTCACTAAACAACATTGTTCTTTCTGCCAAACATTGTTCACTAAACAACATGTCTTTCTGCTACACGACATTGTTCTTTCTGGCAAACAACATTGTTCATTCTGGCAGCCTCACCTGAATCCAGGGTGCCCACGTCCTCGGTGGTGAACTCCGCAAAGGGGTGGAAGCCCGTCGCGGCGCGCAGGTAGTTCACGGCCTCCGCCAATTTGTGCACGTTGCTGACAGCGTGGTCCAGCCGCTGTAGCCCGTACGACTCTTGCTGCGACTCCGTGGCCTCGAAGCCCGGCAGATAGGGGCCCTGCAAAGGAAGGGAGGGAACAGGAATGGCAGACACCAGATTGCATCGACAGCCGCCCGATGGCACATCTCCGCCGCCCGTGCAACTCCCGCCGCGCATTTGTCGTCTCAACACCTGGCAGGTAGGGACCCTGAAGCACGCTTGCACTGGCGCAGAGGAAAACTGCTATCCTGCTTGCCACATGGACGACAAAAGGCCCATCACGAGGTCAGACACGCGCACTTCGACATCGTCGCAATGGCCACTGGATGACCACTAAGGCATGCCCTGGTATGCCACCACCAGGCCTGCTGCAGCAGGTCAATAGGATCACAAACGGTCCCTTCGCCTGCACATGCATCTGCAAACTTACTGCAGTAGACCTCAGGCGCAGGGCGTGAAAGCCAGTGCGGCCTCCTAAAAGGCGCCCCAATACAGCGCCTTGCAGCCCCGCAGATGTCGCTGGAAGTATGTTGCTCAGGCCGTCGAATCATATGTCTTCAGTAGACAAGCCTGTAGGGTACCAGGATACGCACCTGAAAGTCGCCGCTTACAAAGCGCAGCACGCAGTCGCCATACGCGCGGATCTCAGAGACCAGCGCGACGCCGCCGCCGTTGGAGTCCCGCAGCTCCATCGGCGGCAGCATGCCCTCCGCGCCATTTGCAGTGGCCGTCTCGAACGCCTGCCTCGCGTCATCCACCTTGATGCCTGAGCCATTGAGAAGATTGCACACTGATTGTGATGATCTCACTGGATCGAGTTCGTCAGCGGCACACCCTCCGCGCCGTTTGCAATAGCGGTCTCGTGTGCCTGCCTCGCGTCATCCACCTTGATGCCTGGGGCAAGCACGCGGGAGATTTGTAATTCTGCTGCTGTGTGCAGGTGCTGCTGTGTACCCATATGGACAACTTGCGTGCATTGCTGGAGGTTAGAAGCAGAAGGGACACTCGCCAATGGCGCGCATGGCCAGGCCGCGCTGGTTTAGGCAGCCGTGGGCCGCCTCCCAGTCGTGCCACGGCACCGGCGGCGTTCAGAGTTATGATCAGGGTTCAGAACCACCCATCGAGTGACAGGCGCACCGATGGCGCGCACTGCCAGGCCGTGCTGGTTGAGGAAGCCGTATGCCATGTCCTGGTCGTACCACGGCAGCGGCGGCATTGATGCATATTGTCAGCATTGATAAACGTGTATGATCAAGAAGCGCACCGATGGCGCGCACTGCCAGGCCGTGCTGGTTGAGGAAGCCATGTGCCGTCTCCTGGTCGTACCACGGCAGCGGCGGCATTGATGCATATTTTTCAGCATTGATAAACGTGTATGAGCAAGAAGCGCACCGATAGCGCGCACTGCCATGCCGTGCTTGTTGAGGAAGCCGTACGCCGTCTCCTGGTCGTACCACGGCAGCGGCGGCAGCGCGCCTGCCTTGCGGTTGGCGCGGGAGTAGGGCGCCGTCAGCGCAAATGTCAGCTCCCCCGAGCGTAGCACATAGCTCGCGAAGGTGGAGTTCTGCGTCGACAGGTCCGACTTCGCGACCACCGGCATGCCCAGGCCCCAGGAGAACCTGCGTTTCCAGAGAGTCCCGCTGTAGGTAAATGATGTAGCTTGACAGGAGCAGCACGACTGCCCGCAATTCGCCTGAGATGCATCTCCCGATGACAGCGATCAAGCTCCAGATGGACCAGATCGATCTCTGAGCATCGGCGCCGCTGCCTCGGTTGACAGGCACGCATGCCTCGGCTTGGCAGCGCAGGATGCCAATCAGCGCTGCGGCTCGGCTCACGGCAGCAACACGACCACTTACGCCTGCCCATGCCGCCATCTGCATTGTTTCCGAGCAGAGCATCCAGCAGGGTGCTGCCTTGCAAGCATAGCCCTTCCGGCCCTTACGACCAGCTGGCGCTGCATGTGACTCAACTGAGCCCTGCTGTGGTAAGTAAATTACTCCTGCAGGGGTTTAAGCCCACCTCTTGGCGCTGGCGGTCGCGTCTGCCGTCCAGAATTCCACATGGTGGAAGCGATGCACCCCGAATTTGTCGCTGCGGGGGTTGTGCCGCACAGGCCTCTCCACCTGCAGGGACAACGTTCCCAGACTTTTGCTGTTCGACGCCGCTGTCTCTTTACGATACTACTCCAGAGGAACGTCGCGCCGCCGCGCGGATGCTTGCATGTCTTGCATGGCGGCATGTCAGATTGAGGATTCTGGTGCATGCTGTGGCACTCTGACAACAGGCTAGACACGCTGAACGGCGGGCACCTCTTGGCCTATGGATTCAGGAACGCCCGCACTGCAGACTACATGCTCCTCCCCATCACCGCCGCGACCCATGCGTGCCGGTGCTGTCGCTACCGAGGCTTTCGAGGCGGTTGAGCTGAACCTGCTGTGGGCAGGCCTGGCTGCGGGGTGGACTATCGAGCAGGTGAGTCGATTCAGCGAAGTGCGGAAGCCGAGTTGGCAATGCAGCAGGGAGGCCGGAAACATGTGCGTGCGAGCAGCCAGGACAGTGTGACTGCTTGTAGACGCTGCGGGAGCAGATTTTCACGCAAATTTACTGTGGTGCACATCAACTCACGTGATCTTTACCACGTCAGCAGGAAGCCAGGGAATCTAAGCACAGCTGGCCGTAGATTCCGCCTAACCAGCCGCCCTGGAGGGGACCTCCTGCGCTGCCGCAGAAAGCAGAGGTTCCCCTGGTCAACTTTGATGTTCAGTCCGCTGCGGAACCAGCCGCAACCGTACGGCGCGGCTTCTTAACCTGAGCACGAGGTCGGCTCATTCCTTTCCGTCAGCACCACCGTCGAGATGGTCGGCCATGGCAATCCCGAATCAGCTCCACATGCATGCAACTTGTCTCGATGGCTCCATCTACAATTGTGCAAACTTTCTGGTGCAATGAACGTGGTCGACACTTTCTGCGCCTGGCCTGGACTGACAGCCGCTGGACAGGCTGCAGTTTATTAATTCATTACCCTCGCCGGACCTTGGCGTGGGAGATAATATAATTCTGCACATTCCAGCAATTTCCATCTCCATCTGGACTTGCTGCGCTTGGCACTCGGTGTTTTGCTGGTGCGTTCGCAGTTTATCAGGATGGCCTTTTGCCTGGGCCCGTCGGGCGCGACGCCGGGACCGGCTGGGTCACTGCAGTGTCTGGACTTTGACCCCATCGACATATCCAGTGTGCGCATTGATACTGCGATGGTGCAGCAATCGCTGCAGTGGATAGGCTCTTTTGCACCCGTCACCAGCGACTCGGTAGTGCAGGCGCAATTCGCCCAGATCGACCTCGCGAGGGTGATGAATTAATAAACTGCAGCCTGTCCAGGCCAGGCGCAGAAAGTGTCGACCACGTTCATTGCACCAGAAAGTTTGCACAATTGTAGATGGAGCCATCGAGACAAGTTGCATGCATGTGGAGCTGATTCGGGATTGCCATGGCCGACCATCTCGACGGTGGTGCTGACGGAAAGGAATGAGCCGACCTCGTGCCCAGGTTAAGAAGCCGCGCCGTACGGTTGCCGCTGGTTCCGCAGCGGACTGAACATCAAAGTTGACCAGGGAACCTTTGCTTTTTGCGGCAGCGCAGGAGGTCCCCTCCAGGGCGGCTGGTCAGGCGGAATCTACGGCCAGCTGTGCTTAGTTTTCCTGGGCAAAAAGTTACAGCAGTCAATTTCCTGAGCTGCACGCACACCCACCCACCCTAATTGCTTGCCGCAGCACATTGCCACCAGAGGACCAGCGGATCCAACCGACGGCCGCCGCACAGTCTGACGTTGTCTGAGCCCTTCGAACGAGCTCCATCAGTGCAGCAGCTTGAAAGGATCAGTCCTCGGAACCTCGACCTTGAGGTGTCGTCAGTTTGATCGCTCTAGGCCTTGGCGGCAGGTCCTCCGAGCGACGGTCACGATGGTCAAGCTCGTCAGGTCAGACCCCGCAGAGTTGCATCATGGGCAGTCTGCACCAAAAAGTTGCTCGTTGCTGGGCAGCAGCACACGCCGTGCAGCGAGGCCCACTAACAGTACCATGATGTCCAATCGCCGTTCCAACTGGATTGCGCAGGTTCCTGATGAAGCTGTCCAACGAGACTGTCCAAATTGAGCTGAAGAACGGCACGGTCATTCAGGGAACAGTCTCAGGTGGGCTTGCCACCTTGTGAGAAGCTTTGCAGAGCACACAGTGGCTGCGATCTACACGTTCCACAGCCACGCGGATACGTCTGTGCGCTGATAGCAACAGCTCTTGTGCACAGGCGTTGACGTCGCAATGAACACGCATCTGCGGGCAGTGAAGATCACGCCAAAGGGCAAGAACCCCATCTCGGTGGACCAGATGAGCGTGCGCGGCAACAACATCAGGTACGCTGTGACATGCACCCCTTCGGCAGTCCGAAGTGTCGAGCACAGACCTCATTGCGCATGCTCAGCGGCTGCGTCTGCGCTATTGCTGCCACCATGCTAGCGATTGGACTCCTGACTCCATACCTGTGGACCTCGCAGATACTACATCCTGCCGGACACGCTGAACCTGGACACGCTGCTCGTGGACCTGGACCAGCCGAAGACCCGCCCCAAGCGCCCGGAGCGCGCCGGTGAGCCACTCCTCGACTGCATTCCAGCGCTCAAGACACGGCTCAGCAAAGCATTCCGTCTGCATTCGCCGTTTGATGCGCATTGGTTCTGACCGACTCAGCCACTCTGGCCCAACTCAGCCCTAAATTGCCCACTGCAGCGTGCCGCATGCCCTCCTGTGATTTTCGTGCCCCTTGGCAATCGGGGCCCCTTGAGTGCCATCTCGGAGATGCAATTCCACGCAAGTCCATTGCATCGCAGGCATGGCGCGGGGCAGGGGCCGCGGGCGCGGCCGGGGGCGCGGCCGCCGCTAGGCTGCCGAGAGGTTTGGTGGGAAATCAGGCGTGCGGCGGCAGACTGGGCGCGCGGGCTGCTGTGCGCCGTACTGCGGAGGTCACAAAGCTGCGCAATATGAGCAGCTGGGAAGAGGGCTGGACGCCCGGCTATCAAACATGCCGCTGTGAGTTGCACATCCCGCTTTCTGGCATGCCAGCGCACTCTACTGTTGGATGGATCCTCGTGAAATCTTGACGATCCTGACGAAATCGGTGAAGGTCGGGTGTGTCGAAACGGTTTGTAAACAGAAGGGCAAGGCCAGGGACAGTATCTGTTGCTCGACACCCCATGCGCGACACTTGCACTGTGAACAATCTCGAGGGGCGCCTGTTGCCAAGCCACACAAAGCAACTGTCACTCGGACGGTGCCATGCATGGCCGCAAGGCTGCTGTCTACCTGCGCTAGCCCTTTCAAAAGCTCTTGAAGGCCTTGGGCGCCTGCACGGGCATGCGGAAGGGCGTGTACTCGCGCAGCTGCTGCAGGAAGTCGTCCGATGGCCGTTCCTCGCACGGCACCAGGCCCGCATCCTCCGGCGCCAGCTCTCCAATGTAAAATTCCTGCAGCAACACAATATCAACAGCAGCGCAGCATCAAATCTTGGGCAGGAAGGGTTCACTTCTAACAGCAGGAGATGTGTCCATCTAACAGTGGCAGCTCTGGTGGGAAGCCCCCAGGAGTGTCAGGAGGCGCCCTATTAGGCGCACTATTAGGCGCACCTTCAGGTACAGAAAGCTCTCCCTGGAGACGTGGTACACCTGCGACACATGCAGCAGTCAATGTAAAGTTCATGCTGTTTAGGGGTGCACAGATACTCCACGAGAGGACGAAAGCAAGCTGTGCAGACCCAGCACGTAGGAGGCACCTCGAAGAAGCGGGAGCACTCCAGGTTGAGGGCCTGTGCCGGGATGATGCTGCTGCCGCCCGGGTGCTCCGGCAGCCACCGCGTCACGTCCAGGATCATGCCTGAGCCACAGGTCCATCCATTGTCAGAATCGTGAGAGCAACGACCGCAGCGTGTGCAGAACGATGGTGTCCTCACAAGAATTGCTGGCAGCAGCCACCGCGTCAGTTCGTCCAGGATCATGCCTATGCGCATTGATGCGGATCAGCAGCCTGTGCAGAATGGCAGTGTTCATAGCGCGAGTGCGCCCAAATCACCACTCCATGGCTTGGTATGTCTGGAAAGTGTTGCGCTAGCGGCATCGACGCAGGTGTTCAAATGCACACCGTCCAGGATGAGGATGCATTTCCCATCGGCGTTGGCAGCCTTGATCTCGTCGAAGGTGTAGACGCGCAGCCGCGACTTGCTCTGGCCCAGCTTGGCGGCGCACGCGTCCTGCGGCATTGGGAAACGTGCTCGGTGCTTTTCAGCTGGCGCAGTGCCGCTGCCTTGATCCCTGTAGGACGGGCAGCTGCAGAAGAACAAGTTGCTGCGGGCGCATGATGCGCCAGTCCACCAGCAGCCCCGTGGCCATACCGGAACATGGCGCTTCACGCTCACTGCGCCCCTTTGGGAATCCAATCCAAAGTGTGCTCACAATTGGGGTTGGGCAGGAGCCCCACCTCCAGGGAACGCAGTCCCAGGGTGCGCGCCGCAGGCAGCAGCTCCTCGGCAAGGTGCACCGCAAAGTTGGGCGTCGGCCGGCCCAGTGCTTGAGCCTCCAGGAAGATGAGCACCCTGCCAAGAAGCATCACTTGAGGTGTCATGCCGCAGCGTAAGCGCTTTTCGCCACCTCCTAGTCTTCATCCCTGATCAGATGGCTTCGCGACTCGCGGAGCCCAGTTGCAACCTCTGTCACTGGCCAGCTCGAGCTCATGCTGCCCGAGGCGCATTGCAGCACTCACCGATCAAAGGTGAGGGTGCCGACATCCACGTGCACGCTGATGAGGTTCTGCTCGTCGGAGCGAACCGCCGCCGTCAGCGCGATGCATGACCGCAGCAGCTTGCGCTTGACAGGAAACACCTGCGGCAGTACAAAGAGTCACCGATTGTCTTTGCACTGTCTGTGAGTTGAGGTGGAGTGAAAACCCCACGGACCCCCGGTGAAGACCCCGGTGAAGACACCACAGACCCCCGGCAGCTTGCCGTGACTTGCAGCTCTCAACGGTGTGACCTGTGTGCAAGTCATCTGGCAGCAGCGGCGTGACACAGCAGCCTAGTTTGTAACGAGTCAGCACATGGCGACATGTCCCACCTCGCCGTCATCTGTGTACACATCGACGACGTTTGCTGACGGCGCCTGCGCCGTGCGCGGCTGCCTGTTGACGAGCGTCAGGCTGCCAGCGGCGCCGCTGCTGTTGTTGCCGCTGCCATTGCCAGCGTCGCTGGCGCCGCCATTGCTGTCTGGCTGCTGCGGGGCGACGCCGTAAGCCGCATCCCCTGCAACCGTTCACACAAGATGTCTCAGCATGCAGGCACGAACTGCCGCACTCAAGAGGGCGCGGTATCAACCGCTTCCTGGGTCCAGCCCAATGCAGCGTTTCGGCTTCGACTGCAAACTCAAACCTAGCAGCGCACCTGAACCGCTGTCTCTGCCGCCGCCGCTCTCGCCGTCGCCGCCGCCGAGCGACAGGCCGGCCATCGCGGCGCGCAGCGCCGGAGCGCGCAGCGCGGCCGCCCCTGCCGGCGGCTCGCCCAGCAGCACCGCCGTGTCGGGCGCCAGCTGGCCCCGGAAACAGTGGTACGCTACTGCCTCCTGCAGAATGAAAGTGTAAAAGCGGTCGGCAGGACTTTATTTCCCGTGTGCAGTGTGGCGTCCTCGCCGGCGGCTCACCAAACAGCACCGCGGCGCTGGGCGCCGGCTGGCCCTGGAAGCAGTGGTACGCCACCGCTTCCTGCATGCATGGAGAACCAAATTGGCAGAATTTCATCTTGTTATGCAGGAAGCAGTGGTACGCCACCGCTTCCTGCGGCGCTCCAGCGCTTGAGTCATAGTCATACATGTCAAAACTTCAAAGCGGTTGTCCCACCCCATCATGCCTCCTCTCCAGGGGGTGATCGCTCTGATGCCGTGCTTCCACATCCTCAGGGCGATTCAGTGTCCGGTGAATACTGCTGCACCATACGTAGTCCCTGGGCGGCGCATATTGGCGGCCATGACATTTGTCACGACGGGCACCCCGCCAGTCACACTCGACTGCTGATGCGCAAGTCGCGTCTGCTGAGAAACTTCTCATGCTTTCATCTTCTCATTCCCACCTCCTGGGCGGCGGCGTCCAAGGTGTCGGTCGCGGTAACACGCGCCACTATCGAAACGCCCCGCCAGTCGACCACCAGCAGCTGCCCGACGGCCAGCACTCTGCCTAGGTGCTGCTTCACCAGCGCCTGCGCCAGCAGCCGCTCGTCCACCTGCGGCAGCAGGAGTGCAGTCAACCACGAAATGTTCCTCAAAGAACCCTGTGAAAATGATGGCAGGTGGAGATGTGCAGGCGTGCTGAGGAGCACACCGCAAGCAGCCAGCCCAGGTAGCGCACTCCACTCTGTGTATGCATTTTGAACACAGAGGTGAACGAATCAGGTTCACTCAGGGTTTTTGAGAGTGCAAATCAAAAGTCCACCTGCAATCCGCCAGGCTCGTCCCGGGGCTCCAGCAGCCGCACCTCGGCCTCCAGGTCCGTCAGCACGAACGTCTTGTCCGGCGGCGGTGCGAAGATCCTGGGAAACCCACGATCATTAGCTTGTTACGTATATCAAGGGGACTGCTTGGCGCATGAGTTCAGGAACAGCATGGCAGCATTCCACCATGCGACCACGGCAGCCGGACCAGCGGACGGAGCCCCGCGCTGCGACAAGGTTCCTTTTGGTCTCAAAATCTGAGTGTCATGCAGCACCTGAAGTCGTAGGACTCGCCAGGGCACAGGTGCAGGCTGTGCTGCAGCGGCGCGTCCATCTCCAGGCAGCCCGGCGCAACCCGCTCGTCTGCCCGCACCTGCGGCATGCGCAAACCGCTCAATCGACACTCATGCGTGCTGCAGGACCAGCGTGTTGCGGGCTTCACACACACACACACGACCGTTACGCGTAGGGTCAAGGCGCTTGCGCCACATTTCGTGTCTGGCGCCCACCGTGGCGATGCAATCGGAGCCTCCAGCGAGCGCCGCCAGACACGCCGGCTGCATAAAGGGCGCCCACGCCTCGCAGCTGCTGGGGTGCACCAGCGCCGGGCCTGGCGAACAAGGGACATTTTTTTCTGCCCACATAATCTTGGGGATAGATGCTGGGGTTGCTGCCACGTCCATATCAGGGCCGCAGGCGGGATTGACTGGTGCCTTTCACTGCTCAGATGCATGTTTAGGTTGCAGGAACTCTTGCAGAGGTGTCCCGCCCCGCTCACCCGAGCTGCTGGTGTCAGTCGCATTTGCAATGCGCAGCCGCAGTGGCGGCGCCTCGTGCGCATCCTGCAGCGCCCGCAGCTGCCCGCCGCCCTGGATGCTCAGCGGTCCCTTGCTGGGCATGGAAGGCATGGCGATGAGTCTTACTAGGAGAATCTGAACTTCCAGATGGTCAAGTGAGAAGGTCCTTTGCAATTTTCTGCCAGAGGGCGGTGCCCCGATGGATTGTCGGCAAGAAAGCTGCTTTTTTGCAGTCTATATCGCGAGCCGGAGAGCTGGCTCACGACACATGTGCTCCGAGGTCTTGCAGCGCAAATAGAAATGGCAGATCGCAGGTCACGATTGTGAGGGAATCATGAGCTTGCAGCACAGCATGCATCGCATGCACCACTTGCCATTTGCAATCTGCAAAACGCACTTTGCATTTTGAGTGTGGAATAAAACCTTGGGACTGCATGATTGAGTGCGCTTCGGCTGTTGCGGAGAGCGCACAATGAGCACTTTTAGATAGCTGGCTGTGTGCGGCGCCAGTGGAGGCGTGTAGACCCCTCAGCTTGCCAGCCAGCAAATGCATCAAAGGCTGCTATGCAACGCGGTTCCTATACCAGTGCTCGCAAAATTCTGATGCTGCAAAGCTCGTATGCTCCTCTGCGTCAAGTCCACATGCTACAACGCCGCAAAGGAGCTACGCAACCACTCGCGAATGCCCCTGCCAAACTCATTATCGACACCTACTCCTCCCAATACATTCAATTCCATGTCCGCGTCTGGCGCACTGTGTGAGAGCTGCTGCGCGGCTGGCTACGAAGCCGCAGCACGCAGCGCCAGTGGCGCAGGCGGCGCCTGCCGAATGGATGCGGCAGACGAGATGCACCTTCGTGCGGCGCTCACTAGTTGCGCTTGCCGCGGTCTGCCTGCATGCACACAGGACTGGTAAGACTCTTGCAGTGACCGATCATCGCGGAGCGGATGGCGGATGGTTAACAATGCCTGCAATGCTCTGTTTCAGGATGTTAATGGCCCGTCACATTTCGGTGCCGCATGCGCCATCAGCGGAGCAGTGACGCACCTTCTTCTCGTTCCCAGCGGCCATGCGGTGATGCAGTTCCCAGCACACTGTCAAAATGCAGCGTCCTGGTTCAAGATTTTGGCGCCTCGACACACCTTCTTCTCGTTCTCGGCAGCTAGACGGTACCACACGCTGCCATCGATGCAGGTGCGCACCGCCTCCTTGCTCAGCAGCCCCTGCTCGTCCTTCAGCAGCCACCTGCGCGGCACCAAGGTCGAGGGCTTCATGTATGCGCGAGAATTGCCATCCGGTGCAACTGCGCCTCCTTGCTCAGCAGCCCCTGCTCGTCCTTCAGCAGCCACCTGCATATCACACCGAAAACAAGGGTGTTGGCAGCGTAAACAGCGAGGCAGGCGTGTGCCGCCTCCTCCTGCTTCGGCAGCCACCTGCGGACTACATGCCGAATTCCATCATTTACCCTCCATTTACCACCATCCACGGTGGTCAGGATCCATCGATGAGAAGGCACGCCCGCGGGCAGCTGTAGTGTCCAGCAGTCGAATCATTGCACGTTGCGACAAGCAACCTGAGCTAACGAAGACACAGTCGAGCTTCAGCAACAGCCACAGCTACAGCTCACCATGCAAACGTCCACTCCAGGATCTCGGCGGTCTGGCCAAAGGCGTCAAAGGGATTTGCGTTGGTCTGGATGGCCGCCCACACCTCCTTGAAGCTCATCTTGCCGTCCTTGTCCTTGTCGTGCCTGCGAGATCCAGATTGGGCGTCAATAAAGTGGAGGATTCATGAAAGAGCTGCGCGAAAGTGGGTGGACGCTGCCAGGATCACTGCACATTTGTAGTCAAGGCAGACGGCTGCGTCAACCTGCAAAATCCCAAAACCCTTGGAAGGCCACAGAGCGGCCGGCGGCTTCCGGCACTGGATCGGCTCAGGCTCGAGAAAACAAGAAAAGAAACGTACGGCAAGCATTCCAACTATCAAGCGTGAGTCTGCCGAGACGGCGCTCACTTGCTGAAGAACTCCTCCAGTTTTTGGGGTACCATGCGGCCCTCCGTGTCATAAGTTTCGCTGTCGCTGCCATGCTTGAGGCTGCGCACAGGAAAAGCATATTCATGGCATCACCACCGGTCTAGAGGATCTGCTGGGCCGGACAGCCAGGTAGCAGCGCGCTGCCATCACGCAGCAGCGGCTTGCAGCCGCAGTCCGGAGTCCGACAGCCCCGTAATTTGAAATATGAAACAGCAGTTTGTAAGCCAAAAGTCAGGCATTTCATCCAGGGTCAAAAGTGCACAGAACCAATGGTCCAGCACCCATGCCATGCCCCAACACCTTGCAGGGGCTTCTCATCGCAGCATCTGCTGGTGTGGTCACGCACTTGTGGATGTTGTTGGTGTTGATGCTGAACAGCGGGTCCGGCAGCCAGCTGCCCTGTGTCAGCCAGCTGAACGGGCCGTGAATCACCGGCATCGCCAGCGCCGAGATGATCGGGTTGAAGCCTGATTGAAAAGCAAAACAAAGAGTCAGGCGACACATTGCTTCCGATACGGCGGATTGGAGGGTGTTGTGGAAGCAGGAAGCATTGAAATACGTGTTCATTCAAAAACACAAGTGTCACAGGGAGAGGGCGGAAGTCTGAACATTGCCTATCTTGCGGAAGCCTGCGACAAGCAGCAGCAAGTCGTCGAGAATTCATGCGTCATATTGCCTGCTTTGAGGAAGTTCTGCCGATGCGCCACTGGCAGATCAATATCCTGACTGTGTGCGCATGGCATCGTGGTGCATGTGGCACTTGATCAATACAGATCAAGATGGTCTGCCCACCAACGTAGGTGTCGAAGGGGTAGATGATGCCGTCGTTGTCCCTGTCGGAAATCATGATACACGGATCAGCAATGCACGGTCCCATGGCGAAGAATCTGCGGTGATCAACCCTTCAGGGTGACGCAGAGAGGTGATGGCAATGTGCTGATGCCAGGTCCAACAACAGGCGTCAGGATCTAGCCGGCTGTCCAAAGCACCTGTCGAAGAAGTCCACATGCTGCTGCAGCACTGTCCGGTCGCGCGGCCTGCATGTAGCAGAATCAGTCCGAGGTGAATTCTGTAGTTCGCAGGCAATGTGGCTGCAGGCTTCAGCCGCCCGGCCGAGCGCCAAGGCGCCATCCTGATGCGCTGCCGTGCATCGTGCGGATGCATAGTCAGAGTCATCAGAACAGTAACACGAGTCATTGCGCCATGGCCTACATATAGCCTCTGTGCAAGGTTGGTTTGCCGCGAGGTTGGTTTGCCGCTGCCTGGTGGCTGAACCGTTGACAAGTCTAGATCTTATGGCACAGATTCCTTGCAAAAACTTGCAGAGATAAGGGGTTGAGGACATGCATGTCATCACCTGTCTGGCGTCCCGTCGGGCTGCTCGACGGTGGCTGCACGGTTGGCACGAGGCTGGCCTGCGTCGCCCAGCTTCTGTTCGAGCAGATCGGCAGGCGGAGGAGGTCTCTCCCTTGTGATGGGAACCTGGGAGTGTGACAGCGAAGGATGTCATTCTGCAAATCATGCGGATCGTCCCTCAAGACTCTTCTCGGATAAACGATGCCAGAGTTGTGAGGTTCACCTCAGGGATTACGCTCGTGACGTCCTCAAACATGATTGTGGCGAGACTCGGGAGAAAATTGGGTTGAGGCTTCAGCCTCGGAAAGGTGCACTGATGAGCGACAGCGATGATGCACCATCACCTGCTATTCTGCGCGAGAGACACAACAGAGGGGCCAAAGGTGCTTTTGGGCAGGTCGAAGATCTTCCTGAGCCTTCCTCACTCCTCTCAACCACCGCCGGAGTTTCCGCCGTCAGCCAGTAGGGAGAGCTGGAGTGGCTGAGTGTGACCACGACAGCGTATTTGAAGCTGCAGATGGTTTGATCGGCTGCTCGGTTCAATCAATGCTCTGGATCCAACCGGGCAGTGTGCTGCATGCGGCAGTTATTATCACGCTGCTGCCGCCACTTTCTGCTCTAGTGACACCACACAACACGTCGCTCGTGCTCGACTCGCTAGAAATTCAAATGTGCTGCTAGAAAAAGCCACACAGCGCGCACAGTGTGTGCTGTTGCCAGAGGCGGCAGTGTACAAACTGCAGATGACGTCCAACGAAGCAGCTCCTTCATGTAGTGTAATTGCCATAGGCGCTTGTTCACTCGACTAAGCCCCACATCTATACACCTACCCATCTCCTGCACCTGAATTGAAACATTCAAGCCGAGCGCAATTGCCAGCATTGCGCAACCACGCACAGTGCCGTGCAGGGGTTGCAATATTGCTAGTTTCTATCTCACGTGATCGCACAGCCGTCAAGCAATTGTTGCAGACGGGAGGCGCTCCGAACGCAGCACCCGAATTCCGCCTTCCATCTTCCAGTTGAATTGCCACCGATTCGAGGGTCCCTACTGGCATAGGCGCCGAACCAGCATCACTGCTTGGTGTGCTTCCGCCCGTTTGCCTGCTGCGTGCAGAAGACACTGGATCAGGTGGTTTTGTATCGTATTCTGTTCGTCGTGAACCCTGCTGGGCAGCTAACGCCGGTTGACGCTGCGGAAAATGAATAATCTCCTGCAGCATGTGGTCCTTCGTGGTCTGGGGATGACAAGGCGCAGCCACAACACAGCCAAAGCGCACATACATCATGCGGCCGCGTCTCTGCCGCCTGCGTCCCACACTGCGGCATGTTGTCAAGCTGTCTCGAGGTCCCTGCCCCACCCTCGCCGAAATGCACCCGAAGGCATCAGAGGCGGTGTGACGCACATTCTTCTTCTCACTCTCGGCGGCCAGGTGATACACAGCGCCGGCCACATGTTGTCAAGCAGTGCTCGGTGCTCACTTACCAGTGCAGCCTTTGCTTCTCACCTTCCTGTTCTCGTTTTCATCGGCCAGGCGGTAGAAGACGCTGCCATCGATGCAGGTGCGCACCGCCTCCTTGCTCAGCAGACCCTGCTCGTCCTTGAGCAGCCACCTGCCGACACCAAGATAAGAACATTTGCAGTGCGTGCGCAAAAGCAAACCAAAGCAGGTGCGCATAGACACTTAGCTCGGCAGCCCCTGCTCGTCCTTCAGTGACACCTGCGATCCAAAGCAGCGGCACGCCTCATATGATGCTCAGACATAATGGAGGGCTACACACTTTCACACTTCCACCATGCACAACGCGGTGGATTCCGCTGCGACAGAGGAACAAGAAGAGAAACGCCAAGCGCACCATGTCACACCCCACTCGAGCCTCTCGGCGGTTTGCCCGAAGAAGTCAAAGGGGTTGGCGTTGGTCTGCGCGCCGGCCCACAGCTCCCGCAAGGTCAGCTTCCCGTCGCCGTCACCGTCGTGCTTTGAGAAAAACTCCTCCAGTTTCTGCGGCACCATGCGGCCCTGTTTATCGTAGGCGCCGCTGTCGCTGCCGTGCTTGGTGCTGCAAAGCATTGACACGATCCACGTCGCGACCCAGGAATCATGCATCGTGTTTGGCAGCGCAGAAAGACTTGCAGTCAGACGAGGTCATCAGTACCGCTCGGGACTCTGCCCAGGTCTGAGCATGGTCAGTGGAGGCTGTCGCTGGCACGAGTGCTGCAAATCCAGGGCTCCTTCAGCTTGCCTGCTGCAGTGTCCAGGGCACCAGCACCCACGAGCTTGCTGCACATACACTGCACAGATCAAGCAAAGGCTGCCCTACCGGTGGATGTTGGCGGTGCGGATGCTGAACCAGGGGTCCGGCAGCCAGCTGTTTTGCGTCAGCCAGGAAAAGCCGCCGTGAATGATGATTGCCGCCAGGAAGGATACGACGAAATTGAACCCGATCTTGTGGAAGCCTGTGTCGGTCAGAAAGAGCATTGATTTGTTAATGCGTCTTCAGGTAGATGGAAACATGTCGACTGATCTATCTCCACATCAGTTTCTGAGTGCCTGATCAGACGGAGGCTGTTCACGGGCATATGCCACACCACCAGCTGCGACGCATTACCACGGCTGGCACTATCATCTGCGATGCTTCTGTGAGAAGTGCATCGAATGCATCAGTAGAGACTTGGAAGTTACCGCTCACCCACATACGTGTCCAGCGGGTAGATGATGCCATCGCTGTCCCTGTTCGAACGCAGTTGCCCGTTAACAACTACATTAAATGTTCACCCTGTTTAGCATGTGTACACGCCTCGACAGGCAACCAACTGCTACACAGGATACAATGTCACAAAGCGCCGTGATGATGCCCCGCGCCTGTCGAAGAAGTCGACGTGCTGCTGCAGCACTGTCCGATCTCCTGGGCTGCGCAAGCATAGTCATAACAGGCTCAGACTTTTGGAATCGGCACACCGATTCGGCAGACAAAGGCAGCTTGGCCTCCTGCGACAGGCACAGTTGGGATCACCTGTCTGGGGTCCCCTTGGGCCGCTCGATTGTAGCTGCGCGATTGAAACGAGGCTGCCCTGCATCACCAAGTTTCTTCTCGAGTATACTAGCAGGAGGGGGTGGGCGCTTTGCTGTCACCGGGACTTCCGGAGTGACAGATTGCACATCACTGGACATCGAGCGAGGCTCGACGAGCTTCAGAATGTGGCCTTCGTGTCGCAAAGGGGTAACAGGGTTTGGCAGGTGGCCAGCGATGCTAGCGGGTTGAGCACTCTGTGCTCGGGTCTGCGAATAAATGCATTCAATTCTCGGAGAGATCCAGGAGGGCCATGCGAACCTGCGTGGAAGTCGGTGACGGGTTGGGAAGGGAGCTTGGCACAGGTGGGTATCAACTGCTCAAGAGACTGCTAATCCAGAGTGTTTCACGCCGAAGATGCCACCGGGAAGTGTGATACTCTGAGCGTGGCGGCGGCGATGCCGCCAGTGCAGACCCCTGCCGATGTTTGTCAACTGCGCCGCGCTTGACGCCGTCGTGTTGGGGCATGTAATGACCAGGCTTCATGCGCATGCCAATCCTGCTGCCTCCACAGCGGCAAGGCCGCTTGCAACCAATCAAGAAAATCTGCTAATACGGCGGTGAGTCAACATGACGTGCAGGCACCCGCTCCCGCTGCTCTGCCTCATCCGAATCATAGCCTTCCCCACGCGACTCCGACGCCTCGCCGGACGCTGCAGACACGTCGGACCCCGAATCCTCAAACGCTGCCCAGCGCAGCCCTGCCCGTCGCGGCTCTGCCTGCCGCTCGCGCCGCACCTGCTCCCGCATCCGAGCCTGCTGCGAGTCCCCCTGCCGCCGCTGCTCCTGCTGCAGCTGCTCCTCTCGCTGCAGCTGCTCCTCTGCCTCGACCAGCCGCCGTTGCTCCATTTCCTCTGCGTCCTCGGCGGTCTGCTGGGCGCGCATCGTGCCGCGGAAGGCCGGCGCGAGAACGCCGACGCCGCGGCCGCGGCCGGTGACGAACACGCACTGCGAGCCGGGGTGCACCAGCACGTCCCGCACTGGCGCGGCCGTGGCGATGGCGGCCGCCGTCGGCAGCGCTGTGCTGGCATGGACGCGCCTCTCTGCGCATGCGCAGGCACAGTGATGAGCCCTTTGTGCCTGATGGCCTCAAATTTAAGTTTGAAAAACAAAAAATTCTTTAAAAGCTGCGTGAGCTGCCAGCGCCTGCATAAAGATTCAGACTGGAAGTGGCCACAACTGATAGCTCCGAATGTCAGCTTTCCATCCCCTCTGTGCTGGGAACGGGCAAGTGACGGCAAAGCTGTGCATGGCACAGCAAGAGTGCAGAAAGGTCAATGGACAGATGGGCAAGAACGTTGGCAGAGGAAAGCGCGTCGCACCCACGGCGCAGGGCGAGGCGCCTCCCGGGCTGAAGTCCATCACGCGGCAGCTGCCGGCGCCGTTGCGGCCGCCGGCGCCTGCCACAGCGAAGGACCTGCCGTCGACCGTCCAACCCGCCTGCCGCCCAGCACCTGTCGGCGACTCGTCGGCAAAAGCGCCGCAGTGCAGGTGCGTGACCGCCTGCTCCCCCATATCCAGCACGCCTGCAGGTCACAGAGTCCAGCACCCATTTGAAGGCAACTTTGCGAGGCACCCTCAAGGGACCCTGTGGGATGCAACCATGCGAAATGATCTTGTACACATCCTGCACACATCCTCTAGCCGGTGTGCAATGACCGCAAGAGTCTGTGAGGCGCCACTAGACCGCCCTTGGGATCGGCGTGCGCATGTCATGCACACTACAGCAACAGTATGCAATGCCACCACGCCAAGACTCAATCCACCGAGAGGTCAACGACCGGCCGCACCCGCCCAGCCATTGGCAAGCACAAAGCCGGCGCGGCGGCAGTCGGTCGGGTCCAGCGCCAGCGACCGCAGCGGCCACGCCGCGAGGCCCGCCTCCGCCGCCAGGCCCGGCAGCGAGGCCAGCAGCGGCCGCAGCGGCGCGCGCTGCAGCAGCGCCTCGCCGGACGGGCCGGCGGCTCCGAAGCTCAGCGCCGCGGCGCGGCCACCCCGCAGGTCCCACGTCAGCACCTGCGCAAACGTGTCAGGCTTGCATGTTGCCTGATGCCGTATCTACAACCCGTATCTACAATGATCAAGGGTGAAACCTCAGCCTTGGTTGTATGAGAGCCTGTAGGGACGAAGGGACAGGACGAGCGTGCGTGGCCAAATCCAACTGCATCCGTGGGATCTGCTTCACATGAGCTGGTCAAAAACGACAACGTATGGCACTGAAGTCAATGCATGCGGTAGGATCTGCAGAATATGAAGCGGGCGAGACAAAACGGCAGGGAAGTGGACCCTGCCCTCTCAAACCGCACCTCGCCGCTCCTGGTGCCAACAGTGATGGCGACGCCGTCTGGTTGCGGTTGCAGCGCTGTCGTGATGGCGCCCACTGACGCACCAGGCGACAGCACCGCGGCGGGTGTCTGCGGCTGCCGCGCATCCCACAGCAGCACCTGCAGGGGCAGTCACTGCACTTGAGCTTCATGACTCAAAGACTTGGGAGCTCCAGCGAACCTCCTGGTAATCTCAAGGCGCCTTCATCATCCAGAGACCCACTGCTGCAACGAATGCAAGCAATAGTCTCAGCAAGCAGTCTGCGATCGAGTGCAACGGTTTAACATATGCCGCACCATGCCCCTTTCGCCGGCCGCTGCGATGTGGTGCGGCCCGCCGGGCAGGTAGGCCACAGATCCTAGGCGGCCATTGGCGGCGGTCGCCGCCAGCAGGTGCGCCGGCGGCCGCTGCTGGCAGAAGCGCCCAGTCGGCTTGCCCTGCGTCATTGTGGCACACTTGCAAATGCACAGCCAGTTGCTACTGTGACCATGTTGCAAGTGCGGCTGGGCATGTGCAAGCAGCCATCTGCAGCTCAGGAACAGGCTGAATGACACTGAGGGACAGGCTCAAAACGGCAAAGAGCGGGGGAGGGGCGAGAAAGCAGGGAACGGTGGGGAGGGGCAGCAAAAGGTGACGAAGAAGGGTGAAGGAAAGGAAAGGCAAGGGGCAAGTAACACAGGGCAGGCGAGACAAGACAGGGGGGCAAGAAATGGAAGTCCTCGCCTGTGTGACCTCGAGGTCGTAGACGTGCAGCTGGTTGTTGCTGCCGGGCGCCGTGACGGCGACCTGGCAGCCGCGGCCGGGGTTCCACGCCAGGCTGGCGCAGGGCCGCTCCAGCTGCAGCAGCAGCAGCGCGCCGCAGCCAAGACCCCTGCACGAATGGGTTGAAAATCAGTTCGGATCCGGCACAGGAAATGGTCTTCATCTTGTTGAAATTTTGGTCTAGAGTGCCCGGCGATCCCGGCCGATGCGCCACAGCAGGTGAAGGCTGCCTGGTCGCCTGCTGGTCGCCCACAGTCTGCGTGGCCTTGCGCTTGCAGATTGGCGACAGCTGCGGTCTGGCGCGTCACATGCGCGGGCATCTCCTCCCTGAACGAGGCATCCAGATAGCAGCAATCGGCTGCGGTAAATTAGTGGCGTCCAATGACAGCGGCCACGCACATCCGCCGCATGCCCTGCCTTCACTCGCTGCTCAGCTTTGCAGCTACCCCTACTGGTGTCCGTCCAATGATGCGCCTGGGATGCAATGACGTGAACTTCGCATGCACAGTCACGTACATTGTGGGCGTGCCCTCCGCCTGCGCCACGCTACCGGCCTTCAGCAGCGACAGCACGCCATCGGAAGAGCAGCATGCCAGCAGCTCCCCATCGGCGCTCAGCTGCATGCACTCCAGGGCCTCTATCTGTGGCCACCCTCGCGACCTGCGCCATTGCGGGAGAGCCTTCATATTCTGCAGATTTATGTAGCTGTTGTATGCACTTGATTGCATGCACTCCAGGGCCTCCATCTGCAGCCACCCGCGCCACCCGCGCCATTGCAGGACAGCCTTTTAGACTCGGCGTCAACATAGCTGTTGATTGCGCACAGCTGAATGCCACAAGCGTCTGCATGTTCTGTCTGCACCCTGACGCAGAGCACTGTCCTCTGTTTTGGCATTATGACAAGCACAAGAATCTGCAGAAGTGAAACGGAAAGCCGGACGAACTTCACAATCTGAAGCAGAGAGTGCTCACCTGCTGCCGACGAGCGGCACCCTGTCGAGGTCGAAGGGATCGACCTGTGCAGCCTGCACGGCGCACCTTGCCACATCAGCTGATGTGTGTCCCTGCCTTGACACATGCGTCACATGCCATGCCATGCCGTGCCAGCAGATAGCAGCTTTGTTCATCATGTCGGAACACAACACCAGCATACGTTGTTGTCCCAGGGAATGATGGAGACAGAATGTGATTGCACCTGCTCATATGTGCTCCACATGCGGTGCTGCAGGTATGTGCGGGCTGCGGTCGAGGTGCGGCCTGTGGTGCTGCTGCTGAACGCATGCCTGTCGCCACAAACAGCAATAAGGCGCTATAGCACACTCTGCACAATCAGAAGGTCATGCCTGGAGGCATGGCCAAAGGTGACTGACTGCGGATAGCATTCAGTGGGCAGTGACTTGGTTAGGCCAGCTGAGCGCTACATGCTAGCTGAACACTGCATGAAGTACAGCTGCATACACTGGGCTGCTCGGGGCTTGCCTGAGCACCGAGTTCTGAGCGATGGGCCGCTGCCGCCGAGCTGCCCTTGCTGCTGTCGTGCCTGCAGACGGCGCCCGCTGCAGTAATGCGTCCAGAGTGGCGGTCGGCCTCTGCTGGCTTCGCACGTCATTACCGTCTGGCAGGACGCCGAGCCCAGCTGCCGCAACGTTCTGCAGCGGCTCGTGTGCTGCCGCTGCAGGTCCCCCGCCAGACGGCGATGGCTGCTGCTGCTGCTGCTGCAGCTGCTGCTGCTGCGCCGGCGGCGCTGCTGCTGCTGGCGCCGGCCGTGCTTCATTCACCTTCGGTACTGGCTCTGTGGCGCGATCGGCCGCAGGCAGCATGCTCTGCTGCTGCGCCGGTCCACCACTGCTTTGTGCAGTTGCCGCCGCTGGTGCCGCCGGGAAGGCCGGCTGCGCAATGGCTGGCTGATCCGCCGCTGGCCGCTGTGCTGGCCGGCTGCACGTTTGCAGGTGCCCAACTGGCCGGCTGACGTTGCGCGACAGCTGCAGCGCGGATCTGCTGCTGAGCGCTGGTTTGATGATGGCCGGCGGCAGGGCATCCTCGAGGTCGCTGTCTGCAGCCGCTCCGCCAGGGGCGGCTGCGGTGGTGACATCGCCTTGCTTTGCAGCGGGCACGGCAGCCGGATTGTTGCCCTGCGCCGCGTCGAGCAGAGAGGCGAGCTGCCTGCGCTGCAGCGTCCGTGGATCTGGGCGGCCGGGCGCCGGCCGCGGCTGCCGTGAGAGCGGCGCCTTTGGCGTTTGCGGCGTCGTGCGCCGCTGTGACTGGGGTATGCTGCGCTGGACCGCATGCTTCCGCGAGAAAAGATTGTTGCCGTCGGCTGCAGACCTGTTCCCGCCCTGCGTCTGTTGCCGGAGGCCGCCCCGAAACCACGATGGCGCTGCCAGCAGGGCGTCAAGATCCAATTCTTCCGGCCCTGGCGCCATGGTCTCCGCTCCGTCCACCCGAGGCATCAATTTGTGCTGTGTTCACATCGAATACACGCTCGAGAACGCGGCTGCGTCCATGTCGATCAGTGTCGGGATTAAAAGATTTTGGATGCTTTTGTCGATGCTCCAAGTCCCTGTTGCAACACGATCGCAAAACCCAAAACAAGAATCATGGACTGTGAATGCCAGCAGTGATTGAGACTTGCAAGCCGCAAGCGTGGGTGAAGACGGCATTTGCCAGCGCAGGGATGACGACTTGAAATTGATCAAGAGCTGTCTTCGGTGCATTCGCAATTTTCGTGCATGCTTGTGTCATGGGCTCAGCCGTGGCGCATTGGCCAGTCGCTTATTGCTTCCCCGTCATTCCTAGCCTTCACCCATTTCACGACTGTGTCCTGAGCCAAGGCACGCTCAATTGATCCTCGGCGTCATGAGCTGGCGGCTACCTACTGGTACCTACCCGCTGTACCTTGGTTGAGCTACCTACTCTCATATTCGAATCAGCGGGTATTGTTCAGAGCGCATACAAAGTTGCTGCCTCGTGATGGCCACGACAAATGTCGGCAGCCGTGGCGCTGGCAAACCGCAGCGGGACGCTGCTGCAAATGTATGAGCGACCCCCCGCCACTCAAATTTCCCGCGACTGCTTGCCAGGCCGCTGCGCTCGTCTTTTGACACCTCTCCGTCTGAAACCCTGTCCATGCGCCATCATGTTTCCGCAGGCGAATGCTCAGCATGGCCAGGACCCGCTCAGACGTCAGCGCCATACGTTGGCCGGCCCTTCTGGATGTCTGAGCGGCGGGCCATCTCCTGCATCGTGTCCTCGTGCCGCTTGTACTCCTCCAGTGTCGTCGGCAGGTACTGCACGTCAACAACGCTTTGTCAGTGCACTACTCTAGGTGTTTGATGATACATGATTCAGCGGGGGCGTGAAAACTGCAGATGGCTGCTGCAGCATGAGATACTTGTGGCAGGCGCCAGGAAATGCAGAGAAATCGGCAGCTAGCGCGCTTGGAACAGGGACGCTGATGCCTGAATGACCCCTGGACCTCACTTGATCACGGATACTCTGGCCAAATGGCCAGACGGCGAAGAGCATGAGCTGAATGTTGGTATACGCTGTGCCCAGGCCAATGATTGTCAGCGCCTGCATGACGAGTGAAACCAATCAATGGTGACCACATGACGGCGTGTTCACCATCAAGCAAGAGCTGGTGCAGAGTGCGTACATGCATCGCATGCATGCATGCAGGCAGTCAGTGTGCATGTGCACTTGTGACGGAACTCCAGCAACGTGGTGCCAGAGGCTTTGCCACCATTGCATGCAAAGTGTGCTGATGAGGCTGTGCAGCTCCCGCCTTGGCTGTCGATGCCGGCAGCATGCGGCACAAGCACAAATGCCCATGCGCCCCAAATGCCCAAAAGCAAGCGCACCGAGACGATGGCGGCCATGAGGTGGCCCAACGCGAGCGCCCAGCCGACGAGCACGAGCCACACGATGTTGCCGGCGAGGCGGTACCAGTACCACGCGCCCTTCACTGGGTTCTTGAAGCTGCCGTCCAGCTGCCCCTCCGAATACGCCTCCTTCGTGACGGGGTCGAAGGCGAACCTGCGGCGGACGAGGAGGTTGTGAGAAATGCAGGCGGCCATGCGGAACAGATTCAGGGAACTCGTACTGCGACAAGATGTCGCATGATGCCGCGGTGCGGCTCGGGGCAACGCAAGCTCCTTTACGAGCACACCGTTCACGCTCGACTGAAGACCCAGCCGTGGCCAGCAACCTGACAAGACGCCTCGCATATGCAAGCTTTGCGTGTCAGACAGGAAGCCTTGCGGCGGGCACTCACAGCGGAAATCGAAATGCCTTGATGCCCAGCGGAATGAAGACCAGCGTCATGCAGAAGCCGATGGCGGATATGAAGTACAGCAGCGCCAGCCACCAGCCGGATGTAATCATCCACACGATGCGCCGGATCTGAGCCAGGCAATACGTTTGATCACACCTCTCGCAGGTGCAACCTGTGAGACTCAAGTATCAGTACCGACATATCGACTCAAGCCAATGGCTAGCAGTCATGCAGCATGATTCTGTTGCAATTTGCTGCGGTTTGCCACAGCTTGATAGTGCACACTCACGGTGCACTGACCTTCAAAATGGGTTCACGGTTTGTGTAGCAGATGAAGCGGTTGATCTGGTCCATGGCCCACCCCATTGTGGCTCACGCTGAATGAAGAATGCTGCTGCAGGGTTCACGAGCTGCAGCAGTGAGTGCAAGCACGATTCCTTGCTTCGACAGCTGTGCACCTCAAATCTCGCTCGTGCCGCAGCCCAGCAAATGCAGGCGCAGTGGCAGCGTGTCTGTGCTGCTTGTGCAATGCTGGACGCTCCGCAAGTCGCAATGGTTGCCAAGGTGTTGTCGCTTGTCTTCACGCGAAATCTGGAAGTCACGTCATCTAATGGTGTTGATTCGGGAACGCTGGGATGTAGTGAGCCCCCAGGAGGGTGTAGGAAGTGCGCGAGGTATATGGGGCGTGGAGGCCAGGGAGAGGGGGGCACGTGGCTGTGACATGCAGATTCCTTGGAGATGTGGAGGTGCATGGAAGTGCCGGGCGTTTTACTGTAAGGTCCGTCAGCATGCACACAAAGAACTGCGGAGGC